>Ga0208544_10000777_pt1 | contig 23407 bp, 20 predicted proteins | sample DEB08_DNA_9_FD_184526 | JGI IMG/M metagenome (GOLD analysis project Ga0208544, IMG submission 184526) | Aqueous microbial communities from the Delaware River and Bay under freshwater to marine salinity gradient to study organic matter... | ecosystem: Environmental > Aquatic > Marine > Coastal ... | reverse complement strand
CCTCAGCTACGCGAGAAATTTGGGCTAAAGGCGCAAAATCAGCCAAGTTCACTAAACGTTCCGCCTTAGCGTTACTCAGCGAACAAACCTTGCGATGACGCCAAGAAGCATCACCCATTGCTCGGTTGATTGGACCTGATGGCAAGCGCACGGTTGGCTGGGTCTATGTTTGGGAGACATCGGAGTTGTCGATTCTTTGGATCAACGAGCGAGATCTGGCCGCCTTTATTGACCCTCTATTATGTCCTGAGAGATTGGCGAAGGCCAAGGCAACAACGCCGGAGGACGTGATTGCTTTCCTAGCGGCACTTTCGAAACCTGGTCTGTAGAGGCGGATTGCTGCAGGGCAGCTGGCTTGCAGAGCTCTAGATTCGTAATAGCTCGATAATAGAACGTTTGGCGCTAGAGTTTTTGAGAGACATGCAAAGGCAGGGAACTCGTCTTTGGACTTCAAACCGGCCGTTCATCTTTCCTGCGGCTAAGGTCACGAAAGTGGACCTGTCCCGTTTTCGTGCCGCCCCATGTGCTCGTTTAAGCCAGTTTCCGTTCGAAGGCGACCGGACTTTTCCAACCCAATGCTGAGTGTCGTCGGCGCGGATTGTAGAAGCCGTTGATGTACTGGAAGATGGCCACTTCAGCTTCCCGTCTCGTCGGCCAGGACCTGCGCCAAAGCATTTCAGCCTTGATCGTTTTGAAGAAGGTTTCGACAGCGTAATTGTCATAGCAATTGCCCTTGCCGGACATCGACACTTTGAACCCGTGCTGGCGCAATATCTTCTGATAGTCGTGAGAGCAGTATTGCGACCCGCGATCGGTGTGATGGATGCAGCCCTTGGGTGGCTGGCGGAGCGCGATGGCCATTTTCAACGCCCGGATCGCCAGATCCCGCTTCATGCGGTTGCTGACAGCCCAGCCGATGATATGGCGGGAATGCAAATCCAAGATCACCGCGAGATACAGCCAGCCTTCTCGGGTCCATACATAGCTTATGTCGCCCGCCCATTTCTGATTGGGCTCGTCCGCTTTGAAGTCCCGGTTCAGCAGGTTCGGTGCAATGATAAACGCATGGTTGCTGTCCGTCGTGACCTTGTATTTCTTTGACCTTTCAACCCGAATGCCGTTCTCATGCATCAGTCGGCCGACACGGCGGTGGCCAATGTTCAGCCCCAGCTCTTTCAGCTCTTCGGTCATCCGTGGGCGGCCATAACTGCCCAGGCTGAGACGGGATTGTTCCTTGATGTGGGCCAGAACGACCATGTCGGTTCGCTGCCTTTGACTGGCTGGTCGGCTGCGATAAGCGCGCAGGCCACGGGAGCTGACATCCAGCACGTCACACATCCGATTGGTGCAAAAGGCGTGACGGTGTTCTTCGATGAACCTGAACCTCATGGTTTTTGGCCCGCGAAGAACTGCGTTGCCTTTTTTAGAATCTCCCTCTCCTCCTTGAGAATACGGTTCTCGCGTCGAAGCCGTTCATTCTCGCGCGCAAGGTCCAGATCCTTGTCGGAAACAACATCAGTGTCACGATGTGCCGTAACCCATTTGTTGAGCGTCGACAGACCGACGCCCAAATCAGACGCAACCTGCTTGCGTGTCAGCCCGCTTGTCAGCGCGATCCGCACTGCACCGGCCCGGAATTCGTCCGTGCGTTTCAATCCCATAGTTCGTCTCCTTTGCTGCAGTAAATTCTATCAAAGGAGCGGCATCAAACCGCGACACGTCCAAAGAGCCCAAACCACTAGATACGGCAAAATGCATCAAAGTGCAAAAATGGTTCGAATGCTGTCACTAAAAGGCGAACTCTTGCATCAGCCTCGAGAAGGTTTGGAGGGACCCATAATTAGATTCCATCTTTTGTATGGCTTTGTGTGCAATATACGCGACCAAAATTACCTTCGGGCGCAAAGCATCGGGCGTTTGGCGGCACCACTTACTCTCATCGCCCGCGATGCGCGTTAGGCGACGACTGCAGGGAAACCTCAGTTGGCCAAAGGGTGAAAACAACTTCGATGATTGTCCACCGTTTACAAGCTATGCAGAATTGGGAAAACGGAGATGATTGAAGATGAAAATTGACGGCCTTTCGGCAATTGTGACAGGCGCCGCGTCGGGCTTGGGTCTAGCTGCGGCCCATGCTCTGCGTGATGCTGGCGCCAAAGTCGCATTGATCGACCGCGACGAGGAGCGAGTAGCAAAGGCAGCCGAGGCCATTGGATGTATCGGAATCGGTTGTGACGTGACTGACAGCGTTGCGGTTGTCCGAGCACTTGATGCAGCAGAGGCAACCAACGGGCTTGTCCGGATCAATATGAATTGCGCGGGCATTCCCGGTGGCATGCGCCTTGTCGGGCGAGATGGTCCCGTGGACATGGAGGCCTTCGCCGAGGTCATAAACGTGAATCTCTTAGGCACGGTCAGCGTAATGACGAAATCTGCCGCTCGAATGATGGAGCTGAACCCTCTGAACGAAGATGGGGAGCGCGGGATTATTATTAACACGGCCTCGATTGCAGCTTTTGAAGGGCAAATCGGGCAGGGAGCCTATGTCGCGTCGAAAGGCGCGATTGCCAGCCTGACCTTGCAGGCCGCGCGCGAATTCATGCCTCGAGGTGTGCGGGTGATGACGATTGCGCCAGGGCTTTTCCGCACGCCAATCGCTGAACACATCCCGCAAGAGGTTATCGACGCAATGCTCGATGGACGCATGTTTCCCAACCGCTTTGGCGAACCTGCTGAATTCGGAAGGCTTGCAGTGGATATTATCCGCAATCCGATGCTGAATGGCGAGATCATCCGCCTTGACGCGGGCGTGCGCCTTCAAGCGCGCTGAACGTCCTGGTTCTTTTGGTTTTCGGGATCATTCTGCGCTGCCTCTATCAGCCAATCGCGGAACTTGCCTGCGTCAGGGTGGTCTTGGCCCGCCTCCGGCGTGATAAGGTAGAAAGCTTCAGAAAGTGGTACCCGCAAGTCAAAAGGGCAGACCAGACGTCCACGCTCTATTTCAGGGCCAAGCATCGAGGATCGCGCAAGCGCGATGCCACCGCCTCGTGCTGCGAACTCAAAGGCGAGAAGCGAGGTGTCAAATTGCAGCCCCTGCCCGGAATTGACACCGCTTGCCCCGGCGTGGTGCAGCCAGTCTGCCCATCCTTCTTCGTAACCCAAAACGTGCAGCAGTCGGTGGCGCGCGAGATCAGAAGGGGATTCTATGGCGTTGGCACCATCCAGAAGTGACGGGGCGCAAACCGGCGTAATCACTTCCCAAGTCAGTCGATCTGTCTTGAACCCAGGCCACTTGCCCGACCCATATTGAATATCCAGATCAAATCGCTCGTTGTCGAATTGTTCACCCCAAACGCTGGACACAAGACGCACGGGCGTATCGGGATAAGCGTCAAAGAAGCCCTGAAGCCGCGGTGCGATCCAGTTGACGGAATACCCAACCGGCGCACGCACTGTTAACACTTCGGACCTGCGAAGTCCGAACACTTCCTCAGTGCCTGCTGCAAGGCGATCAAATCCGTCACGCACTTTTGGTAAATAGGCTGCACCGACCTTGGTCAGGACTAGGCTGCGCGGTTTGCGTTCGAACAGGGGCTCGCGCAGGTAGTGTTCCAGTAACTTGACCTGTTTGCTAATAGCAGCCTGCGTCAGGTTCAGTTCTTGAGCCGCATTGGTGAAACTGAGGTGGCGCGCTGAGGCCTCGAAGGCGCGCAGCCAAGTTAAATGTGGGAGTCTTCGGATCATCATGGCAAACTCATGCATAATTTTCGTTCAGTTATAGGTAGATTATTCGTTGCTTGAAAGAGGTGATTGAAATCTTGCAAAATATGGCGAACAGGGACTGGAGAACAAAGTTTGCAAAGCGACATGAACAGTGGATTTGATCCGGCCAGGCTGGCTCAAATCAAGGGGTGGATGAATCAACATGTCAGCGAGGGTCGGTTGGCTGGGTTGTCAGTGCAGATATTGCGCCGTGGTGAAATTGCTTTCTCCGAGCAGGTTGGCTACAGGGATGCAGAGACACGGATACCGGTAACGCCGGACACGATTTGGCGCATCTATTCCATGACCAAGCCAGTGACATCCCTTGCCGCCTTGATGCTCTATGAAGAAGGTGCGTTTCAGTTGGATCAACCTCTGGCCGATTTTCTTCCGGAGTTTGCCGAAGCCACCGTCTGGAAGGGCGTAGGCCACCCGCTGAGCGCCACTGAGCCAACGCATCGGGCGATCACGATCCATGATCTTCTGACCCATCAAGCGGGGATCGTCTATGGTGATCCCGATGGCAACGAACTGGAACGCGCACTTTCTTCATCCGGCCTCGACTTGAACAGGTGCTACGCTACCATTGCCGACGCTGTCGATGGCCTCGCTAGATTTCCTTTGGCCTTTCAGCCAGGAAGCCGTTGGTTCTACGGGCTATCGACAGATGTATTGGGACGGTTGATCGAGGTGGTTTCAGGCCGGTCCTTGGGCGATTTCTTACAAGAGCACGTCTTCGCGCCACTGGGCATGGTCGACACTGGTTTTGCCGTTCCCGAGGGCAAAGCAGGGCGGCTGGCCACGCTCTATGATTGCACGCCCACGGGCTTTGTGCGGTCGGCCATTCAGGACAGCTGCATCGCGCCAGTAACGCTGGAAAGTGGTGGCGGCGGGCTTGTTTCGACCATGGTGGACTACCAGCAGTTCGCGACGATGCTTTTGCAGCGAGGAGCCTTTGACGGTGGATATCTCTTGGGGCGAAAGACGTTTGATTTGATGGTTTCCAACCACATGGGGGGCGATTTGGCCAGTCGAGGTCAGTCGCATTTCAGCGAAACTACTTTTGAAGGGATCGGCTTTGGTCTTGGTGTGTCGGTCATGCTGGATCCTGCGCGGGCCAAGATCGTCGGCAGCCCTGGTGAATTCGCTTGGGGCGGCATGGCGTCGACCGCCTTCTGGGTCGATCCGGGCGAAGAAATGACCGTGATCCTGATGACCCAATTGGTCCCGTCCAGTGCCTATACCCTTCGCCGCCAGCTGCGGGTGCTCAGCTATGCGGCGCTGGTAGGCGACCTCTGACTTCAGGTCAGGGGTAGCTGCTCGACCGGAAGGTGACAGGCGATTTGCAACTCGCCGGGGAGTTCGCGAATTGGGGGAGCCGTCGTTTCGCAGGTCCCCGAGATTGCAAGCGCACATCGGTTTGAAAAGGGGCATCCTTTTGCCCCGATCACAACGCTTCCAGTGCTGGCAGCTTTGGCCTCCCGGGTATCCGCCACTCCCTCAAGCCAGCCCTGCCGCATTTCCGGCACAGACGACAACAAAAGTTTCGTATAGGGGTGAAACGGCGGGCTGAAGACGGCCCTAGACGGGCCTTGCTCGACCACGCGTCCAGCATACAGGACTACAACCTCATCTGCAAAGGAGGCCACGGTGGACAGATCGTGACTTATGAACATGTAGGCAACGCCCAGCTTGTCCTTGAGTGATTTCAGAAGCTCTATCACGCCGGCAGCGACGACGGTGTCGAGCGCCGAGGTTACTTCGTCGCAGAGGATTACCTTGGGGTCTGCAGCAAGCGCACGGGCAAGGTTGATGCGCTGTTTTTGGCCTCCGGATAGCTCGCCTGGATAACGCGAGGCGAAATTGCGCGGCAGGTCGACCAACTCCAGCAGATCTCCGATCCGATCCGCGCGCGCGCTACCCTTCAAGCCCTGATAGAACTCCAGCGGCCGGCCCAGAATATCACTGATCCTCTGACGGGGGTTAAGGGCCGTATCGGCCATCTGAAATACGATCTGGCAATCCTTGAGCGCGGCGCGTGGCCTATCATTGAGGTTTGGGGCCGCTACTTGGCCGTCGAGCATGATTTCCCCCGTGCGCAAGGGGGTCAGACCCGCGACGACTCGGGCGAGGGTGCTCTTGCCACAACCGCTTTCGCCAATCACGCCAACTACCGAGGCGGCAGGCACATCTACCGACACATCGGAAAGGATCGTCAGGGTACCGTAGCCCGCCGTCACGTTCCGGACGGATACTACCGGCGCCTGTGCGGCGGATGCGTCTACATGATCAACAAGGTGTGGCGCGGGACGGACCGCCGCCATCAGCGTACGTGTATATTCATGTTGCGGATTGTGAAGTATCTGATCTGTTGGTCCTTCCTCGACCATCTCGCCATTCTTCAGAACGAGGATGCGATCCGCCACCTGCGCCACCACGGCGAGATCATGAGTGACATATATCGCGGCGGTGCCTTGATCGCGGATAATATCCTTGAAAGCCTTGAGCACTTCGATCTGGGTAGTCACGTCCAAGGCCGTAGTAGGTTCGTCGAGGATCAGAAGATCAGGGCCGCAAGACATGGCCATTGCTGCCATTAGGCGTTGCAATTGGCCGCCTGACACCTGATGTGGAAACTTCTGTCCTACCGTTTCGGGATTTGGCAGGTCCAGCTTTCGATAAAGTTCCACTGTGGTCGCAGTTAGCGCGGCTGCATCACCGACGCCATGCCACAGCGGTGCTTCGATCACCTGTTTGCCGATGCGCAGCGCAGGGTTGAAGCTGGCAGCAGCGGATTGCGCAACATAAGAAACTTCCTCGCCGCGCAAGGCGTGGCGTTCACGGGGCGACAACGCCATTATATTGCGCCCGTTCAGCCAAACCTCGCCGCCGGCGATGCGGCAGCCGGGTCGAGCAAAACCCATCGCGGCAAGCGAGATGGTGGACTTCCCCGATCCGCTCTCGCCGATCAATGCCAAGACCTCACCTTTGCGAACGTTCAGGGACACGTCCTTGACTATGGAAACATACTCTCCCCCGGGAGGGCGGCCTTCGATCCTGAGATTTTTGATAGTTATAATGTCGTTCATTGGTCTATCTTCTCCAGAACGGTTTCGCCCTGCTGACGTTGCTGGAACCAGTCCACAAGCAGATTCATGCTGACGGTCAATGACGCAATGCAGGCGGCTGGGATCAAGGCGGCCGATGACCCTAGGAACAACCCGCCAACGTTTTCCTGAACCATCAAGCCCCAATCCGCAGCGGGTTCCTGAACGCCGAGGCCGAGGAAAGACAGGCCGGACAGAAACAGGATCGAGAATGTGAAACGCAAACCAAACTCCGCAATAAGGGGTGCCATGCAGTTTGGCAGGATTTCGCGGGTCAAGATCCACCAGGTCCCTTCACCACGCGCGCGGGCCGCTTCGACGAAATCCATGACGCCAATGTCATATCCAAGCGCGCGCGACACCCGGAACACGCTGGTGGACAAGACCAGCCCAACTGTCAGCACGAGCACTGTGATCGATGTGCCGAACGCGCCGATGATTACGAGTGCCAGAAGGGTCGACGGGAAGGCCATGAACGCTTCGACAATGCGGCTGACAACGATGTCGAACCAGCCCTTAAGGATTGCGGCGGCAAAGCCAAGCGTGACCCCAAACGCAAAGGAAACCACGGTGGTCACCAGCGCCAGTAACAACGTTGTGCGGACACCGTAGATCAGGCGTGAAAGTACATCTCGCCCGAGCTTGTCTGTCCCCAGAAGGCCTCCTTCGCCAAGTGGGGCAAATGTCTGTCCCGAGATGATTTCGGCTTCGCCATGCGGTGCGATCCAAGGGCCGAACAATGCAAGAACCAGCCAGAACAACAGGATCGAACCAGCTATCATAGCGGTCCAAGTCAGGCGCAGTCCGGCAAATACAGACGCACGTGGCACCACGGTGTCGGAAGTTTCGCTCATTTCGGATACCTCAGACGTGGATTGGCCATGATCGACAGAATGTCCGCCAGTAGATTGAGCAGGATGTAGACCGCACCAAATATCATGGCGCATGCCTGGATGAGTGGAATATCACGCAGCGTTACGCCATCGACCAGAAGGCGGGTTAACCCTGGAACGCCGAATATGGTTTCAACGATGATGACGCCCGACACCATGTAGCTTAGGTTGAGCGCTATAACCGTCAGGATCGGCGAAAGAGCGTTGGGTAGGGCATGGCGAACAACCAGTCGTCGTTTTGGCAAACCCTTGAGCGCCGCCATTTCCATGTATGGGGATGTGAAGATATTGATCACTGATGACCGGGTCATCCGCATCATATGCGCGAGCACTGCGAAGCTGAGTGTGGCAACAGGGAGCGCCAATGCTCGGAAATTCTCCGAGAAATCAAAGTAGGGTCGCGTGTTCGCCGTTGCCGAAAACCACCGCAGTTCGACGGCAAAGACCTTCATCAGGATAAGGCCGATGAAGAACTCAGGCACCGCGATCAGTGCCAGCGTCGTCATGGCCAGTGTTTTGTCCACTCTTCCGCCAGCCCGCATTGCGGACCATAGCCCCAAAGCTACCGACAGAGGCACAGAAATTGCTGCCGCCAGCAAAGCAAGCCTAAGGGTGTTCCACATACGGCTTTCTATCATATCGGCCACAGGGCGCTTGGTAGCGAGCGATGTTCCCAGGTCGCCTTGGACCATCCCGCCAAGCCAGTCGAAATAGCGCACGATTGCAGGGCGGTTCAGGCCCATTTCTTCGCGCAGCGCGGCTAGGGCCTCTTCGGTGCGGCTTTGTCCCAAAATGGCTTCTGCGACGTCACCGGGGAGTATTTCAGTGGCAGCAAATATAATGATGGATGCCAGCAGCAGGGTCAGCAAGCCCTGCGCAAGACGTGTCGAAATTATTCTAAGCACCAAATCCTCCCCCACGGCTTAGAGCAGTTTCAGTGCTGGGTCGGTTTTCGACAAACAACCATTACAAACAGAATGGGGTTGTTTTGGTTATGGCTATGCTATGTATCGGGTGGGGTTCGGGCAAAGCCTTGGTTTTTGTTGTTTGTCGTTTTTACCCTGCGCGCTGCAAAGTAATGGCAACAGGAGTTACCCATGACCGCCTATGCCTATCCATTGCTCATCAAGCAGATTCTAACAGCGCCGCTTTCCCACGCACCGCTCCAAGAGATCATCCATGCTGACGTTATGCGATACGACTATCGCACCTTCGTTGACCGCGTCGGGCGGGCTGCAGGGGCCCTTCGCGCCCTTGGCATGGGCGAAGGCAACGTAGTTGCGGTGCTGGACTGGGACAGCAATCGTTATCTGGAATGCTTCTTCGCTGTGCCGATGATCGGCGCCACGCTGCACACCGTGAATATCCGACTATCGCCGGAACAGATACTTTTTACGATCAACCATGCTGAAGACGATCTCATTCTGTGTCATGTTGAATTCCTTCCTATGCTATCGGAGATTGCGGCCCGCATTGAACGGCCGTGGCGGCTCGTCATCCTGACCGACGATGGCGTGTTTCCCGCTACGTTGCCATCGGAGGGCGAGTACGAGGCCTTGTTGGCGGGAGCGTGCCCTGTCTCAGATTTCCCGGATTACGACGAAAACATCCGGGCCACACTGTTCTACACGACGGGCACAACGGGCGATCCCAAGGGGGTCAGCTATTCGCAACGTCAGCTCGTATTGCACACAATGGCAGTGGCGGCAGGGCTCGGGCCGATCCCCGGTGGCGGTTTGAACCGGGGCGATGTCTATATGCCCATCACGCCGCTTTTTCATGTTCACGGATGGGGCATTCCTTATGTCGCCACGCTGATGGGGCTCAAACAGGTTTATCCGGGACGCTACGATCCGGCGAAGCTGCTTGGGTTGATCTCGGAACACGACGTCACCTTTTCGCATTGTGTGCCTACAATCTTGTCGATGCTTCTGACCGCGCCGGAAGCCGCAACGACGGATTTAAGCCGTTGGAAGGTCATCATTGGCGGCTCTGCGCTGCCGTCGGGGATGGCGCAGCAGGCTCTTGACCGGGGCATCGACGTTCATGCGGCATACGGCATGTCCGAAACTTGCCCATTTCTGACTGTGGCTGATATGATGGGGACCCGCGATCCCAATGCGCCCGTAAGCCTGCGGACTGCAACCGGTAAACCTGCACCGATGGTCCAGATCCGTGTTGTTGATGCCGAGATGAACGATGTGCCGCGCGATGGGGTATCGACCGGCGAGATCGTGGCGCGCGCTCCCTGGCTGACACAGTCCTATCTGAAGAACGAGGCCGGGACGAAGGCGCTCTGGCACGGAGGGTGGCTGCATACGGGGGATGTTGGACTGTTCGATAACATGGGCACGCTCAGAATCACTGATCGATTGAAAGATGTCATCAAAACCGGTGGCGAATGGGTTTCTTCGCTGGAACTGGAAAACCTCGCCAGTGATGTTGACGGGATTCTAGAGGTCGCAGCCATCGGCATACCTGATCCGAAATGGGGGGAACGCCCGCTTTTGGTCATCGCCGCTGTTGGCGATGCGGCAGCCATAGAAGCCAAGCTGCGCGCCACCTTCGCGCATGCCGTGACAAGCGGCGCCTTGTCGAAATGGGCGGTTCCGGATCAAATTGAATTCGTGGACTGCCTGCCGAAGACTTCGGTTGGCAAGCTCGACAAAAAGGTTCTACGGACCACTTTCACTTATAAGAAAGCCAATAAGCATGGATGATGTCGTCATCGTTTCCACCGCCCGCACGCCAATCGGTTTGGCCTTCAAGGGCGCGTTCAATAATATCAAGTCGCCGACCTTAGCCGGGCACGCGATCCGCGCTGCAGTCGCCCGTTCCAGCATCGACCCAGCGGAGGTGGAGGACGTGGTTATGGGGTCAGTCCTTACTGCCGGAACGGCTGGAATGAATGTCGCCCGGCTGGCTGCACTAGCGGGTGGGCTGCCTGTGACCGCCGCAGCTCAGACAATCGACCGGCAATGCGCCTCTGGCTTGATGGCGATTGCTACCGCGGCCAAGCAGATCGGTGTCGATGGGATGGGCATAGTGGTCGCCGGGGGGCAGGACAACATTTCCGCCCTGCAAGCGAAATACTTCGAATGGGTTATGGCAGGTAAGGATCCCGCCGTCGCGCTTGCTGCCGAGCATGCATATATGCCGATGCTGCTGACCGCCGAAAACGTGGCGCAGCGCTATGGCATTACCCGCGAGGCGCAGGACGAATTTGCGGCCCTTTCGCAGGCGCGGACCGCCGCCGCCCAGACTGCCGGCGCCTTTGACGATGAGATCGTGCCAGTAACCGCGACCAAACTGCTCAAGGACCGCGAAACCGGAAAAATCAGTAAAGAGTCCGTCACGCTGAAAATGGACGAAGGCAACCGTCCCGCCACGACGACAGGGTCGCTAAGGGGATTGCATCCGGTGGTCGAAGGCGGTGTCGTCACCGCAGGCAATGCCAGCCAGTTGTCCGACGGCGCCTCGGCCTGTGTGCTGATGTCAGCTCGGATGGCGGAACAGCGCGGGCTTTCGCCCTTGGGTATATATCGTGGCATGGCTGTTGCAGGATGCGCACCCGAAGAGATGGGCATGGGCCCGATCTATGCCGTGCCCCGCTTATTGGCTCGGGCGGGCCTGAAGACTGATGATATCGGCCTTTGGGAACTAAACGAAGCCTTCGCCGCACAGGCCATTCCGTGCCGGGATCAACTGCAGATTGACCCAGAGATTCTGAACGTGAATGGGGGCGCAATCTCGATCGGGCATCCGTATGGCATGACGGGCGCGCGGCTGGTGGGGCATGCTCTGATTGAAGGAAAGCGACGCCGCGTCCGATATGTGGTTGTCACCATGTGCATCGGCGGCGGGATGGGGGCAGCCGGGCTGTTTGAGGTGAACTGAACTCAGTTCCAAAAGGTTTGTGTTAAGTGTCCTTGATGAAATTTGTTACCGAAACTTCAGGCATTTGTTAGGCGATCTCGAAGGCGGAGTCGCACCGGGGGAAGCGTGGGTGCGGCCCATGCGTTCTGTCTACAATCTAGCCATCTACCGCTACGCCTCAATGCACGCGGTTGCTGGCACTCGTCCACAGGTTCGGGCATGGAGGCGGTCAAGTGAATGGCGCTTGTTGCTATCTGGACGCTGCTCTTGACCCCCCAGGTCACTTACTAGCGGGAAGCGGGATACGAAGTCATTGTCACCATCGATCATGGGTAAAAGAACTTGGTCACCCCAGCGGAACTGATGAGGTACCGAAAGATGTGGCATGCTACAATTTGGACACCGATCAGCTGCCGTCTGAAGGTACCGAGTTTAATCAGTTTGCACTTGCTCTGTCGATCTACAACCTCATGGGAATGCTTGTTCTCGAAGCTATGAAGGATCCGTAATTCTTGATGCTACGATCCACAGCCATAACTACGGTTATGGCAAAGTCATGAAATCGGTTGTTTGTGCGGCACGCTTACAATGCGCAAAGTCAATGGAATTGCGGGGCCAACCCGCCATTGATTGTCTGGGAGGAAAAGACATGTCTGATATCGACAGCTTGGTACGCCAATATAAGGCGGGAGCGCTCAGTCGGCGCGGGTTCTTTAAACGTGCTGGAGCCTATGGCTTGCTGATGCCTGCTGCATCCAGCATTCTGGCCATGGCTGGACCCGCACATGCGCAAACCCCATCGCGCGGTGGCTGGCTGCGTATTGCACAGGGCAACACCGACAATACGCTAGAGCCTGTGCGGATGGTTGATACCGATGACGGTATTTACAGCAATTGTGTCTACCAGCGCCTCACCCGTTTCGCACCGACCCTTGAAGTCGAAGGCGATGCTGCCGAGGAATGGAGTGTCAATGAAACCGCAACCGAGTGGAGCTTCAAACTTCGCGGCGGCTTGACCTTCCACAATGGTCAGAACGTTACTGCTGCCGATGTTGTTGAGAGCCTGTCGCGACATATCGCCGAAGGATCCGAGTCGCCAGCTAAGGCGCTTTTGTCCACAGTGACCGCAATTGAGGCGCCGGACGCTATGACAATCAAGATCACCCTGTCGTCGGGTAATGCCGATCTTCCAGTGATCATGTCCGATTATCACCTCGCAATCCATCCCGCCGGCCATGCTGATTTTTCGATGGCCATCGGATCCGGCCCTTTCAAGGTAATGGAATTCATTCCTGGCGAACGTGTTGTACTTGAGCGTTTCGACAACTATTACGAGGAGGGTAAACCCTATCTTGACGGGCTCGACTTCATACCGGTGCCGGACGCGAACGCGACGCTCAGCACGCTTCTTGCCGGCGATGTTGATGCGATTCGGGACGTCCCGGCCTTCGCCGTCGAGCAGTTGGATGGCAACGACTCGGTCACGCTGCACAATACGCCTACTGGTGCCTTCACCAACATGGTGATGATGGTAGATCGCGCGCCGACAAACAACCCCGACTTCCGCAAGGGGATCAAGCATGCGTTGGACCGTGAACTGATTTTGAACCAAGTGTTCAAAGGCATTGGCACGATTTCCGCCGACACCCCGATCGGGCCAACCTACAAATATTGGTGCGAGGATATAGTGCCTGCCGAGTATGATCTCGACAAAGCAAAATTCTATTTCGACAAGGCGGGTGTGAACGCGATTGATCTTTACACCTCCGAAACTGCGGGCAGTTCTGCCAATGACATCGCGCTGACTTTCCAGCAGTCCGCAAAGGGTGCCGCAGACATCAATGTCGTCAAGACGCCGTCGGATGGGTTCTGGTCCAATATCTGGATGCAAAAGCCGATGACGATGTCTGGCTGGCAGGCCCGGCCGACCGTGGATGCCTTTCTGACCCTTGCCCATATGAATGGGGGAAGCTGGAACGAAACGATGTGGGGGTCAGAGCAATTCGACGCGATGATTATTTCAGCCAGAGCCGAACTGGACGAAGCTAAACGTGCCCAGATGTATTGCGATATGCTGCACATGATGAACGATGACGGCGGCTTCGTGAACGCAGTGTTCCAGAACCAGCTTGAGGCGACAGCGAAGAATGTGATGGGTTGGACCCCGCATTCGGTAGGCGGTCTCGGTGGCTTTGGGCAAACCTTACGCAATGTCTGGCTCGCCTAAAGCGAATTTCTCCCCGTCAGAGGCTTTCGCCAACTGACACCGGGGCCGCCGGTCTTATCCAGACTGGCGGCCCTTTTTGCTGAACCCTTAAGATCCGGATCTATCATGTTCTCAATTACCCCGTCTTCGCGACTTCGGCCTTCACCCTTTTTTGAGGCCACATTGGCCGAGGGCGTTTGTGCTATGACTACATATAACCTTATGCTGATGCCAACGTCGTACGGGCATCCGGAAGACGAATACTGGCGCCTGATAGAGGGCGTTTCGATGTGGGATGTCGCGGTTGAGCGACAGGTTCAGTTGAAAGGCCCTGATGCCGGAAGGCTGGCGCAAATTTTGGCGGCACGCGACCTGTCGAAATGCAAGATTGGCCAGGGCAAATATGTGCCGATTTGCAATCATCACGGTGTCCTGCTCAACGACCCGATCCTGCTGAAACGTGCCGAGGATTGTTATTGGCTGTCAATTGCCGATAGCAACATCTGGTTCTGGGCAGAAGCCATTGCCCGCGAAAGAGGGCTAGATGTCGAGGTGAGCGAACCCGATGTCTCACCGCTTGCGGTGCAGGGCCCGAAAGCCGAGAACGTCGTGGCCTCTATCTTTGGTGACTGGGTCCGCGATCTGAAGTATTTCTGGTTTCGGGAAACCGAGATCGACGGCATCCCTGTTGCGGTCGCGCGGTCAGGCTGGTCCAAACAAGGTGGGTTCGAAATCTATCTTATGGATGGATCGAAAGGCACCAAGCTTTGGAACATCGTCAAGGAGGCAGGCCAACCCTACGGAATTGGGCCGGGAAACCCGAACTGGTGTGAACGGGTGGAAAGTGGTCTTGTCGCCTATGGCGGGGATACGGATGGACAAACCAATCCCTTCGAGGTCCGTATGGGCAAATATGTTGATCTGCATGTGCCTGACGACACCGTCGGCATTCAGGCGTTGCGCGGGATCGCGGCTGACGGCCCGAAGCGCCACCAATTGGGCGTCGTTCTTGAAGGGTCAGAGCCTGCAAAGGCTGATTTCAGATGGAACGACATCGAAAAGGACGGAAAGAAGATTGGGGACCTGACCAACTGCACTTGGTCTTTCCGGATGCGCAAGAATATTGGTTTCGCACTTGTTTCCGTTACAGCACAGCCCGGGGACATGGTCGTGGTACAGCGCGGGGCAGGTCCGGTCGAGGGAACACTTTGCGATTTGCCGTTTCTTTGAGGTCAAAATGAAAATCATTACCGAGCCAGCGCGGCATACTCCTGTAATTCTTAGTACCGACGTGCTTGTCGTCGGCTCTGGTCCTGGCGGTTTGGCCGCCGCGCTTGCCGCTGCGCGCGCAGGTGTGCAGGTCTGCATGGTGGAACGCTTTGGCTGTTATGGCGGCAACATCACCGTGGTCGGTGTAGAAGGGCTGGCATGGTATCGCCACGAGAAGACCGTGGAAGCAAACGGGATCGGGCGAGAGTTCGAGGACCGTGCAAAAGCAATGGGCGCAGCCGTTCCCGAAAGCCAGTCGCTGAGCTATGAGTTGGACAGCGAAGGCTTCAAGCTGGTTGCCGACCGTCTAGTCGAAGAGGCTGGCATCCACGGCATGATGCACCGCCAATTTGTCGCTCCGGTGATGGAAGGCGATCGGATCGTCGGCATCATCGTCGAATCCAAAGCAGGGCGCGAAGCGATCCTTGCCCAAGTGGTCATCGACGCAACTGGCGACGCAGATATTGCCGTCCGCTGCGGCGCGCCAGCACACAAGACTCCGACAGAAGACATGCAGGCCGCCAGCGTGATGTTTCACCTTGCTGGGGTCGATAAGACCGCCTTCATGGCTGAAGTGAAGGCCGACCCGCAAACCTACAAAGACTGGTCCACAGGCGAGTGGACGGTTGAGACAGATGGGAAAGAGGACGATATGTTTTCACCCTTCTTGAAAAAGCCATTCGCCAAGGCGATCGAGCAGGGGTTGATCCCCAAGCATCTGAACACAATCGCCGGCACTTGGGGCGCAATACATGACACAGGCGAGTTGACCTACATGAACCTTGTCCATCTGGCGGGGATCGATGGCACCGATCCTGACAGCATGACAAAAGGCGAAGTCGAGGGGCGGAAACAGGCGATGGTGGCCATCGAGGCGCTGCGCCAATACATGCCCGGGTGCAAAGGTGTGCGATTACGTAATTTTGGTATGAGCATTGGTATCCGGGACACCCGCAAGATTGATGCCCTCTACAACATGACCGAGGCCGATGTCCGCTATGAGGGCCGGTTTGAAGACACCATTGGCATCTATCCAGAATTCATTGACGGTTACGGTATTTTGATCATCCCGACGACGGGCCGCTACATGCAGATCCCGTATCGTTCGATGTTGCCGAAGGGCGTAAAGGGACTGTTGGTTGCTGGCCGCGCCATCGGGGGCGACCGGGTTGCCCATGCTGCGACGCGCAACATGGCCTGCTGTGCTGTTGCGGGGCAAGGAGCTGGAGTTGCCGCCGCTCTTGCGGTCAAGACCGGCCGAGATGTAGCCGAAATAGACATAAGTGCTGTTCAATCTGAATTGGTACAGCAAGGCGTTCGAATTCAATGACCCGCCTCGCATCTGAAAGAGTTCTTGGTACGGATGTCTTGGTCGTTGGCGGCGGCACATCCGGGTTCGCAGCGGCATTAGCCGCAGCTCGCGCGGGCGGAACTGTCCGCCTCATTGAAGCGGGGTCAAAGATTGGAGGCGTGATGGCTTTTTGCCCAGGCATGCCGTGGGGCGGCGGCTATCCGCAGGGCAAGAACATCGGCGGCATCTTTGGTGAACTGACTGACCGACTGGCAGAGATGGCTCCGCCTGCCGCCGAGGTGCGGCCTTGCACTTTGGAAAACTTCGGCCTCGAGGTGCAGTACGATCACGAAATCGCCACCTTGGCGATGTTCGAGATGCTGGATGAGGCGGGCGTGACCTTGCACCTGAATACCATCGCGAATGAGCCGGTCATGAATGGAGCCCGGATCAACGGGGTCACGGCTCACGACCGACGCGGCCCACTTACCTTCAAGCCAAAAATGATAATAGATTGTTCTGGGGATGGCGACCTGTCTGCACGCGCAGGTGTTCCTTATACGCTGGGCGATCACAGAGGCAACATGATGGCGGTCACGCTGACGTTTCACATGGTCGGTGTAGATATAGCGCGCGTTTTTGAAGGCGGCGATCCCTACTTTCAGGCATTCGCGGCGGAAGGCATCGCTGCAGGTAGGCTGCACCCTGATCTGCATAAACTGTACCTGATGCGGGGTTTTCACCGCGATACGGTCTTTTGCAACACTGTCACAATCCGGGGTGTGGACGGAACCGATCCGATGGATGTGAGCCGCGCCACACAAGAAGGTCGCCGGCGCTGCCATCAAGTCGCCAGTTTTCTTGTCGACATCGTCCCCGGCTTTGAGAACGCGCAGATGTGGGGTCTCGGTCCCACGGTAGGAGTGCGCGAAACCCGTCGGCTAGAGGCCATATATCGCATAAAAGGTGAAGATATCGCCCGCGCAACAAAGTTCAAGGATGGGATTGTCGCCTGCGACAATCCCATTGATGACGTGATGCGCAATTCCGCTGAAATGACACACGAGGCGGCCGTCAAAACAGGTGACTACTACACCATTCCCTTCAGATCCCTCGTCCCGCGAAAGATCGAAAACCTGCTATTTGCCGGGCGGCTCGTGTCGGCGGACCCTGTGGCCTTTGCTTCCGTTCGGGGAATGCCGCAATGCATGGCGATGGGACAGGCCGTGGGCCATGCTGCTTGCATGGCGTTGGCGGACGACTCCAAGGTTCAGGCGCTTGACCAAGCTGCTCTGGTTTCGCAATTGGCTACTCTGGGGCTGTGGACATGATACCGTGTGTTTGGCCTTTAGAGGCGTCTATTTGAACCGTTGCTGCGAGTCAGCTTCAAAGCCAGATTATTCAGTGATAGCCCCGAGCATATGATACCAAGTGCTGCAACTACCCTCTACTCAACGGTTTCTCGCCAGTTCGTCGCCGATTGGTTGGCAGCCTTGCGACAACTCTGCAATGACGCGCAATATCAGTCGCTTTTGAAACGCTCTGATTTGCTGTCAGACCAAAACCCGTCGCATGGGCGGGTCACGTTGGATCAAATCGTCAGTCTCTACCAACTTGCTGCAGTTGAGACGGGCGATGAAATGATGGGCCTCTGGAGCCGCCCAATCAGGCCGCGGGCCTTGCAACATCTTTTGACATCTGTGCGCGAAGCGACGTCCCTTACTTCCGCTCTCTATCGGTTCTCTACGTTCTGGAACTTGCTGTTGGACGATTATCAATTCACGCTGACTGAAGAGAGCAGCGTCGTGGTGTTGGCCCTCAAATCGCAGGATGAGGTGCCAGTTCAGAGGTTTGGGCATATGCTGATCTTGAAGCTGGCCCATGGTTTGTTGTCGTGGCTTGCGCGGCAAGAGGTCCCGGTGCAAGAAGTTGGTTTTGCCTATAAACGTCCGGCGTTCGAGCAAGATTACGCAGTTATCTTTCCCGCACCCGTGCAGTTCGACAAACCGGAAACGACGATCTCATTTGACCTGAACAGTCTGGGGCACGTTCAGATACGCAGTGCCGCCGAACTCGATCGGTTTTTGGAGAACGCGCCTAGAGATTGGATATTCACACGCTCACGCGAACACACCCAATCCTTGCGGGTCCGCAGCTATCTCAGTCACGCCGGGTGGGAGGGCGCAAACCTGACCCGGGCTGCGCAGGCGATGTATATGACGCCGCGCACGCTTATCCGTAAGCTGGAGGCGGATGGCACGTCGTTTCAAGCAATTAAGGACGCCCTTCGTCGCGACATTGCAATTCGCCAACTCCAAATGGGGCAAGCAAGTGTTGAAGCGATCGCCCAAGATGTCGGCTTTTCGTCGGCGTCCAATTTCCACCGCGCTTTTCAAAGGTGGACCGGAAATACGCCTAGTTTTTACCGGCGCAAGCACATGCCAGACAGATGAATTTGTCACTTTTTGACAATAAACTGTCATCTCACGAGATAGAGTAATGCCCTTTGTCGAGCTATCAAAACGCGAGAAAACAAATCAATTGGCGCAGAGAGCTGAAGTTGGCCACCCGTAGACTGTGACGCGCAGTTGACGGGTTCGGACATTGCGCTCTGTCGAAGGAGACGATCTATGTCAGACAGACTTGCCACCATTCTTGCCGCCGCCCGCGCCCACGCCGATGATATCATTGCGCCCAACATTGACGCTTGGAACGACGCAAAAACTTGGCCACGTGATGCCTCGAACAAGGCTGGTGAAGCTGGCTTGACAGGTCTTTACGCCCCGCCAGAACTTGGCGGTCAAGGCTTGCCCTTATCCGAGGGCATTCAGGTCTACGAACAACTGGGGCTTGGTGATGGGGCCTATGCCTTTGCGCTGTCGATGCATAACATTTGCACTTTTGCGGGATGCGGGTACGGCACCGATGCGTTCAAGGAAAAATGGGCACGTGATCTGACATCGGGCCGCAAATTGGCAAACTTTGCATTGACTGAACCACAATCTGGGTCGGACCCCATGCAGATGTACACACGCGCAACGATCAACGGCGATAGTACATGGACCATCAGCGGCGCAAAAGCCTGGGTCAGTCTTGCGGGTGAGGCCGACATCTATTTCACTGTCGTAAAAACCAGCGATGCGCCTGGCCACAAAGACATGGCGATGATTGCTATTCCTGCAAATGCCCGGGGCCTCACATTTGGCCCCATGTATGACACCCCATCCTACAATTTTTTGCCCATGTCTGAGATGTATTTGGACAACGTCGTTATCAGTGAAGACAATATTATCCTCCCCGTTGGGCAGGGCTTGCAAGGCTCGCTGATGGCAATCGACATCGCGCGGGTGTCTATTGCTTCTGGCTGCTGCGGTCTTATGCAATCAGCACTTGATACTGCATTATCCTATTCGAAAAACCGAAAGATGTTCGGTGGCAAGAACCTTGATCTGGACGGCATCCAGTGGATGCTCGGTGAGGTTGCCACTGATCTTGAGGTGTCCAGACTACTCTATCGCAAGGCAGCAGAAGCACTTGGGACTCCTGAAGGGCCATTGATGGCGGCACATGCAAAACGGTTTGTTCCAGATGCTGCCGTTAAGGCCACTAACATATGCACGCAAGTTCTAGGTGGCATGGGTCTACTACAACCTTACGGGTTGGATCGCTTGTCCCGTCTCGCGCAGATGCTGCGAATCGTGGACGGCACAACGGAAATCAGCCGTGTTGTGATTGGCCGCGCATTGCAAAAACGCGCAGCTGCCATGTCTGATCTACCAGTGCCCAAAGGATTTGGAGAAACAGATTAAGCGGCTGCATCTGCCCCAGCGGTATGACTAACGTACAAGTCTAACATCTGGCAACGACGGTCGACAAGTCAGTGGGATTGGATCCAAAGCCGATTGTGGCGGCTGATTTCCAAGTGGTGAAGCGCAGCTTTGTCCGCGATTTGCACCTTGATCACCGCTTACATGAATGTCCCCCGACATCTGTCATCAACTGAGGCCTAGTATTGTTGACCATACATGTCGTAATAATCTGGCTCTAGTGCCGGTGAAATAACCCACGAGGCGGCTGTCAAGAAGGGCGACGGTGTTGTCACGTTAACTGGGCTGCGGTTGCCTGCGTGACGGGTTTGGCGTAAATTTCCGCGATGCAAACACCAGATATCAGCTTCCTGGGTCACCGTTTTCCACCACAGATAGTCGCTCACGCGGTTTGGCTTTACCTGCGGTTCAACGTGAGCCTGCGTGAAGTTGAAGAAATGCCGCTCGAGCGTGGGGCAGGCAACCGGTGTTGCAGCCGCGATGGCACTGAAAGGGGCGGCCCGTGTCCAGGATTTAGATAGCGTCGCGCTTACCGGAAATCTTGCGCGACACGGAGTGGCAGGAGGTTCCGGTATCGGTCATGCAGTGGCGACGGCCTTTGAGGCTGAAGGTGCGCATGTCTGGATTGCCGACACCTCAAACTAAGCCCTTTCAACTTGCCCGGCCTCCTAGCACCGCGACCAGACCGATGTCCGATACCCGGTGTTGTCCTGTCTGGATGGTGCCCGTTTGGCAACGTAATTTTGGTGATGTTTTAGTCTGCCAGTAGCGAGATTATCACGGCACTTCCGTGGCCAACTTTTGCACTGCCGTTCTCAGCGCAACGCGACAATGACTTTCTAACTTTTGCCAACTTCGAAACGAAGCCAGTCTCTAAATGCGTTCACACGCGGAAGTCTTTCCTTATGCCGAGTCGCGCTGATGTAGTAATGGGGCGTTGGTGGGATCGTGTCTGGCTTGAAATCAAACGGGATGCAAAGTTTACCCGACGCCACGAGATGCTCGGCGTTCGCTTTGTTGCCCAATGCCACGCCAAGCCCTTGTTCAGCGGCGGCAAAGGAATGCAGCGAGTGGCTGAAGTTAATATAGCGTTGCGTTTTGCACCAATCGAATTCCGTGAGGATTGTGCGCCAGGAGGTGAACCGTCTTTCGGTTTCGATCAAGGCCACACCTTTCAAGCTTTCGAGCCCGTTGAGATTATGCTTCTCGGCGAAGGCAGGTGCTGTGATCGGTACAGCTTCGTCCATTAGAATAAGTTCAGATGAAAGGTCGGGGTCGGGTTCGAACCGGTACTCGATGGCGAGGTCGATACCGGATTCATCTGGATCAAGCGTCATACGATCCAGAAACCGCAGTTCAAGTCCGGGGAAAGCGCCAAGGAACCCGCTTATCCTGGGAACAAGCCAATTGGTGGTAAGCGATAGCGGTGCCGACAAAGTCAAAACCTCGCGGGCTTTTTGACGCTGAGAAGCGACGGTGGTTGCGCGTCCGATTGCTTCAAGAGAAGGGCTCACTTCGATCAAATAGTCCCGGGCGATGTCTGTAAGTACCACCTTTCGGCCGCGCCGATAAAACAACGGCGCTCCGAGAAAGTCCTCTAGATTGGCGATCTGATGGCTGACCGCCGGAGGCGTCACGCAAAGCTCACTCGCGGCCTGGCGAACACCGCCCAGACGCGCGACGGCTTCGAAGACCCTGAGAGCTTTGAGAGGAGGAAGGGTATGAATCACCATTTGTTTAAAATAACTAAACAATAGGGAAATAAAATAGAAATTTTTATCCCAATCAAACTGATCTAAAAATTCTGTCTATCGACGACGCCATAGCTTCGGGGGACAAAATGAAAATAACCGAGATTGACGCATTTCTTCTGCGCGGGCCAGAAGTGGAGCGCCCCCATTGGGTCAGTCACTTCATAGTGCCGACAGCAAACGAGCTTCTTGTTCGACTTCGTACAGATGAAGGGATCGAAGGCTTTGGACTGGCTACGAGCTATACCAACGCCGATCCGATCGTTCATGTCATGAAAAGTGGCATAGCCGACCGGATCATCGGAGCGAACCCGCTCGCGCCCGAGCGCATCTACGAGGATCTGTTCGCTCTGACCTCACACAGGACGGCACACGAAAAGGGCTGGGGACGTGAGGCCCTGATACGGATTTCCTCGGCCATTGACGTCGCTTGCTGGGACATAATGGGCAAAGCGGCGAACATGCCATTGTACCAACTGCTGGGCGGTTATCGCGACGAAGTCCCCTGTTACGTTACCTGCGCCTACTATCGAGAAGGTAAGGATTTGACCGAACTGCGTGACGAGATGGAAAAGCTGAAGGCCGAGGGGCATATCGGTTTCAAGGCGAAGGTTGGCGGCATGAGCCTTGCCGACGACATGGCCCGGCTCGAGGTGGTGCGCGATGTAATTGGACCTGACAAGGACCTGATGGTGGATGTCAACCGGGCCTGGGACCTGGACACGGCGCTTCAGGCACTGAGCCCGCTGGAGGACCTGTCACCACGTTGGCTGGAAGAGCCGGTGCGTTGGGCCGATGATCGTCGGATGCTGACCCTTTTGGCACAACGCACGCGCATACCGCTGTCGGCGGGTGAAAGCGAACTGACAAGCTTTGGATGCCGCTCACTGTTGGAGGAACAAGCTATCAGCATTCTGCAATTCGACGTGACGATGTTTGGTGGCTTCACCGAAGGCCGTAAGATGGCGGCGCTGTGCGATCTGAACCATGTGCAAGTGACGCCTCATCATGACTGCTTCATTCACGCCCAGCTTGTCGCTTCGACACCGGCGGGCGGTTTTGTAGAAGCATTCACCGACCCTGAGCGAGACCCGATGCAAGCTGAGTTGTTCGAAAACGCTCCCGAGATCCGTGACGGTTGGATCGCGCTAAACGACGCGCCCGGCCTTGGTTTGGTCCTCAACGAGACGACCGTTCAGAAGTACGGAACTCGGATCATCTAACTAACAAAAGTGGTATACCAATGAAACCCGCTGAACTGAAGCACTTGAAAACAATCGAACAGCGGCTGCTTTGGTTGTCACACTGGATGATCCATCATGCCAATCACGTGCGTCCAAAGGTGGATGGGATCAAGGTGGGTGGGCATCAGGCTTCGTCGGCGTCGATGGTTTCAATCATGGCAGCGCTCTATTTCAGTGCGCT
>Ga0208544_10000776_pt1 | contig 23422 bp, 26 predicted proteins | sample DEB08_DNA_9_FD_184526 | JGI IMG/M metagenome (GOLD analysis project Ga0208544, IMG submission 184526) | Aqueous microbial communities from the Delaware River and Bay under freshwater to marine salinity gradient to study organic matter... | ecosystem: Environmental > Aquatic > Marine > Coastal ... | reverse complement strand
CCCCAAAAACCCCAAAACCCCACGGTCTGTCGATTGAATTAAGTTAGTGAGTTTAGAGCTGAATTAATGAAAAATAAATAGATTACTCCACCTTTTTGGTTGAGCGTGCATTTTCAGTGAAGTGAAGTGAAGAGAGTGTCGGAGGGGATTAGAAAAAGTTAAGATGTTTTGATCTGACTCGATTAAATTGGTTTTTGGTTATCCGTCGTATCTTTCTCAAATTAATTCGCTTGAACTTCGTAGCTGCAGAGTAGACGCGCCCTTTTTGCACTTCCAAACCTGAGATTGTCTGTGATGACGCCGGACGAAGAAGGTGGTGCTTAGACACGTGTATGAGTGAAGATATTTGGTTGGGAGATAGGGGTTTAAAAGGGCTTGATGTTAAGAGTGTCTATAATCTTTTTTATTTTAATGCAATAACTAAGGAAAGTCTAAGAAGCTCTTGCCCAGCGCTCCACTGAGAGTGCAGGGCAAGACCCCAAACAAATCGAAACTCAAAAGAAAAGCACACAGGGAGCCGCCTATAGTTGCGCCTACGACCCACACTCAGCCACGGTGTACGCCGTCGTCGCCGGCCAGCCCGTCGCCCCCAAGGAAGATACGAAAAAAGACGAAGAACACAAAGAGGCCGTCGCAGCCAACTCAAGCCTCTCTGCTTCACTCCTGTCCATCTCCGCCAAAGAGCACCCCTCCAAAGGTGTCTCTACCAAGGGCGGCAACGACCAGACCTTCACCAGCCTCCACTCAATCCAAGCTCAGAACCAGACACATCAGATCTACGCCAACACTCCTGAAGCCCACGATGAGCAAGTGTTCCCCTCGCTCACAGTGCCAGAAAGTGCCAGCAGGGTTCCAGATCTCTACACCTAACCACTCTGTCTGAGGTTCTGCCCCAAGCTTTCGACCGTGGAGCTATCCGAAACAGGTAAGTGCTCATTTTCTCTGTCGTCTCTTGTCCGCTTGACTTCCACACTCTTGTCTCTTCGCTCTGGTTGCGAGCCATCTGTCTCTCTTCTCTTCTCGCGAGAACGGGTTCGCTCAGGGGCACTCCCCATCACATCGGACGTTCAGCTGGGAAGCGGCTCGTCAAGGCGTGAAGTGATAGGGAGGCGGCGTCGCCCGTCGATGCGGCACGCCAGAAGAACTGACGCCCGATTTTACTTGAGATACAAATAAAATTGGTTAACCAATACAATTAAAAGGAGGGCCAGCCACTAATTTGATCAAATTCTTATCCACTCTAGTGAGCCACAATATCTTAACCAACTTTTTCCACGTGTACCCTAGGTCTCACCGCCACCTCCACCGACAAAGGCCAGGTAGCCATCGGCAACATCGCATACTCCGAAGGCGTCCACTACTGGGAGATCATCTGCCCCGTCACCATCAACACCATCCGTAAGCACACGCTCGCTCTTTCAGAACCGCCCATGTGGCGCTGTCTATTCTCGTCAGTATCTTTGCGTCTTTTAATCTGGTTTGGTTTTGTAACAATTGTGTAGAGTTTGGAATTATCTCAAAAGGCCCCGCTGGCAAAGAGACCACACTGACTGAAACTTTCATGTCCTCGACCAAGCGCTCAGTCGTCATTGAGATCGACTTCACGAGACAGCACATGAAGTTCTGGCTCCAGGGCAGATACCTCAAGAAGCACAAGACCAAGAGGTGGCAGAAGGAGTCCGGCTACTCCTGGTACCCCTACTTGAAGTTCAAGGAGCCCAACAACTTCGCTATCTTGAACCCCTTCTCCAAGATGCCCACTGACGAGCACACCCCTACCCAGACTGTGAGCAAGCTTCCCGAGAGCATGAACTTCGACGTCGCTTACACCCAGATGGCCTACCTCACCCACCGTCTCGAAGGCACTCTTCTCCTCTTCGGTCTCCCCTACAACGAAGATGAGACCACCATCAAAGACATCCAGAATGTCTGGGACCAAGATAACGATCGTTTCCAAATTGTTCTCCCCGAGAAAGCCATGCAGCTGAAGGACGGCGAGAACATCGCAGTGCTCAAGTTCAAGTCGAACGCCGACGCCTACCAATTCGTGCAGTACCTTGCCAAGAGCGATAAACTCAACAAGGTCTTCGACAGCGCGTTGATCGCTAAAATGCTGTACCACGGCCAGAACCCCAAGAAAGAATACGAGCCCCGCTTCGACAAGATCCAAGCTGCAACTGTCAAGGCAGCCTACACCACTTTCAAGAGCTTCCTCTTGACGACCCTGCTCGGCTCTGAAGAGGAATTCAAGAAGGTTGCTCCTTTCATTGGCCTCGCTGACGTCAAATTCTACGAGTTTCTTCTCGAAAAACCTTCCAAACTCATTACTAAAGAGGAAGAGTTGGCTCCAGTGGCCGCAATGCCAGGTCCCTCCAAGATCACCTACGCCACCAAGTCTGATAGGCTCATCCTCGCGAGTGGATCCCAAATCAAAGCGTTTGCGAAGGACGAAAAGGTCTCGACGACGGCAGACTTGCAAAACTTCTCCAACTTTGCAAGGAACCCCGAGGACGTGATAGACCTGCGCATCACCAAGGAAGACTTCGAACTCATTGACAACTGGGTCTGGTACTACGTCAACATAGTGACCGAACCAAACATCGCCTTGCCCATCTGCGGCGATATCCTCGACATCCAAAAAGCTACCTTCTGCGGCGACAGAATCTCGCTCAAATACTACGAAGCTCTGCAGAATGTCCAACTCCTCGTCAACTCAGCCATCTACATTTACTAGAAGGTTGAGTCCGTTGGAAACGAAATTTAGATCAAGGACACACTCTTGTAAGTCAAGATCGCCAAAGCCAACCTCAAAGAGCAGATCTCCTTTGCTGAAGCCTAGAGAATTCTCAGCATTGTCTTGAACCTCCAAGACTAGCTGTGGGCAATGACCCAGAGTGATCAGGTGTCGCACGCAGTCAAGAGCCTCTGGCCTCCAACTAGCTCCCGCTTGCACACTACCTACGGCCGTCTCGCGTCCTTGTTGAGTTACAACGACTCCGAGGATTAGATCAAACTCGCCGAACTTGGTCTTTACAACATCCAAGACAAGCAAAAGAAGCTGAGTTTCTTCTAGGAGCCCTTCGTGCCCGTCGAGAGCATCTACAATAGCACGAGCGAGCACTCGCACCACAGCTTGTTGATCGCCCTCGAGAAGTAGTTCATCGGCAACTACTTCTTCAAGGGTCTGCCCACCTGGAACATTCCATTCTCCCAGACCATCAACAGCTTCCCTCCTGCTGTCCACACTAACTTCTTGCCTCCTTGGGTCTACAGCGCTAAGAGTTCAAGCATCACCTCTGACATCGACAAGGTCAGCACTCTTGAGCACTCTAACTACCTGATGAGCACAAACCTCGCGAACGGCTCCATCAACCTTTGGACTCCTGTCTCCGGTCTGACTCTCTCCGGCGGCTACAACTTCAAGGGCCAGGTGTTTACCGGCTAAGAAACCATCAAGTCCAAGATTGAGCTCTACTGGAACCAGTTCAACAAGGTTTAGAACAAGGCCGGAGTCACTTTGTACATGAAGAACGGGTAAGCTATCGCCGAAGCTGAAGCCAAACCTACGGCTGACGCCAAACCTGCGGAGGAAAAGAAAGAGCCAGCCGATGCTGATGCTAAGCCCGCTGAGGAGAAAGATGCGGCTTGGGTTGACTTGTCTGAAGAAGACAGCGAGAACAACGAAACTTTGTTGTTTGATTTGTTCTCGGACCCTGCTGAAGTCGGCAAAATCAACTGCGAGGCTGAAGTTGAGTCAGTTGAAGATCCCGACCTCGATTAGAGCTACATGACCGAAATCGACCATTCACAGCTGTAGACGTTCTTCCAAGACTTCTAGTCTGCGTGGATGAACCCCTCGAATAAAATCACTGAGAAGAAGCCCGATGCTCCTGAAGAGGAGAAGAAGGAGGAGAAGCCTGCTGAAGTCAAGAAGCAAACTTCTGCTTCTAAGAAGACTGAGGTGAAGCCAGTGGACGAGAACGAGAAGAAGAAGGTGATCGACGAGTTGATGATGATGGGTTTCCCCAACCAACTTGTATTGAAAGCCATTGACTCAGTCAAGAACCTGCAAATTGACGAAGTTCTCGATACGCTCACTAAACTCCAGATTGAGGCAGACGCCCTAGCGACCAAGAAGGTCGCTGTCGAGTACAAGGTCTACTCTTGCTCTTCATGCACCTTCATGAACGCAGAGAACCCGGGACCTACCTGCAGCATCTGCGGCAGCTCCGCCCCTGAGAGCGCCATCAAGGTGGACGAGGGCGAAAAGGCTGCTAAAATTGCGGCCGAGAAAGAAGCCGAATTGAAGGCCTAAGAAGAGGCAGCGAAGAAATTAGAGGCCAACAGACTCGAAGAAGAAAAGGCCGAGGAGCGCAAGCGAAGACAAAAGGAGCACTAGGATAAGCAGGAAGCCCTTATTGCGGACGCCAAAGCAGAGAATCACAAGTATTACAGCGACTCCGAGATTGTCGACTACTTCTACGCCACCTACAACAAGGGCAGATCTCTGAAGCCCCTCATCGCCGGTGCCTTCTTCGTCAACAAGGAGCTCAAGGTCTGTGACGTTCACTTCGTCAACTTCAAGTACAAGAAGAGCTACACCGAGCAATTCGAAGACTTCAATGACGCCCTGAAGACACGCTAGGACGTTGTCGAAAGTCTGTACCCCTCGCTTGTTGGAAACCAACTCTCGAAGAATGTTTTCAAAAGCGACTTGCTCAAGCAGGAGAGAACCAGCAAGACTTTGTACGCCTCTCGTTTGGGTCTCGCCCGTATCCAGATGGAAGAAGTTCATCAAGTCTTCCAGATCGGTGACGACATCAGAGGAGGTGACAAGAGCGTGTAGCAGTACCTTTACATCGTCGTCGTTGGAAAGAAGCTTGCCTCTGACGCAGAAGCCACCACTGTTGTCCTCTCTGTTGACATCTCCAACAAGGTCAAAGTGGTCAGCTCGGATAATTCCAACATTAAAGCAGTTCTCGACTCGCTCGTTGCTGAGAAGATCGAGAATGTTACCTTTGCTTCGAAAGGCAAGCTTCTTGTCGAGACATCGTCTAAGGTGCACGTTCTTTCCGCCAAAACTCACGAGGGCAAGCTCACTGCCTCGATTGAGTCTTCGATCGACCTTGAGGAAGGCGAACGGTTCTCCGGTGTCTCAAATGGAGTTTTGACTCTCACTAACGCCAGCGACACCATCCGCACATTCGCCATCGATGCCGCTACTGCCAAGAATCTCACCGTTGAGAGCTCCACAGTTGTCGAGAGTGACCAAGCTGCTTCGTCTGCAGTTAAGATTAGTGAAGAAGATGTGTTGAAGTTGTCTGTTGACCCTGAGAAAATTACTATCGAAGACATTGACACCTACCAAACACTGATGAACGGTTCGGTTGCTCTTGCAAGCTCCAACGCTACCTACAGACAAGAACAGGTCAGTGATAACCTCTTCATCAAGCATGTCTGGACAAACACGGCCTCTGCGGCTGCCACTCCCGATATCGGCCCCATGGAGCTCAAGTTCGAAAGACCCACCAGCTTGGTGTCGCTGAACTTGGACCTCACTTTCACGTGCAACGACTTCGGAAAGCTCGTGACAGCTCTTGAAAAGGAGAGCAGCTCCAAGGAAGATGACAGTCAATCCGCTACCCAGGAAGGCTCCTCTTTAAGACTCAACTCCACTGAAGTCATCGACACGACAACCACTGAGGAGGTTAACCCGATCCAGCCGGTCGGAAACCACAAGAAGCTCGGTCTGTTCTCAACGAAAGCATTTGATGCTGAAGATGATGACAACTCGAAGCAGAGTAGTGCCTCTGCACAGGAGTACCTCCCCTTGGTGACACGTCGCAACAAGGGCTCCTGCTATAACTAGAACTTGCTTCCGTCTAAGATCTTGATCGACGATGACAAGATGTTCGCGAGTAACTATGGCAAGCCCGAGCTCACCTTCGCCCATTTGAACAACGACCGCATGAATGTGAGCAAGATCTCGATCAGAACGCCCTTCACCAGCAAGACTGGAGCCTATCCTCTTGGTGAAGGCCTCATTTTCCTCTCTGACACTATTCAGCCCTTCGAGCAGACGGACACCTTCTCCTACTTCACAGTGAAAGACTACCAGGTGTGGAAGAAAGAGAGAATGAAGGATCCTCGTCCTCTGCGCCCCAACGAGCCCGTCGCCTTCTTCCAGTTCGACTCCGCAGCTCAGATCACCTTTGGAATTGACTTCCAAAGACCTGCTCGCTACATTATGCTCAAGCCTACCGGGTTCAGAAGAAAGCCCCATAAGATCTCCCAAAACCCTAGCTACATCCCCATGGAGATCCAGTTCTTCGGTGCGATCGGTACCACACAGGAAGACAACGCCTTGGACTGCGTGGTCGTCAACGACACCCTTAACAACATCCATCAGGACATCTTCTCTGGATTCGACTGCGAGATCAAGCTTTTGGACTCTGAGACCCAGATATCTGTCGTCAAAAACTTCAAAATCGACCAACTTCGCCTGTTTGAGCAAAGCATCAGCCCCGCAACGATCATCGGCGAAAAAGAAACCATCGCAAAGAGTTTCAAGGTCTCGGGCTTGAGTTTGATCAGAATTGCCGACTCTACGCTCCAATTGGAGAAAATTGGCGGTGTCTCAATCACTCTGAAGTCTGGATCTGGCGACGACACCACCGCCAGCTGGACTCTGAGCAGCGCCTAGATCGAAGGTCTGCAAGCATTTGGCCGCGACAGCAGCAGCGAACGTGTCTTGTTCGGCAACTCCGACATTCCTACCACCTTCCATCGCTCTTGCTTGCTCAGCCCCAAATACTTCAACGTGATCAACAAGCAAATCGCATCCCTGGTCTCCAACAAGAAAGTTGGACAACAGGTGAGATTCCGCGCACTTGCCTTCTTGAAGCAGATCATGCGCATCGACCCTGACTTCGTTGCTCTCATCCTCAAGGAAATTGACTTGAAAGAGTTCCTCAAGACTAACATCATTCACGGTGACTCCCTCAACATCCTGCAGAGCACTGACTTGCTCCAGAGCTTCCAGTCGGATGCCTCCTTCTGCAACACCCTTTACGAATGCTTGATTGAAGAAGTTCAGGGAATCGCTGACGGCTTCACTCCTTATGAAGGTTATGAAGCTCTTCTAGGAATGCTGAAGTGGGCCATGCCTCTGGACTATCGCCGCACTTTCCAAGTCCTCCTGAACACTCTCTACAAGTCGTTGACCGTGGACAAGATCAGAAATGCTCAAACCAAGGAAGCCGTCTTCTACAGAACCCGTCTTTTTGACATCATCTACAAAGACAAAAACAATGCGCCCTCCGAGTACCCCTTCGACGCTCAGCTTTTCAAGAAGAGAGTCAACGTCTCCAACAACGAAAAGAAGGTGAAGAGCAAGGTCGACGTGGTCACCCAGCAGCGCGGCCCTGACTTCATCAAGTACTACGAGCTGACGAGAACTCAGGACCCAAAGAAGCCTCTTAACCTCAAGTTCGCCGTCAAATTCTTCGGAAAGGTCACCCTTAACAAGCTAAAGTTGTTCTTTGAGAAGAGTAACTTGCACTACTCAGTACACATTCAAGTCACTGACGGCGCTAAGGTGATCGCTTACCAGACGTACCCTGTCCACGTGCTGAACCAGCTGACGCACACTGACAGTCCTGCGACTGCCACTAACGCCATCACTCTCTCAAACTTGAACCACGAGAGCTCGCATATCCAGGTCGATGTCACTTACCAGATGACTACGTCGACCTAATCTGCAGGCGACACTGCGAGCGCCACACCTCCCCAGCTGCTCATCGAGTGCTACGGAAAGACGGAGGACAAGGATTTCGAAGCAGCCTACGCGAAAGAGACCAAGGACCTTGATAAGCAAAAGACTATCCATTTCAAGCATAGCGTTAAGTTCTACTAAAAGAAGGTCGCATTGCCCAAGGTCAAAGTCTTCATCCCTATGGTCGACACTGTTGAAGCCCAGAAGGACGTTGAGGAAGAGAAGACAAAAGAAGAGAGTGAGATCAAAGCTATATCTGAAAAGTTGTAATCCGTAAGCCTCACTGATGGCGAAGCTGGCATTGCTGCCGAGATCGCTGCCGTTCTTGCTAAAAAACAAGCTGCGATTGAAGCTTTAGCTGCTCAATATAAGAATTTCAACGAGTAGACTTCCGAAGCCACCAAGGAAGTAGCCCCCAAGGAGGAAGCAACTGAGAAAGTCTTAGAGCAGAGCTCCCCTGACACTCTGTTGCAGCTCCAAGAGGAGCTACATGGTCAGATAACATCCCTTACTGTTCCCAAGGACAAGGCTACCATGTCGATGTTGGTCGATGTAATCAACAACATTAAAAAGAACCAGGAGTCGCCGGCCGCTGCCTCAAACGAAGCTCCCTTCTCTGGCTCCCTTCAATACTTCATGCAGGTCGCCTACGACATCACCAGACTGCTCAGAAGCATCAAGTCGCGCAAACAACTCAGTCAGACCGTCATTAGACAGCTCTTCGGTACACTCGAAGTTGACGGGCTTAACCTCGCTGAGATCTGCCTCGACTTCTTTACGCACCTTATCGTGAACGAACACAGTTCATCAAGCGGTGATGCTGTCAAGTTCATTCGCAACTGCGTCATTCCGTTGATGAGTGTTGAGGAGCGCCGCGAATTCTACTTGTAGGCCCTCGATAGATTCTTGAGACATCCTCTCAAACACATCTCTCAAGTCTTTGTGGTCGAGATCTTCAGCTTGCTGAAAGTGCCCCAGAGCGACTTAATCTTCTATATGGCAACTCAACTTGGTCTCGATGTTGACCAGGCATCCTCGCCTAAGCTTTCTGAAGATCAGAACCCTATCTCGATGCTCTTCTCCGTGCTTGTGCTTTCGAGCAGACAGCTTAAGGAAGTTGAGCTGCCCGAATACGGCAAGATCATCCACGAAGGAGTAAGCTGCGCGCACTGCAAGAAACACGCCATTGTTGGACACCGCTACAAGTGTGGAAACTGCAGTGAGGACTACAACGTGTGCGCCTTGTGCTCAGTTCAGCACATCACTGAGAAGCCTGACCATGTCTTCATCGTCATGAAGGAGGCGTTGCCCCTCGGACAAGACTCCATCTTCTCACCTTCTCCCACCAAGCCAGGTAAAGTGAACAAGCAGTCGAAGCCGCTGCTGCCTCCCTTCGATTTTGAGGAAACTGCGGCTAACCACCGCACCAAGTTCGACATCACTTGTGACAGTTGCTTCGCCAAGAATCTTCAAGGCGAAGTGTTCAAGTGCGCCAACTGTGAAGACTACGTGCTCTGCCAGAAGTGCTACTCCACTGATTCCTACAAGCACCACCACTATCACGTCTTCCTCAACCTGAAGAAGGCGCCCAAGCAGTCGGCGAAAACTCAAATCGCTCTTCTCCAAGTACTTGACTCTGGATTGTACACCGAAGAGCAGCTTGTGATGCTCCAGGCCCAGCACAAGGCTCAAGCTGCGCCACAGAAGTCACCCAGCAAGGTGAAAGACTTGGACGACGATTTGGACGTTGATGGAGACGTTCTGATCGAGGATCTTGCCCCCATTTCGATGTCGCGATCCAAGTCCGTCGCCGTTCCCACCCTGCAGACCAGTAAGCAGAACACGGTCGATGAAGCTCCTCTCACCACCTTCGTTGACTTCAACAAACAGTACACTATCATTTACGCGATTGGAGTCTGGATCGCCAGGAACACTAACAACTTCTTCAACCGAGTTCAACGTGTCGAGCTGCTCAGCCTGATCGTGGAGAACATGTACCAATTGGGCAAGGTAGTGAACCCCAGCGTGCTTGTTAAGATTGCGGAGGACCCTGTCGCCGTGCAGACTTTCTTGATCGAGATCCTGCAGCTCAACGACCCCGACCTGCTCGCCAAGTACCAGGACGTGCTCCAGCTTGTCTAGCAGAGGCAAACCAACATGGCCCAGTTCATGATCAAGGATCAGGATAAGGTCACTCTTGAGAGAAAGCAACAGCTCAGAAAGAACTCTGAAGATTGGAAGGAGTTGATGAAGATCTTGACACAACACCAGCAGGTTATCCTGTCTTGGTTGATTGACGTCGAGTTGGACCCTGAGAGTGTCAGAAAAGTGAAAGAAGCTAGCTCCTTGGTGAACCAGTGCCTCGAAAATGAAACCATCTGGCTCCAGCACATCAACAAGACACTTGACTTGTACATCATGTACACCAAGAAAATCAAGTCCGTCGAAGAGTTCCTTCAATCACCCCAGATGTAACCAGAGAAGAAGAAAGAGGCATTGGAGGATGTTGTTGAAGACCTTGAGTTTGAAGACGACGCCGACTTGGCTCCCATCGGTATGTCTCGCTCCTTGAGTCACCCAATCGGAAACCCCGAGGCGAGAAAGACCATCAAGTCGCCCATTAATTTGATCAAGAGCCTCGTGCAGATCATCTCCCAGAACAGCAGCGGATCCGTCAGCAGAAAGGGTGAAGTACGCTCAACTAAGTTCCTGTCCCAGATCTGGTCGATTGCTCTTCGCTCGCTGTCTCTTCAAGCTGTCAGCGTTCATGAACTCGTCGAAGCTCATCTATTCGAACAGATGATCCAAGCGTTCTTGCTCTCCGACGACGAGATCCAAAACAACACAGTGCCACAAATTCTCGCAATTTCCGAGATGATCGCCGCAGATGACAAGTTCGGCAAGAGCAGCGGCAAATTCATTTGCAACCTGTTGTTTACCACGCTTGACAACCTCAAGCAGTCAGAGTCGTCTTTCAAGATTGTTTACACTCTCTGCAAGGGATGGCTCGACTTGCTCATAACTGGGCAGGACTCCGCTTCGAGAAACAGTACTCTTGAGAACAATGCGGCCGAATAGGTCGTCGCTTACAAGATTGAAGCTGAAGACGCGTCACAGATTTTGCTCCGTGCCTCCAAGTTCCTCATCCAATACCTTAACGTTGGCAACTTCGAGGGATCCACTGGTGCCCACCAGCTGATCGTCCTTCGCTTGAACTTAGTCCACGATTTACTTCTTGTTGCTAGGCACGCCAATGACGACAAGGGCAAAGTCATCCAGCAGGTGTTCACGAAAGCTGAGACAAGTGAGAAGGTCAAGAACGACTTGAGTGTGACCATGCACAACCTTCTCTTGTGGCTCTTCCTCAGTGGAAGAGAAGATGAGCACTACCCGACTTCGGCTGTCCTTTACGCTACCAAGCACCAGGCCACTTTCTTCGCCGAGTTAATCACCAAGAAGATTCAAGAGATTTTGATCTTTGTCGCTGACAGCTCGAAGAACGTCGAGGCAATCAAGACTTCTTTGAAGGCCCTGACCAAGATCGTCATGTCGCTCAACTCGGGACTCGTCTCCCACTCCAAAGCTGAGAGCATCAGCATCGATTCTTGCTCGAGACTCGCTGACAGAACTAACTCAACGTTTATCAAGTTGCTGAGCCAGTGGCTTGTTTCTGATGAGGTTGTCAAATACTTTGTGTTCGAGCTCCAGGGCTTCGCCTTCTTGCTCGACACCATCGGTACTGAAGACTCCAAGCCTGAAGCCACAGCGATCACTTCCCCCGATGAAGAATCTAAGGACGAATAGCCCGTGAAGATGCCCAAGGCAGTCACCAACTCCTTCGAGGGTTCTGATCTGTTCACCTTGCTCCAGGAGTCAACCGAGAAGAGTGGCGCCTCTCAATCGGCCGGCGCAGCCAAGGTCACCTTCGACCTGTTCGGTGACGATAAAAAAGAGGAAGAAAAGGACAAGAAGCTTAGCTGTGTGCTCGAAGAGCATGCCAAGCTCATGAAACTGATTCAGATTAGTGCCCCTGAGCTCCAAGTTTCAGCCTTCAGCCGCACCGACTGGCAAATCAACAAACGTTGCCAGAAGCACAAGATCTTGACCATCTCAATGAAGCACAGACACCGCAATGAATAGACCATGCTCTTCAAGCTGGACACTGAAGTCGTCTTAAGAGAAGTCTAGATCGGTTTCATCAACTACCAGCAGACGGATGCTGAGGTCTACGAAGAACCTCTTTCTGTGCACATTCGATTCGGAATCGAGCAGGATAACTTGCAGCACGCGATGACTCTGAATCTTTTGTACGATCACGCCTACGCTGAGAAAGGAGTCTCCGTGTTTGCGAAGAATGTTCAAGAGTTCGTGCAGATCTCAAAGGGAGGCAAATCACTTGAAGAGGTGATCAACCAGAAGCTTGAGAGCATGGGCAACCTTAAGGCCCGCTACATCGAATTCAGCATGCGCCGTAACATTGTCAGCTGCACCGAGAACAGTCTCATCGCCAACAAGATCTCCCGTCCTAGAAAGCTCGGCCTCAACTACATCTCCCTTGTCGGCATCAGCACCTCGAAGGCCGAGTTCGACTACGCCAGCTACGTCAAGCAGTAGCAGAAGAAGACCGCTCTCGAAGTGATGTCCCTGATCTGCTAGGGCGACTTTGCGAAGGTTCTGAAAGTGATTGCGAACCAAGAGGAGACGATCAACAAGATCAAGTCTCAGTTTAACTTGCTGGCCTCGCTCATCGAGATCAAGAGTGAATTGATCGAACCTACGTTCATCAGCATCTCTACGCACAACCCCGAGATGGGCGACTGGATCATTAACCGCTTGCTCAACCAGGATGATTTCTCCAAACACGCTTCGCTCACTGGCAAGCTGATTATCTGTGACAAATCACGTGTCGCTGAGCGTCAAAGCATTCTTCTGATGCAGATCATCTCAACCCTTGACCAGCTGAAGAAGCAGAAGACGGTGAGTCAGATTTAGGTTGAGCGATTCATTCCCTTCATCATCATGTACACACGCACCATCCAGCTTGTCGCACCTCTCTTGGCCTCCTAATCTGATGCCCCCATTGACCTCAATGTCTCAAAGGACGAGCTCTTCGGCGTGTTCAACTTGATGAACTCGACGACAAGTGAGACTGAGAAGCGTTCTGAGAAGCTGCGCAAGTTCCTCATCCTGTTGCTCTGCCCACCTGCTCCTTTCGAAAACAAAAGCGCCACTGTGGAGGACTTCGCCGATAAGCTTCTCCTGAAAGAAGTCCAAGAGACGCAGGATCGCACTTTCCAGAAGCGCGTGTTCGTCAGTGTGCTCGCTTGCCAGAATGCTAAGATCGCCGCACGTCTTTGCGATCTCTTCAAATCTGACCTTGACGATTTGCTGAAGACCGAAGAAGTTGTTTCGAGTGACAGATCGAGACTCTCGTACTCGCAAACAGGCTCCCTCTGGATCAACCTTCTCAACGATCTGAGAATTAAGAAGACTCTGCAGACGGAGAACTTACCCTTGAAGATCTACAACTTCATCAAAGAGAAAGATCCCGAGAAAAGCGGTCAAATCATCAGAAACCTGAGCGAGGACTTCCTTGCTCTCATGGTCGAGCTCATCCTCAGAATCTCCGCCGGCAACAAAGAAATTGAAAGCAAGTTGGCTGAGGTCGTCATCGCTGACTTTAAGTACCTCAAGCAACAACGTGACATGTTCTACATTAACAAGATGATCTTGCCACTTATCAAGAACGAGGCCACACTTCCAGTGTGCGTCTACGAGCAAGTTTCCAAGCCCTCCGACGAGAAGAGCGAGTCTGACAAGTGGTCGCCCAACTTCGATGCCCTCTCGAGCACTTCTTCGGTGCAGAACGTCAAGAGTGAGCTTGGAGCTGGCTTCTTGCCCAGCACGATCCTCACCTCCGACGTGCGCCCCAATGTCATCAAAGCGTTCAAGGAAGTCATCGGTGGCTCCAGCAAAAGTCAAGCGACTCAAATCTTGCAGTCACAGTGGGTCAAGGCTCACCAAACCACGCAAGAGAAGGGTAACTACACCCAATTCCGTGACTTCTTCACCTCGATCGCCGGAAAGGGTCCCCTTATCATGCTGGTCAACGGCACCACGAGTGCTGGCAAGAAGATGATCTATGGAGGATTCTGCTCCAGAGCCATGCCCCCAGTCCCGAGCACCCTCGAGAATGACAACCAATACGATGTGGCTTCTTCGCCTGAGGACTTCTTCTTCGTCTACGTCGAGAAGAAGGGCTTCAAATTCTACAAGCCGCAATCTCACGCGCTCAGCGTGGAGATCTTCACCGACTACGATGGCGGTGGTGCTTTCTCTATGGGAAGCGATTTCATGATGATTTCTTACAGTATTGACTTCAACTTTACGGTCGGTATCACTGATCCACTTGCACAACTTGACTTGTCGACTGTACCCACATGCCAAGAAATTGAGCCCAGCCTCTCCGGCGACTTCAAGTTTGGCCTTGCTGAGGTGTGGACTTGTAACCTGAACCAAAAGGCGACCGTGAGTGCCTCCGAGAGCCTCGAAGCACAGAAGAGTCAGCGCCAGAACATCATCCAACAGGTCAGCTCGCCTTCGTTCCGCTCCGGCAACCAGGCCCACCCTTGGATCCAATCTCTCAACCCCTACAACCTCTTCAGAACACGCCCCGTCTTCATGGTACCCTCGCACCTGACTGTCAAGTAGATCTCGACCATCTTGCTTACGGAAGGCGTTGCACTAAGCTCAAGAGACAACAAGGACATTGAGAACAAGGTGCTCGCTGAGCTCTATTACACTGACTTCCTCGGAGACAAGTCAAAGAGCGAGAGACAAAACAACATCCTAGACTTGGAATTCTCGGTTGAGCAGCTCTTGCTCGCCAAGGAAGAAGACAAATTCGGAAAGAGTGACGACGGCCAAGACCTGGCCACACGTGTGTCAGCTCAGTATGCTCCTAGAAATGGTTTCTTCGACGCCTTTGAAAGCCAAGGAGGAGTCAAGCAGTTCATCTAGGTGACTCTTGCATCACTGAACTGGTGGAAGAACGAACCATTGCGTGAAAGCTGGGGACTATGGCTCAAAGAGCTTGATTCATTTAGTGACATTCCTCTCTACTTCCAACTGTTCTTGAAAAACAACAAGTGCAAGGAACTCCTGTTCAAGGTGCTCCAAGGCGAGCCCGATGCCCAGTTCGAGAAGAAGGAGGACCGCACCAGATGGGAAAACGAGCAAAAGGATGCTGTCCAATTTAATTACAAAATTCTAAGCGAAGCTTTTGCCATGAGTGACGGACCCAAAGTGAGAGAAGAAGCCATCAAGTGTGACTTCTTGACCCGCATCCTTGAGAGACTTGGCGCTGTCAGCGGAGAAAAGCCCAGAGTACTCGAAGAAGAGGATGAGGTCGAAGAGACAACCGAAGAAATCACCGAACCTACTCTTAAGAAAGAGGAGAGCTTAGCCGAAGACGGCAAAAAGAAAGTAAAGAAGAGAAAGGGTGTTGGCTACTCGACCGCCCAGGGCCAGCAATTCAACGTGAATGCTTACCTGGCAAACAAGAAGGCGAGAAACGAACAGATCCAAGTGCTCGTCGACATCTGCACCAACTTCTTCAACACAGATGAATGGTAGGCAGACAAAGACGTGCTTGACACCATCTTGGAGAGTCCTCTCCTGCCCCTTCTCGAAAGTGCCTTCAGAAATGGATCTTGGCTCGACATGGCTAAAGAAGCCGCCGTCTACCACTCCTACATGGGTAAGTAAATTATTCTGATTTTTAGTTCATGTCAATTTACACCTGTGTCGCTTTAGCCCTGACGCGTGCCATTGCCCGACAGCACGGTCTGATCGGCTGCTTGGCCGATATCAGCAAGAAGTACAAGCCTGCGCAGACCGAGCCCATCTACAAGCTCCTGAACAAGCTGAACGACCTTGCATCCATCTTCCTTTCTTGCCTCAACCAGCAGAAAGAAATCGACTCGTAAGTATTTTCTCTCTCCCCTCTTGTCTGTGCTTTGTCTGTCGAAAAGGGAGCAACCCTTTCTCCGACTTTATCACGTAACTTCTCCGTCGCCATCACGGTGACCCTTTGCTTCTCTCTGAGTGCAAGCCACACCCAACTCATTCAGTGTCCGTCGTCCCAATCGTCCGTCGTCTCGTCAGTCTCACCTCAGTCATCAAGTCATCTCAAGAGCACTTCCATTCTCCTGGAGCTGCGGTACCACTTCGTAAAAGCCCTATATAGCCAGCAGCTGCCCTAGGAAACTTCACCACTATTCTCTCTCATCTCAACACATGAAGAAACAGAGCCGCCCCGAAGCGCGAGTCAAGCGTCGGGTAGGACGAGAGAGAGAGGAGACTAATGACTGGAAAGAAGGTGCGGCAGTGGCCTTGGAGGGAAGAGCATTGGGGGTTTGGGCAGGCGCAAAACTTGACTGACAACTGACGTGCACCTACAGGACGAAGGATCTGGATTAGTTGGCTTGCACCGGAGCAGCGGAATCGATTTCCCTCGGCCAAGAGCGAAGGAAGCAAGACTGAATTAAACTAGTAGCTGTCAGTCTGAGTCTGTCCGTCACCCTTCTCGATTCTCCAAGTCGACTTCACACTTTCTTTTTCATTTCTACCCTTGTCTCCCTCCCTTTCTCCATGTAACTACTCTTTACCAAGGCAAGCTCGACATGCTCACACAACACAAGTACCCTTAATCTAGAAACCTTTAGCAACACTAGAAGAAGAAGAAGAGATTTAGTTGAGAGATTGATACGAGAGAGATAAAATAAAGTTTCCTAGGCTAATAACAGTTTGAAGGCGCCGTCACCTCAGGATGGCAGCTTTCTTGTAATAATAACCAAGGACTTGAATTGACTGACGAACAAAGAAGAATGGGCGACGAAGGCACAAAAATCGAATTTATACCTGACCATGCTTATACTCCTATCACTTTAGTGACAAGAAGAGCAGCGGTAGAAGAGACCGGAAGAAGTCCAAAAACTTACTTTTGCATGACGATATGTACTCGCACAAGTTGGAAGAAGAGGACGACTCCCCTAAGTCAAGTACCTCTGTGTTCGGCATTGGCCAGATGATCATGCAGGAGGTTGAGTAGAACGAAGACGTTAAGAACGCTGCGATGAACCCTCCGCTTGCCCTGACCAAATCTAAGAAAGAAGACACTTTCTACTAGAAGAGCATGACTTTGAAGTCTAAGAAAACGATGAGTGGAGTCAACGAGATTGGCTCTCCTCTGAAGTTTGGAAAGTAGCATCTTCTCGGAGCGAAGATGGAGGAGGAGCCGAGCATTAACATCTAGCCGACTGCGATGGACTTGCTGGAGACCAGCTTGAAGTTTGCACCAAAGAACCCATTCGCGCCTCCTGGAGGGCTACACAACCCATTCACAAATTCGCCATTTCCAGGGCATAATCCATTCCTAAATCCGCCGCTTGGAGGCCCAACGCTCCTGCCTGGGCTGACACCACTGCCCGACTTGCAAAATAGTATCTCCTCCCAACCAAAGTCGCCGAGTGCAATGATTTAAAAACCAGTGCCGACGAAGGTGAAGTGGATGCCAGACTAAGCTCCCTTAGAAACGTACAAATTTGCGAAGCCTGTCAAGTCAAACTCTTACGACGGCGGCTCCTCTTCCTACAAGAGTTTCTCCTCGGATGACACGCCAGTGAAGAAACCAAAGAAGACTCTTGATGAGGCGAACAAGGCTCTCAAGGTGGAGTAAATCTCCTGCGACAGCGAGGTACCTAAGCTCTACTTCTCTAGCGATGATTAGCCAACGCCTAAAAATCAAACTGTGGAAAGCGATTCCTTTACCAGTGAGGAAGAAGAGAAGAAGTCCCACAAGCCAACACTGAAACCAAAGTCCCAGTGTAAGGTGGTCGTCGAAAGCGAAGAAGACTCGGGTAGCAGTAGCTTCATCACTCAAGAATCACCTGAAACTGTGAATAGCGATTCCTATACCAGTGAGGAAGAAGAGACGAAGTCCTCCAAGAAAACACTGAAACCAAATTCCCAGTGTAAGATGGTCGAGGAAAGCGAGGAAGGCTCGAATAGCAGCAGCTTCGTTACTCAAGAAGAAGAAACAGTCTCTTCGAACCAGGAGTCTGGCAAGGTTAGTAACAGTAGCAGTAGCAGTCACGAATAGTTTGTCAAAAGCTACAGCAGTGAGGACGATTCAGCAAAGTCAATCATTATGTTGAAATCAGGAGTCAAGAAGCTCTAACAGGCCAAAAGCGGCGCCTTGAAGGTCTTAAACGAACTCAAGTCGCAGATGGACTCCTCGTCCAATAAGTCGTAGATAAAAGTACCAAAAAAGAAGATTAAAAATAAAGATCTCAAGAAAAGCCTTGACTCTGGAAGCTCTAGCTCTAGCTCCAGTTCAAGCTCCAGTGGATCTTATGGTCTTGAGGACTCGGAGTCAAGCAGCAAAAAGTCTGGTTCCAAAAGTGAATCAGGCTCGAAATCCAGCTCTGCATCAACCTCTTCTCTCACTTCTTCTTTCTACGACCAAGAAGAGCAGCACAACTCATCAGACTACGACGAATACGACAGCGAAGGAAACTATAGAGCAAAGAAAGACTAGTATTAAGAAGAAATGTAATAACACACTCTCTCTCCCTCTCCTCCAACAATCTCCGAATGACCCCTACAAATCTCTAATCTTAACCCTAAACGAACCAAATGAGACCCAGTACAGGTGTTCTGTTGTGTGAGAATGTCACTTCTTGGTAGAAAGTGCCCCCCCTCTTCGGATCGTCCTTGTCTTTGACCTTTCGCCTGATTAATCTGCTAGATTCTTAACCCCTGATTTTGTTTCAACTATAGGCATAGCGAAGTTCCCGAGAAGCTTGCTCGTGACGTGACCAAGACACAAGAGATTGTCGTCGAGGCGATTGAAGAACTTCTGAGCAGCCTTGGTAAGTCCAACCCCTTTCCCTCCCTTTTCTTTTCGCTAACACCTTCGTCGTCTTTGACTTTTAGTGAACGAAAACTTCATCGAAGACGCCCTCAAGCTGCCAATTCAGCTACAATACAGACAGCTTCTGTAGGGTATGCGCTTCGACTACATGTCCATGAAGCAGGAGAACACTGAGGAGTTCAAGCACCACTATAACAAGCTCTCCAAGACCAACATGAGCCCACCTCCGACCAAACTCGTCAGAATGGCGCAGGAGCTCGCCGATCTGTCCAACGCACTTCCTGCTGAGCACACCAACGCTGTCTATGTCAGAGTTGACTAGCAGCGTGTTGACATGATGAAGGCAATGATCACGGGTGCGGTTGAGACCCCCTACGCTCACGGATGCTACGAATTTGACATCTTCTTCGAAAATTCGTACCCTGCTGGTCCTCCCAAGATGAACCTCATGACCACTGGAGTTGGCGCGATTCGTTTCAACCCCAACCTGTACGCCTGCGGAAAGGTGTGCCTGAGTTTGTTGGGCACGTGGCGTGGTCAGGCGTCCGAAAACTGGGACCCCAAATTGTCGACCATCCTCCAGGTGCTCCTCTCAGTGCAAGCCATCATTATGTCTCAAGAAGTCTACTTCAACGAGCCCGGCTTCGAAGGAGAACAGGGAACCCCTGACGGAGAAAAGAGAAACGAAGGTTACATGAACATCGTCCGCTACGGAAATGTCAAGTTTGCCATGCTTGGTCAGCTGAAGAACCCACCCAAGGGATTCGAGACTGTCGTGAAGCGTCACTTCTACATCAAGAAGGAGGAGATTCTGACTGACATTCACGCATGGCTCAAGCGCGCCGACATCGAACCGGCGATGTACACCGGACTTGTCAGTGACCACAACTACTCGATCGCCTAGGATATGCGCAAGAGCAAGACACGCTACAGTGAGATGCTCAAGCAAGTGATCACAGAGTTCGAAGAAGAGCTGAACAAACTTGACAAGCCGACCAACTACCAAATTAAGCCTTAGGCCTCCAACAAGCCCAAGAAGCAAAAGAAGAAGAAGGATCAGGCTATCACCGAGGGTCAAGTCAACCTCGATGACGTCGACATGACCTACGATGACGACACCGAACAGATCGATACCACCAAGGTGAAGCAAGAGTATGGAAAGGATATCGACATTGACGACGAGGCTGTCAAGGACAGATGGAGTCGCTACATTGGAGCCATGGGCGCTGAAGCCGTTGCCAAGCAAGCCGCAGCCCACATTTTCCTGAGCGGTGCCGGTGCCCTAGGAATCGAGATCTCCAAGAACTTGGTCCTCTCTGGCTGCAAGAGCTTCACTCTCCACGACACTGCTCCCATCACGACCAAAGACTTGAGTGGACAGTTCTTCCTCGCCTCAACCGACAAATAGAGCACTCGTGGTCAAGCTTGCCTGCCAAGACTTTAGCAACTCAACTTCTACGTCAGATGTAAGCAGGCTCCCGCCGAACCCATTCCTCTCGATCCCGTCGAGATGGAGAAAGAGCCTTGGAACTTCCAGAACCTGGACGTTATCGTCTTGACTGAAGCTTCATACGAGACGATCGTGGCTGTCAATGACTACTGCCGCGCCAAGGGCAAAAAGTTCTTGAGCACCGACTTGCACGGTGTCTTCGGTCGCGTCTTCAACGACTACGGCGACAAGTTCGACGTCCTCGACAAAAACGGTGAGGAGCTTCAAGACGTCATCATCAAGTCAATCTCGAACGACGAGCACGGTATTGTCGAACTCTTGCCTCCCACTAAGCACAGATTCGAAGATGGAGACGAAGTGATCTTTACGAAGGTCGAAGGCATGAAACTCAAGGAAGGAGAAAAGCATGACGACCCTGAAGTGAAGTCGGACAACATTAACGACACGATCCACAAGCTGGTCACCATGACGCCCTACTCCTTCAAGGTCGGTGACACTCGCAAATTCACCAAGTACGAGAGCAACGGAATCGCCAAGCAACTCAGAACCAAGAAAGTTCTCAAGTTCTCTTCTTTCAAGGAGACCATGCTCAAGGGAAGCGAGGAGTTGCCTCTCGAGATCGAGCTCGCCTACGCTGACTTCGAGAAGATGGCAAACCCCCAACTCGCACACTTCGCATTCGAAGCCCTCAACTAGTTCAAGGTTGATCACCAGGGTGAGAGGCCCAAACCGTGGGATCTCAAGGATGCAACAGTCTTCATCGAGCTTGTAAAGAAGATTGCCTTGCGCTACGACTAGAAGCCCGAGGAGTGGAAAGCTGACGGACCCGAACTCAAGCTATTCTACTTGTTTGCTTTCACCTCGCAAGGTGTGTTCAACCCTCTGAGCGCCTTCTTCGGTGGCTTCGTCGCGCAAGAAGTAGTCAAAGCAATCACGAACAAGTTCTCACCCACCAAGCAAGTCTTCTACTATGACGCCATGGAAGTCCTTCCCGATTTCAACCCTGACAAACACTTGCAGGAGGACACCTTCAGTGAGTTCTTGAAGACGATCAAGACAGAGCAGGTGGGCGACAGAACCGACGGGCTGAGAATTGTGCTCGGCAAAGACATGGTCGATAAGATCGCCTACACCAATCTGTTTATGGTTGGAGCTGGCGCTATCGGCTGCGAACTGCTGAAGAACTACGCTATGCTCGGCGTGGGAACCGGTAAGGTTAACAAGGAGAACCCCAAGGGTGGCTCCATCGTGCTCACTGACCCCGACATCATCGAGGTCAGTAACCTCAACAGACAGTTCTTGTTCCGTGAAAAGCATCTCAGGATGCCCAAGTCCCAGACTGCGGCCGCTGCTGCCATCTACATGAACCCCATGCTCAAGGGAAACGTGATCGCTAGACAGGACAAGGTACACGAAGGAACCGCACACATCTTCACCGACAAGTTCTTCGAGGACACGCACGTCGTTACTAACGCCCTCGATAACGTCAAGGCTCGCATATACATTGACGCGAGATGTGTCACAGCGAAGACTCCACTACTCGAGAGTGGAACCCTGGGACCCAAGGGTCACGTTTAAGTCATCCTCCCCTACAAGACCGAGAGTTACGGCTCACAGACGGACCCTGAGGATACCAACGAGATTCCCCATTGCACACTGAAGATGTTCCCTGAAGAGACGCTCCATTGTGTCGAGTGGGCCAGAGACAAGTTTGGAAAGATGTTCTCTCAGATGCCACAGAGCGCTATCAAGATTCTTGAGGAGGGTAAGACTTTCAACCCCGTGTCTCAATAGGACATTATCGCTCTTAAGGAAGGTCTCAAGATGCTCCGTAAGAAGCCCAAGAACTTCTACGACTGCATCGAGTACTCCCGCCTGCGCTTCGAAAAGGTGTTCAACCACGACATCAAGCAGTTGCTGCACGTGTACCCACTCGATTCCAAGACCAAGGAGGGTGCCCCATTCTGGGCCCTACCAAAGAGACCTCCCACTCCCATGATCTTCAACAAGGACGACTTGCTCCACTGCACCTTCATCACCTCGATGGCTTGCTTACGTGCAACTATCTATCACATCGAGATCCCGAACAAGACGCCGAGAACGGAAGACTTCAGAAAGGAGGTCGGCGAGATGGCAACGAGCTTCAAGATTCCTGACTTCGTTCCCAACGACGCAAAAGCTTTAGAGATTCAGCAGAGCGTGAACAAGGCCGACAAGGGCACTGAAGAAGAAAAGAAAGAGGGAGACGAGGAAGAGAAGAAGGAAGAAGATGAAGTTGACCCCAACGACGTCAAGAAACTTAAGGACGAGTTCCTCGACCTCTTCAAGTCCCTCAAGATCGATCCCAAGAAGCCCTTCGATGAGTACTTGATCCACGCTGAGGAGTTCGAAAAGGACAACGATGCCAACTTCCACATCGACTTCATGTACTCGATGGGCAACTGCAGAGCCAGCAACTACGGACTCGAACCCATGGACTGGATCACTGTCAAGCTGAAGGCTGGAAGAATCGTGCCCGCTCTCGCAACCACAACTGCCTCGATCTCCGGACTGCAGACCCTTGAGCTCGTCAAGATCCTCAAAGGGTGCAAGAAGGAAGACATGAGAAACGTGTTCCTCAACTTGGCCGTGCCCGTTATGCAAGCCAGTGAACCTGGAGACGTGATGAAAGAGAAGCTGCTTGAAGGCGTTGAAGTTTCTCTCTGGGACCGCTGGGAAGTCAAGCTCGGCAAAGATGTCACTCTTGAAGGAGTCATCAAGCACATTGAAGACACTTACAAGGGTCTCGAAGTGCGCGACGTCCTCGTCGGCAACGCACCAATCTACTTCCATGCTATCATGAGCGCCGCTGGCAAGGAGCAGGAGAAGAAGAAGACCTTGGCCACCTCGGTTTACAAGCTCTGCGAGTTAGATGCTGATGACCTTTACATCGACTTGAGCGTGTCCTGCATTCGCAAGTCTGACGAAGACCCTCAGATCCTCAGCGGAGTTCCTCCCGTCAGAGTTCACTTCACCAAAAAGTGAGCGACTCGTCAGAAAGAAGCGAGAGACAAAGAAAGATGCTGAAAACTTTAGCTATAAAGGGAAGAACACACCAAACTTAAGGACATAGTCGAAGAAGAAAAGCGCTACTCTTAATTCTAAATTTCAACTCAAAACGAGATTAACCCATAACCTTTTTTATACTATTAAAACTACAAACCATCTCGCAGAAATTCTCAATTGCAACAATAGTCAAGCTTGGGGTTTTGGGGTTTTGGGG
>Ga0208544_10000775_pt1 | contig 23425 bp, 17 predicted proteins | sample DEB08_DNA_9_FD_184526 | JGI IMG/M metagenome (GOLD analysis project Ga0208544, IMG submission 184526) | Aqueous microbial communities from the Delaware River and Bay under freshwater to marine salinity gradient to study organic matter... | ecosystem: Environmental > Aquatic > Marine > Coastal ... | reverse complement strand
GTATTTTTATCTTTAAAACAGTATTTTGTTCGTATTTATTTTTATTAAATAAATATAATTAAAATATTATTTTTAACCCTAAAATAATAACCTGAAAAGAGTTTATTTAAAATAAATAAAATTCTGAATTTTAAACATAAATCAAAATATTATTTTGATAATATTTTATTTTATTAACTAATTTTGGGCGAACCTAGCGATCTAATGCTTTAATATGCTCAATATCGGTCAAAGGATTCTTATTTAAAATTAATAAATCTGCTCTTTTACCAACGGCTACACTCCCAAATTCACTTTCTTTACCAACTGCTTTTGCGCCATTTATAGTACATGCCTGTAAAATTTGTTCATTGGTCATCCCCGCTTTGTACATTTGTCTTAATTCCTCAAAATAGGAGGACACATGAAGTGTACCAATATTTCCTGCGTCTGTTCCCGTTGCAATTGGAATTCCCGCTTTCATTAAAATCATTAGGTTTGCTGCCATTATAGCTGCTCCTTTTTTATTCCGTTCCACAAAAGAATCGGTCAAATCAAGATACTGTTTTTTTAAGGCTGGCTCTGGTAAATGTCGAATATCCATTAATGATCCTAGTGGTACAGGTGGACTATACGCATAATCTTCTGCGGTGGGTTGATATTGCTGCGTAAATACTTTTGAGTAATTAGCACTAACAATTAAGGTCGGACAATAAACTGTACCATTAGCTTTTAATAGACTAACAAATTCTTTATCAATGCTAGCATCAACACTATGCACCAATAAATCTGCGCCCGCTTTTACAGCTAATTTGGCCGTGTATAATTGAGTAGCGTGTACGACAACTCGTAAGCCATTCTTTTTCGCTTCTTGCATGGTTGCCTCTATAATAGGATATGTATCTAGTGCGTCTTGTGGCGTACGAGCGATGTACCAAATTTTGATAAAATCTGGAAAAAATGGTAGCTGCCTTTGCACTAATGCCTTTGCTTCTGTTGTATCATTTACTTTAATAATCGGTGGATCATCAACTTTAAAAGCTTCGGGTTGATAAGTAGACACTAAAGGCCCCGTTAAATAAATAGAAGGTGCTAAGGTATCAGCGTTTAGTTCATTACGGATATTATAATTATGCATCGGTCCTCCTACATCTACTACCGTAGTAATTCCTGCTTGTAAATATCGTTTAGCAATTGCTCCTGCTTCTTTTTTCAACCAAGCAATTTCTTCTTTATAAGGTCTATATTTTTGTAAATCAATCGCATCTGGCCGAGTATACAATCCACCTGATTGGAAAAAATGAATATGCGCATCCACTAAACCTGGCATAATATATTTACCAGAAGCATCAATTATTTTAGTGTTAGGCATAATTGAAACTTCATTTTTTTTCATTTCTGTTATCAATCCATCTTTGATAATTATGGTTTGTTTTTCCTCTAATGTTCCGTTCTCTACATCAATAATTTTAGCATTAATAATAGCTATATTGAGTCTAGGCCCACCAATTCCTGAACCCGAACCAGAATCAGGAAAAGTAATCTGAGCAGTTAATGTAATAGGCAATAAAAATAAGAGTATAAGAAGTTGTATGTTTTTCATTACTGACAATTTGAATTTAACGAGATTTTTAAAAAGTGAAAGTAGGCAATAAAAATAAATATTCTACCATAAAAATTTGCAGAATTGAGAAATAGCATGAACTTTGTAATATATATTACAACAATCATTCATTTATTCCTTTAAAGAACATTTACTATGCTTTATTTTGACAAAAAACTTTTCTTCAAATATTTCTGCATGATTCTATGTGGATTGATGGTAGGCTTTACGGCAGCGATGTTTTTTGGCTATGAATTAATGCCTTTTGATATTCCAGGATCTATATTAACTGCTGGTTTATTGGCTAATTTGATTTTGTTATTGACTAGAGGGCAGGAGCAAGAAAATTAGGATTAATTTTTTTCATGATAAAAAAGAGCTAAAGGAACACATTGTTCTTTAGCTCTTTTTTCTTTAGCCTATTATACAATTACTTTTTTTAACTCCGTGGAGAGAATTGACCTTGTAATGCAATAAATTAACCGCAAGTTCTCTGTTCAAGCATCGTCTAATAAGCATTCCACTAATCCATAAATTTGATGCTTGATGAAAAACTTATACTTATTGTTCTCCTTCCTAACGACCACTACTCTATTTACCCAATCCACTAATTTCGAACTAATCATTGAGCAGCAATTAAGTCAAACTTTAAACCTAATTCTCGGTATTAATTAACAAGTTATAAAACAAGTTAAACCTTCCAAAGTCGAAGCAATAGTCCTTCTATACCCAAAAAGACTAAAACAGCAATAACTGCCCATCGCCAAAGTGGAATACCTTGATTTCGTTCCCCAATCAATTGCTCATAATCGGTATCTGCATTAGCCGTCAATACCGTTACATTAGGGCCAATTGCGGCTATTAAGTCCGCTTCATTCCAATAAGCCAATTTCGATTCTTTTCTATCATAATTAAAAGCATATTTCGCTTTCGTTTCCCCTTCTTCTAGGAATAAATCATAATATCCCGAAGTTTTTACTTGGTCGTAAACGCCTAAAATTATCTTAGACCCAATTTTGGTTTGTTCTGGTATAAATTCTTCGGCAGCTCCTTTTAGTTTATAAACCGTTTCATTACCTCCTGTCAACTGTTGATTATCCGCTTCTAAAAAATCGTCTCTACCAATTGTATAAGCGATACGCTGAGCTTTAGCGGTAGAAATCGCCATTTTGTACAACATCGGAATAAAAATCTCTCCATTTTTCACTAGGTTACTATAACGTTCTCCCAAGGGCGCTGCACATAAATATAAATTCCCTTTATCCAAGCGATACTTACTTAAAAAAGAAGTACCATCTCGATAAATCAATAACTTTTCTTCTTTACTTCTGCCAAAAGTGGTTAGCTTATAACTGACCTGCGTAACAGGTAATTTTACATTAGACCGTCTACCTTCAAAAACATCTTTAAAAATAAATTCTTCATAATTCACTCGCCCCACTTCTTTCTCTTGCTCTTCTAATGCCACTAATTCATTCGCTTGGAAGGAATTTAGAAAACTTTTATAAGTGGCTATATTCGCGTTTCGGCTAGGGAAAACTAATAGGTTTCCGCCATTTTTAGTGTACTGATTTAATTCAAATGCCAAACCAGAAGAAATGGAATTCAACTCATTTAGCACAATCATTTGATAACTCGCAAACTGAGAATAATCCAAACTTTGACTGCCTTTATTATCTATTGAAAAATAAGGCACACCAGTCAAAGCGGCATTTAAATACTTATTGGCCTGGACTTCATTAATCGACAAGACCTTAATCACTTCTGCCACATTAAAGGAAAAGAAATAATGGTCATCAAACTGTACAGGGTAATCGGTCACCGCTATCTTGGCTTCATGCCAGCCTGTGCGTTGAATCGTTATAGCCACCGTATCAATAATATAGGAATTAGCGGGAATAGATAGCGTCCCAACTGGTTTTTCTTGCCCATCGTATTGCAAAGACAAGCGTAGATTATTAGCAGGTTCATCGCTATGATTCTTTACCCTAATCACTAAGTTATTCGTCTGATTAACCATTTGAATGGGCGCATCAAACCAACAAGAATCTACACTTATATTCTTTTCTTGTACCGATTGTAAAGGCACCAAATTCACTTCCCCCGTCGTGTCTGCATAATTCTGAATATCGGTAATATTCTTCTGAAAATCCGATATTAAATAGTGGATATTATTAGCTTCGTCTGGTGCATTTAATACCTGCTTTTGTCGAGCCAATACATTACTTAAAACTCTAACCGAAGGGCTTGTTTTGATTTCATCCACCAATGCCAAAGCGTCTTCCTTACTAACCATCCGCTGATGTCTACCCTCAAAATCATTGGTTAATACTTGGAATTCGTCTTCGTCATTGTGCGCACTAATAATTTCTCTAGCTCTTTGCTTGCCTTTTTCAATTAGTGGTACATCCTCACTTAAGGCATTCATACTAAAGGAATTATCGACAAACAAGCTGACTGATTTTCGCCCTTTTTTCACTTCTGTATCAACAGGAATGAAAGGTTGAGCAAAAGCAAGAACTAAGGCTGCCATTGCCAATAAACGCATCAATAAAGTCAATAAATTTTTCAGGCGAGAACGAGCACTCGTTTCTTCTTTAACTTCTTTTAAGAATTTTACATTGGTAAAATAGACTTTCTTAAATCGGCGAAAGTAGAACAAGTGAATGATAATCGGTATAGCTAAGGCCAATAAAGCCCATAAAAATGTCGGATATAAAAATTGCATATTTTTTAAGAAGTCAGAGGTCAGACCGCTTTGCTGTCAGATGTCAGAAAGTAGCAGTGCTATGATTAATTGCCAGTTTAACAAAGTTTCAACAACTAATACGTCCTAGAAGTTTTTTTGTTGTATCACAAAATAGAAACCATTCAATTAATTACTTCCTAATCAAAGTAAAGTCATTGAAACTATTTTGTAAATTTAAATATCCTTACTGAAACTAAAAAAGGCAAGGTGATTTATTCGCCTTGCATTTTTCTTATTCTAGTTTCTTTATCGTCTATTAGAAATTGGTAATTTTATTACCTCACATAAACTATACGCTTCTTCCAAATCACTTCGCCACATCGTGTCTTAATTTTGAAAAGATATGCTAATTTAGATATTATTATTTTTAACTTTGAAATAAATCAAATTCAGTTAATATCATCACCAACCAATTTACCCAAAATTAAAAATACAATGAAAAAAAATAAAGTATTCTTTTTCGCTCAACTAATGGCTTTGTCCTTTTCCATGACAGGTATATTAAGTTGCACTCAAAATATAGCAACCATAGTTGATTCAAAGACTGCAGATATCATCGTATATGGAGGTACCTCTGCCGCTATTATGGCTGCGGTGACTGCTAAAAAATCGGGCAAATCTGTTATAGTTGTATCTCCAGATAAGCATTTAGGAGGATTGTCATCTGGAGGATTAGGTTGGACGGATATTGGAAATAAAAGGGTCATTGGTGGTCTAGCTAGGGAGTTTTATCAACGGGTATATCAGCACTATAATACCGATACAGCTTGGAAATGGCAACCAAAAGAAGCATACGGTAATAAAGGGCAAGGAGCGCGTGCTATGGATGGGAAAAACCGAACTATGTGGATATTTGAACCACATGTGGCTGAAAAGATATTTGAGAATCTGGTCAAGGAACATCAAATTCATATAGATCGGGAGGAGTGGTTGAATCGGGAAAATGGGGTAAAATTGAAAGATGGTAAAATTATTTCTATTACCACTTTAAGTGGAAAAACCTATACAGGTAAAGTGTTTTTAGATGCTACCTATGAAGGAGATTTAATGGCATCGGCAGGAGTTAGTTACCATGTTGGCAGAGAAGCTGCTGATGTGTACGGAGAAGAATGGAATGGTGTACAGACAGGTGTACTGCATCATAAACATTGGTTTGCATCGAATATATCACCCTATGTTGTTTCAGGTGACGCTACTAGTGGTTTATTACCTAGGTTGTCAGGTGAAAACCCAGGAGAGAAGTTTAGTGGAGACGACAAAATTCAAGCTTATTGCTTTCGTTTGTGCATGACCAATCATGAACCCAATCGAGTGCCATTCCCTAAACCTGAAGGATACGACCCTTCCCAATATGAATTATTAGGTCGGGTATTCGATACGGGTTGGGACGAGTGGTTTAAAAAGTTTGATGTGATTCCTAACCTTAAGACCGATACCAATAACCATGGTCCATTTAGTAGTGATAATATTGGCATGAATTATGACTATCCCGATGGTTCCTATGAACGAAGACAAGAAATCATAAAGGAGCATGAGCAATATCAAAAAGGACTATTATGGTTTGTAGCCAATGACCCCCGAGTTCCTAAAAATGTTCGAACAGCAATGTCTAAGTGGGGACTTTCAAAGGATGAATTTCTTGATAATGGAAATTGGCCACATCAAATATATGTCAGGGAGGCGAGAAGAATGATAGGAGCATATATAATGACAGAAAATGAATTATTGAAAAGAAGACCGACGCCTAACCCAATTGGAATGGGGTCTTATACCATGGATTCTCATAACGTACAACGTTATATAAAAGCTGATGGATTTGTCCAGAACGAGGGAGATATCGGTGTAAGCACAAAAGGGCCTTATTCCATATCTTATGGGGCCTTAACGCCTAAGAAGGAGGAGTGTAAAAATCTTTTGGTGCCCGTGTGTGTGTCCGCTAGTCATATTGCTTTTGGGTCTATACGAATGGAGCCTGTCTTTATGATATTGGGACAAACTGCCGCTACAGCGGCAGTTTTGGCCATTGAGGAGGATATTGCAGTACAAGATGTTGCTTACGATAAATTAAAGCTTATGCTAACAGAAAACGGGCAAATTTTGGAATAGATAATTTAGTGGGGCAAATGCTGAATGTGCCCGCTTATAAACAAAAACGGTAAGGCGACCAAAAATCACCCTACCGTTTTTATTTATTATCGAGGTCAACTAGGAACCAGCAACCAGTCTTACTTCACATAAATCGTACTCTTCTTCCAAATCACTTCGCCACACCTAGTCTTAATTTTACACTTCAATTGGTACGTTCCTCGTCTCATGTTTCTTAAGTAGTTATCACCATTTGTATTCTTTCTTCCCCACTCATAAGGTGCATTCATTTCTCGTCTTACTTTATGCCCATTGAGGTATAACTCCATATATTCCACATCTTGGTGTTTTTGTGCCTTTACTTTCACATATAAATCTTTACCTACTTGGCAGCTTGAATTATGCTTAGCATACTCATACCAGTAGTTAGTATTACAGTAGTTATTATGCTGATTCTTTACATAAAAAGTTAATTCTTTTTGGTATTTACCACCACATTTCGTTTTTACCACACACTTTAATCGGTAAGTCCCTGCTTTCATGTTTCTAAGGTAGTGGTCGCCATTACTGTTTGGTCTTGCCCACTCATAAGGCGCATTCATCTCTCGTCTTACTTTATAGCCATTGATGTATAATTCCATGTACTCAATATCTTGGTATTTTTGAGCGTCTACTTTAACGTAAACATCTTTTCCTACTTTGTAGGTATCGCCATGTTTGACCGTTTTGTAGTAATAGTTATTATTGCAATATCCGCCATTATCGGCAATAGCAGTAAAAGAAAAGGCGAAAGCAAATAAAGCGACTAAGGTAAAGCTGATTGAATTTTTCATAATGATTATTTTTTAGATTTTGTTTGTTAATGTTATGCATTTCGTTATGCGTTACAGTAAGGAGTGTTTTGGATTCAAAAGATGTACCCACCGTTTTCTAAAAAAAATAATTTTTATTTTAAAGATGATAATTTAGAAGGCATTTCAAAATGTCGTATAGTTCAGAAAAGTTGTATTGCACTTGTGATGAATAGGTAACACAACTCCTGAGTTGCTCATTTTTAGATTCCCTTTTAAAAGGTTTGAATGGTAAATTTTTTATGTTAAATTTGTGATTCTTAAACTCATTGTTTCAACTTGCATTTTCAATTAGATTATCAATTGTTTCTTTCTGAAAATTGAAAATTGAAAATTGAAAATTGAAAATTAATAAATGCAAAACCCACATCTCGACCCAACAGGCGAAAATCATACTGGCGAAGAAGAACAAGTAGATAAGGCATTGCGTCCTAAATCGTTAAAAGATTTTAGCGGTCAACCTAAAATTGTGTCCAATTTAGAAATCTTTATACAAGCTGCTGTGCAAAGAGGGGAAGCATTGGATCATGTTGTTTTACATGGCCCCCCAGGATTAGGAAAAACGACCCTTTCGCATATTATTGCGAGTGAATTGGGTGCAGAAATGAAAATGACTTCTGGACCAGTTTTGGAAAAACCTGGTGATTTAGCAGGTTTATTAACCAATTTGGATGAGGGAGATGTTTTATTTATTGATGAAATTCATCGGTTGAATAATGTGGTAGAAGAATATTTATACTCCGCAATGGAGGATTATCGGATTGATATCATGATTGATAGTGGGCCAAATGCTCGAAGTATTCAAATTGCTTTGAATCCATTTACACTAGTTGGGGCAACGACTAGAATGGGCTTATTGACTGCACCGATGCGGGCTAGATTTGGGATTACTTGCCATTTGGATTATTATGATGTGCCTACTTTAGTCGGAATTATCAAACGTTCTGCTAGTATTTTGAAAGTCCCGATTCAAGATGGAGGGGCTTTAGAAATTGCTCGTCGTAGTCGAGGAACGCCTCGTATTGCCAATGCACTATTGCGTAGAATTCGTGATTTTGCACAAATTAAAGGTAATGGGACAATTGATGTAGCTATTGCCCAATATGGTTTGGAAGCTTTAAATGTAGATGATAGTGGTTTAGATGAAATGGATAATAAAATTTTAATGACCATTATCGAAAAATTCAAAGGTGGTCCTGTTGGGTTGACGACTATTGCCACGGCTGTTGCGGAAGAAGCAGGCACTATTGAAGAAGTACATGAACCATTTTTAATTATGGAAGGCTTTATTCAGCGAACGCCTCGTGGTCGTTCGGTAACGGAGAAGGCATATCAGCATTTGGGGATTGTGCCGCCTACTCGGGCTGGGACTTTGTTTTGATATGCTCAATTATCAAACCTTTTCATCCATTCCACTCGCTCTTTACTTTCATAAAACGCCTTGGACTTTACAGGTGGAATATGATGTTCCTGTAATTCAATCAAAGAAACTTCTGGTAGTGGAATTGGATTTTTGGGAATATAACCAGCTATTTGAACCTTTATTGATTCAAATTTGGGATTATTTGCCAAATTTGTCCATTCTTCTGGGTCTAGTTCCAAATCGTATAGTTCTTCCGAATCGTCGATATATTTAATGTAATGCCATTTATGATACCTGACCGAATAATCTCCAAAATCATAAGTCGTAATAATCGGTCGTAAAATAGTAGAATCAGGATTTTTTAAAATAGGGATTAAACTTTCTCCATCTAAATCTGCTCTTTCTGGCAAACCGCATAACTCCGTTAAAGTTGGGTATAAATCAATTAAAGAAGTCAGATTTTTCGTCACGCCTCCTGTTTTAGCACCTTCGGGTAAAGCTGCTACGCCCTCTGGTACTTTCATCATCAAAACAGTTTTAATGACATTTTCCCAAAGGGCAAATTTTCGCCAATGATTTTTTTGTCCTAGTTGCCAACCATGGTCCGACCAAATTACCACAATTGTATTATCTGCATAAGCGCTTTTTTCTAAACGACCTAATAATTCCCCAACCATAGCATCTGCATAAGCAACAGACGCTAAATAACCTTGGACTGCTTTTTTCCATTGATTCGCAGCAAGCACATGTTTGTGATAATTACCGCCTCTAGCCATTAGTTCTTTCGCTCTCTTACCTAAATCTGCCGTATCCTTTTCCATTAATTTTGGCAATTGAATGGATTCCAATGGAAATTTATCAAAATATTTTTGAGGTACATACCAAGGTAAATGAGGGCGATAAATACCACAAGCAGGAAAAAAGGGTTTATCATGCGCCTGTTCCAATTGTTGCCCTATGAAATCAACGCTTTTATAATCCCCCGTTTCTTCATCTGAAATAGTCAATGGACTCCAATCAAACATTTTATACATATACTTAAAGCGAGGCATATTGGCAGGTACTTTTTCTGGAAAAATATCTGCTGGCATTGGATTTTTAATAGAAGGATAATAGGCATCCCAAGCTAGAGTATCTACCTGACTATAATGAAAAATCTTGCCTGCGCCTGCGGTGTAATACCCGTTTTGTCTAAAATAATGCCCTAAGGTTGGTTGATTCGCCAGTCTAGGAATCGTCCGCCAATCCTGATAATTAGAATACATCCCAGAATTATAGGTATGCAAGCCAGTTAATAAAGTAGAGCGAGAAGGGTTACAGCCAGGACTGGTGCAATAATTTGCGGTAAAATTTACGCCGGTAGTCGCAAACTTTTTTAGATTTGGCGTAATGGTCTGTTCATTCCCTGCCAAGGGTTCTACCCAATCATTCAAATCATCAATCGCTATAAATAGAACATTCGGATGTTTTATAGTCGTTTCCTCCGTTTCTATTGGCGTACAAGCCAGTAGTATTAAGCTACCAAATAATATCCCTAAAAAAGCTTGTTTGATAAAAGCAGCCATAATTTTCGTTATTGAGTGGAGTATTTTTAAATTTACTATTCAGTTTTGAGAAGAAAAAGGCGAGAATAGAGAAAAGAGACGGAATTAGTAGCCAAAACGAATAGTTAGTAACGGATAAAAAATAAGTTGAATATTTTACATTTATTCACCCACGGATTATAGTTGTTCAAGTTATTTTTTCAATATTAATTAATCATTTATTCGAATTTTTATCTCTATTCTTTATTCTCTGTTCTCTATTCTAAATCATTGAGCCAAACTATTTTCAATCACTAACCAACTAGCGCTTACCATGAAATTAAAAATTTTTATAATAAATCTACTACTCTGCTGTACTTACTTTTCTTATGCTCAGAAAAAAGCCAATACTGCCCCGTCTAAAATTAACAAAATAGACCAATCTATTATCAATGGCTTAAAATTCAGAAATATCTGTGCGGGAAAAACAGGTGGCAGAATTACTAAAGTCATTATTGACCCTAATAAAAAAAGTAGGCGATTTGCAGCGGTGGCTTCTGGCAATATTTGGCGAACCTTAAATGCAGGTACGACTTGGGAACCTGTTTTTGATAGCTATGGTGCATATGCCGTTGGCACGATTGAATTTGACCCTAATAATACCAATATAATTTGGGCTGGAACAGGAGAAAATAATGCCCAACGTTCCGTTGCCAAAGGTGATGGAATTTATAAAAGTGTGAATGGTGGAGATAGTTGGACAAATATGGGTTTAAAAACATCTGCTCATATTGGTAAAATAATGATTGACCCTCGGAACTCAGATATTGTTTATGTCGCAGCCCAAGGAAATGTTTGGAAAGATGGTGGAGAAAGAGGTTTGTATAAAACAATAGACGGTGGGAAAAATTGGGAACGCATCCTGCACATTACAGAAAATACAGGTATTTCGGATATTATTTTTGACCCTTTAAATCCAGATATACTGCTAGTTTCTTCCTATCAAAGACGAAGACATGTAGGTAAGTTAGTGGCAGGTGGTCCTAATGGCGGTATCTGGAAAAGTACGGATGCAGGAAAAAACTGGACAAAATTAAAGAATGGTTTGCCTGGTGGGGATTTAGGTAGAATTGGTTTGGCGATTTCTCCACAAAAATCGAATGTCGTTTATGCCCTTATTGCTGGCACGAATGATACGAAAGGCTTTTATCGTTCTGAAAATCAAGGCGATTATTGGAAAAAAATGAGCGACTATATGGTGATTGATGCCCAATATTATATGGAATTATTTCCTGACCCGCATCAATTTGACAAGGTCTATTCCGTCAATCTTTTTACTGCCTTTACGGAAGATGGCGGTAAAACTTTCCAACGAATTAACGAACGAAAAAAGCATGTCGATAGCCATGATGTTGTTTTTGATAAAGACGACCCCGATTATATTATGGTGTCTTGTGATGGTGGTATTTACGAAAGTTGGGATAGAACTAAGACTTGGAAATTCACCGATAATATCCCTTTGACTCAGTTTTATCGAGTCGGTATTGATAATGAAAAGCCGTTTTATAATATGTATGGCGGCACACAAGATAATGCCACGATTGGCGTACCTGTGCGCACGACTAACCCTGCGGGTATTCGGAATTCGGATTGGTATCATATTATTGGCGGCGATGGTTTCCAAACTAGAGTTGACCCGACCGACCCCAATATTTTATATAGCCAATCCCAATATGGCTACCTGAATCGATATAATAAACAAACCAACGAACGGGTACAAATTCAGCCACAACCTAAAAGTGGTGAAGCGCCTCTACGTTGGCATTGGAATTCGCCTTTACTGATTAGTCCACATCAATCTAACCGACTTTATTTTGCAGCGAATAAATTATTTAAAAGCGAAGATGGTGGAAATACTTGGATAGAAGCAAGTGGTGATTTATCAAGGCAAGAAGATAGAAATAAGGCAAAGGTAATGGGCGAAGTTTGGGGAATAGATGCCGTTTTTAAAAATGTTTGGACGTCTCCCTATGGTACGATTGTCGCTTTGGACGAATCACCGAAACAAGAAGGCTTAATTTATGCGGGTACAGATGATGGTTTAGTACAAATAACCGAAGATGGTGGACAAAATTGGCGAAAAACTAGTCAATTTCCTACTGTTCCAGCCTATAGTTTTGTCGCAGATATTCATACTTCTCGACACGATGCCAATACCGTTTTTGTGGTCTTTAATAATCACAAACAAGGCGATTTTAAACCTTATATTTTAAAAAGTACAGATAAAGGAAAAACTTGGAATGCCATCAGTAATAATTTGCCAAAAGGCGAATATGCTTGGACAATTTATCAAGACCATAAAGTGGATAATTTATTATTTGCTGGGACTGAATTAGGTTTGTACTTTTCTATTAACGGAGGTCAACATTGGCATAAATTTAAAGGAGGACTACCTACTATGTCCTATAGAGATATAGAAATTCAGACCGAAGAAAATGATTTAGTCGTCGCTTCTTTTGGACGAGGTTTTTATATTTTAGAAGATTACTCCCCACTTAGAGAACTGACAACCAATACTTTAGCGAAATCAACCCATTTATTTCCAGTAAAAGATGCTTTATTATTTATCGAAAAAAATCCAGATGGACGAAGTTTAGGACATGCTTTTTATACTTCTCCAAATCCTGAATTTGGGGCAATTTTCACTTATTATCTCAAAGATGGTGTTCCGACTATTAAGCAAGCACGACTAAAAGCAGAGAAAGCAAAACGTGCTAAAAAAGAACCAGTTTATTATCCTGAGTGGACAGATTTTGTCGCAGAAAGACGAGAAACAAAACCTCAATTAGTATTTTCTATTAGCAATGAAAACGGGGATATTATCAGAAAAATTACTGCCCCGCTTAAAAAAGGGTTACATCGGGTTAATTGGGATTTACGGCAAGCAGATGGTCTAGGCGGTGCAGTTGTTTTGGTTCAACCGGGCACTTATGCTGTACAATTAGCTAAAATAATCAAAGGAGAATGGACAGATTTAGGCATTGCTCAATCTTTTGAAGTTGTCCCCCTATATCCAAAAAATATTGCGGTTGCAGATAGACAAGCTTTGCAAACCTTTCAGCAGCAAGTTTATGATTTAGGTACATCAATTCGAAGCACTAATCAGCAATTGACGCAGGCAATTGAGCAAACTAAAAATATGCAAAAAAGTATTTTGCAACATCCAAAAGGACAGCAAGCAGCTTATGAAAAAGCGCAAAGTCTCCAAAACAAATTACAAGATTTAGAAATGGTCTTAAATGGGAATGATTTAATGGTCGAAAAAATGGAATTGACTCCACCTTCTATTGCTGGGAGATTGAATCGAATTAAATGGAATTTTTATAATACTACGGGGTTGCCTATGGTTGCGGATAAGGAAAATTATCAGATTGCTTTGGAGGATTTTGAAAATTTTAAAGGAAAATTGGCTGCTGTTTTAGGTCAGAAAAATGGTTTGGAAAAGGATTTTAAAGGACTAGGGATTTATTTTGAAGAATAGTTCTAAGCTTATCATTTTGCTAGTTTTTTATCTCGAAGGTCTGAAAGACGCTCCAAGGTTTTTAGACACAGACCTTGGAGCGTCTTTCAGACCTCCAAGTGTCTACCGAGTAGCTTAAATCTAACAAAAACACGCACTAACTCCTTGAATATGCTCAGGCCCAATCTGACAACAGCCTCCTATTATATCCGCACCTAACTCCACCCATTCTTTAGCTTTTTCTACAAAAGTGATAGGGTCAGCAGTTCCATGCCAAGTTTTAGCTTCCGCATTATAGACCATGCCTGAATTAGGGTAGACGATTATTTTTTTATCGCCTACTGCTGGTTTCAAAGCTTTGATTAAACCTGTAATATGTTTAGGAGCTGTACAATTAACGCCTATGGCAAAGACATTAGGATGATTTTTAAATAAAGCAGCGCAATCTTGAATGCTGGTCCAGTCACTAATATGACTTTCATCCTTACAAGAAAAGCTTATCCAAGCGGGTTTGGTTACCTTCATTAAAAGTTGACTCAACACTTTTGCTTCTTGTAAACTTGGAACAGTTTCACAAGCATATAAATCGGCATTCGTTTTATCCAAAAGCTGGATTTGCTGCCAATGAAATGCTGCTAATGCGGAATCAGTTATATCGTAATTTCCTCGATACTCTGAGCCATCCGCTAAATAAGCACCATACGGACCAATACTAGCGGCTATTAACCGTTGCTGCTTATTTTTATTCGCTACTTGATATTTTTCAATCGCTATTTCCGCTAAAGTGACCGTCTTTAATAACAATTTTTCTGCCTCTACCCTATCATATCCTGCATCCAAAAACCCTTGAATAGACGCTTGGTAACTTGACGTTATAATACATTGTGCACCTGCTTTTAGGTAAGCTAAGTGCGCTTTGATAATGGCTTCTGAGCTAGACGCTATTAGTTTTGCTGTCCATAATTGGTGACTTAAATCATATCCCTCGGCTTTTAATTCATTGGACAAACCTCCGTCTAGGATGAGTGGGTATTTTATATGATTGATATTTTCTAGCATTTATATGGATGCTTAATTATTTTTTATCATAAAAAACAATAGTCTCTACCGAGTTAATTCGATAGAGACTATTGAGTCAATCTTTAATAAAGCTTATTTTTAGCTAATTTAGCCTCAGCAAGTTTAACTAAGTCTTTCATAGCATCCACGACTTTCAATAGCTTTTCTCTATCATAATCATCAGGATTTTCAATAATCTTATTAATTATTTCATCAGTTTTTGCTTGATTTTTTTCCAAATCCTTTAATTTAACTTTAGCAGTATTCATAAAGATATTTTTTCTAAAGATAATGGATTATTCATAGATAGAAAAAAGCTATAGCATTTTATGAATTAAGGAAAATCCGTTTAAATCGTCTAATCAGTTCAATCCGTTTTCAATCCTCCTAGTTCGTCTGTGTTGGTATATCTCTTTAATGAATTTCTATAACTCAATATCTTACTTTAATTCCAAAATCAAAGCGCCCATTTGCGGCAAATTCAATCCCTTAGTCATATCAAAAGTTTGCCCACTCATCACCGATTTTCCAGTTGTCACGCCATCTAATACTTCCGCAAAACGGTCTACTTCCAACGTATAAGGCTTCGTATTTTTATTCAAAATAACCATTATTTTCTGATTATCATCATATCTAAAATACACATAAACGCCATCTTTAGGAATAAAATGCAATAGTTTACCGTAATGAACGGCAGTAGCTGTTTTCCGCCAATTCAGTAATTTCTTCATCCATTGTTGGGCTTCTTTTTGTTGATCCGTTAAGCCTTCACCTGTGAATCCATTTATTTTATCACCAGCCCAACCGCCTGGGAAATCAGACCGAATAATGCCGTGGTCACCGTCACTACTCATTAGAATTTCTGTGCCATAATAAAATTCAGGCACGCCTCTAGTGGTTAAAAAGAAAGTATTGGCTAATTTAAATTTTTCGTAATCTTCGCCCACTTGGCTATAAATCCGCATCATATCGTGATTATCTGGAAAAACAACCAAATCATTAGGAGCAGGATACATAAAATCTTTGGCTAAGGTTTCATATAATTCTACCCAACCAGCTCCCCAACTTTCTGGGTCATTTATCGCATTTACCGCTGCTGTTTGCACAGGAAAGTCCATCAAACTAGGCAATTCAGAAGTATAACCATTGGGATTAACTTTACCTTTTTGCCAATAAGACACAATCGCAGGGTCTCCAAACCACTCCTCTCCTACTACATTAAAATTAGGATATTCTGCCATTACTCTTTCCGTCCATTCCGTCATATAATCCATATCTGGATATGGGTAAGTATCCATCCTAATACCTGCCAAACTTAGATATTCAATCCACCAAATACTATTTTGAATTAAATAATTTCCCATTAAGGGATTCCGTTGATTCATGTCGGGCATCGTCTCCACAAACCAACCATCTCTAAAAATTTTCTTATCTAACTCCGCCGCGTAAGGGTCTTGTAACAGCGTCTTTTTATGATTTGTCCCTGTATACGCTGGCCATTGATTAATCCAGTCCTCCATCGGTAAATCATCCATCCACCAATGAAAAGAACCGCAATGATTCACAATCATATCCATAATCAACTTGATGCCTTTCGATTTAGCTTCTTTGCTCAATTGTCGATAAGCTTCATTGCTCCCAAAACGAGGGTCTACTTTATAAAAATCAGTTGTAGAATACCCATGATAAGAATAAACTTCCATATCATTTTCTAGCAAGGGATTTAACCAAATAGACGTAAAGCCCATGTCGGCTAAATAATCCAAGCTTTTCCGAATGCCTTCTATATCTCCACCGTGTCTGCCGCCTTTATTCGCTCGGTCTACTTTTTCTTGCATTCCTGCTACATTATCATTGGTAGGGTCACCATTCGCAAATCGGTCGGGGGTAATCAAATACATCACATCTTCATTATTAAACCCTTGTAGCTCCGCTGCTCCTTTTTCTCTAGGGAATAAAGTGTAGGTATGCGTTGCTACAACTTCGTCATGGTGCTTAAAAGTAATGGGAAATTTACCAGCTTGCGCCGTTTCGGAAATGACTAAATCTAGGAATAAGTAATTTTCATTTTTAACTTTTCTCACTTGTACTAATTCCACTCCAGCATAATCAATGGAAGGGTTTAAATCACCCATATTATCGCCGTAAACCAATAATTGTAGATTCGGATTTTTCATATCTACCCACCAGTTAGGCGGTTCTACTCTTTCGATTTTGCTTTGCGCAAATAGATTTTGGCTACTTAGGCATACCAATAATAGGATTGCTTTGAACAAATTCATTTTCTTTAATTTTAGTTTCATACAATAAAGCGTAAATTTTAAATCATTCTCAATTTTCAAAAGTATAATAATCAACTAAAGATTGGTCAGTTTTACTAGGAACTGATTGATAAGTAGAAAGACAGAATTCCATTAAATTTTAGACAGGATTTACATGATTCTATTATCAATACTTTAAATCCTGTTCATCTTATAGAGCCTGTCAAAAGAAAGTTAAAACTAATTTTGTCCAAGTATTTATTCGTAAAATAATATGCAATTCCAATGGATTAAGCCTCCAGGTTTTAATCTAATACCTGGTCGTTTCCAGCCTTAGGTGCTAACCTTTTCTGTAAATCTTCTAACGATACCCCTTTCGTCTCTGGCATCATTGTTAATACCCAAATTAACTGTAGCACCATCATAAACGCGAAAAAAGCAAAGATTTTCCCACCACCATAGGTACTTTGAAAATAAGGAAATATCGTCGTAATCAGCCACGCAAAAACCCAATGCGTCCCACTTCCTAATGCCATCCCAGACCCTCTTACTTCATTTGGGAATATCTCAGAGATAAAGACCCAAATAACCGCACCTTGTCCAATGGCATGAGACGCGATAAAAGCAAATACCCAGAAACTTAGACCATCCAAAGAATCTTGGAAAAAAGAGGAAGACATCATGCCTAAGGAAATAATATAGCCAATAGAACCAATAATCATCAATGTTTTTCGTCCTGCTTTATCAATCAAATATAAACCTAGCATGGTAAAAATTAAATTAACCGCTCCAATGCCCATTGTTTGATATAAACCGCTTTGTGCATCCATTCCTGCTGCTTCAAAAATTCTAGGAGCATAATAAATAATCGCATTGATACCAGAGGCTTGATTAAAAAAGGCCAATAAAAACGCTAATAAAATAGGTAAACTGTATTTCCCAGAAAAGAATTCTTTGATACTAGAACCTTTGGTCACATCAGAGGCTTGAATACTCGCTAGGGATTCTTCTACTGTATTGGGATTAATCGCTGCTAAAACAGTTCTAGCCTCCGCTACATTTCCTTCTTTAACCACTAACCATCTTGGGCTTCTTGGTACTCGGGTCATCATTAATACAAAAATTAAAGCTGGAATGACCTCTAGACCTAACATCCATCGCCAAGCATCTTCTCCTCCAAAACCAGATTTACTGATAAAATAGTTAGATACAAAAGCGATTAAAATACCAAATACTAGGTTAAACTGGAATAGTGCAGTCAATTGTCCCCGCTTTTCCTTGGGCGCTATTTCCGAAATATAAACGGGTGCAGCTACCGAAGATGCGCCAATTCCAATTCCTCCAATAATTCGAGCAATCATCAACGTAATATTATCGGGTGCTAATGCCGACCCTATGGCGGACACTAAAAACAAAATACCAATCCAAAACAAGGTTTTCTTCCGACCGAATCTATCCGTTGGAATCCCACCGAATAATGCGCCGAAGATAGTTCCAAAAATGGCGGAACCAACCGTTACGCCTAATTCTCCTGCACTTAATCCCCATAATTTTTGGATAGATTGCTCTGCACCAGAAATCACCGCTGTATCAAAGCCAAATAAAAAGCCGCCTAAAGATACGGTCAATGACCAGAATAATACTTTTCGAGTATTCATGTTTTTATTTTTTCGTTTTGATATCGATTAAAAATAGCCTATTGGCTCACAAAGGTAAATATCAGAAAAATAATAGGGAATGATGTAAAGGATTCTATGAAAAATAAAAATCCGCTATAATTATTGAACATTATAGCGGATTTTATTGATTATGTAGACGCAAGTGGCTTAAAATACAAAATGCCCCAGTCAATTGAATGATTGAGGCATTTTATTTATATCATCTCAGGCAACTAGCTGCTAGTTACTTCTTCTCTTCTTGATTGGCTTTCAACGCTTCTGGATTCATCACTTCATATTCTCCATTCTCGACTCTTTCCTCGAAAGTAGCCTTTGGTACTGGCATTTTCCGATTTAAGCTCAAGATTTCAACTGTTACACTTTTTGATGTCTCCTTAACTACTTTTACTTTGATACTACGACCAGCCATAAATGTTATTTTTAATTAATTTAAAAGAATAAAGATACAAAAAATAAAAGGTTATTGCAGGGTCTCAATTTTTTGACAACTGATAACATCTTACAATAACCTTTATCACCAGCAAAGTGGTATTATTCTATATATGTATATGCGTTGTGTTGCTTAGTTCAAGCTAAAATCAACTTCCATTTTCTTAGAAGCCATTCTTAACATGTCCAAGCCTCTATCTTTAATCTGACGAACTCTTTCTCTACTAATGCCCATCATATCACTAATATCACCTAAATTCATTGGGTATTTTCTGTCGATACCAAAAAACAACTTCAATACAGATGCTTCTCTTGGAGGCAATGAATTTAATAATTGAGATGCTTGAATACTTACTGATTCTCTATAGGCTAAATTAGTATCAGGTCTTTCAATTTGATGGTCTTCCATTAATCCACCTAAAGAAGAATCTCCATCCTCATCAATTGGTGCATCCAAAGAACGACACTTCTTATAAGATTCTAAACTTTTCTTTACAACTTCTTCAGAAAAACCAGTTTCCTCAGCAATTTCTTCCAAGGTTGGTTCTCTTTCCATGATTTGTAATAATTCCGTACGCTTAGAAATAATCTTAGACACATTAGATTGGTGATTCAATGGCAATCTAATCTTTCTAGACTTTTCATTTAATGCTTGTAAGATAGATTGTCTAATCCACCATACTGCGTAGGAAATAAACTTAAACCCTTTGGTTTCATCAAATCTTTCTGCCGCCTTAATCAATCCTAAATTTCCTTCGTTGATCAAATCACCCAAAGACAAACCTAAATTTTGATACTGCTTAGAAACAGATACTACGAAACGTAAATTGTGATTCACAATCGCCTGAACGGAATCCTTATCACCTGTTTTAATCTTTTGGAATAATTCCAACTCCTGCTCGGGGCTCAATACTTCATACTTTGAAATTTCGTTGAAGTATTTTTCTAGAGACTTTTCGTCTCTTCTCGTAATTGTATTGGTAATAACTAACGCACGCATACTTTTATGTTATATTTTGTTTTAAATTAATTTTACTTCTAAGACGGGATTCTCAAAGGTGAGTCACTAGTATTTAACAGCTAGCAGCCCTATTATATTGTATTTTTTCCACTTATGTCGGCAACTATCCTTATCATTATGTTTCGTAGACAAAATGATAATTTGATTGCAGTGTATGTGTCCATATTTTATTACCGAAACACTTTGTTTTTTCAATATATATTGTATGTATATACTAAAAGGGAAATTTAAGTGTTTCTAAATAAAATTTTGTTAAAATACTTTTTCCTTTCTCTTTGTATTGTTTGTTTAGAATAGAAGTTACCTAAATAGGCAATAATTTTGGGATGTGTGCAGACTTACACGATTGTTCATGGGAAGTGACTAGTAATTCTTAAGTGTAATACCTACTTAGTTAAACTGCATTTTAATTAAAAAAGTTTGCAAATGTAGTAAAAAAGTGAAAAAAAAATAATTTTTTCGTGATTTATTTCCATTTTTTACAAAAAACATTTTTTTCTATGATAATCCTATGACCCATTAACTAGATATGTTAGAAAGTGTCATTTGAAAATCATAAATTTAATAAAGTGTAGTTTTTTTAATTTTCTTGTTGGATAACTAACTTTGACATCGTTTCGTTCAATAATTCAATCATTCGATTCTGATTACCTAATTGTTTACGTAATTCTTGCATTTCATCACGTAGTATATTGGAAATATTTTGAGGCGATGGTAAAAAAGGGCTTATTTTTGCCCGCACATACCAAATCTCTCGTATTTCTCCTAATCCAGCTCGATAAGGTTCGTAAAATGAATTATCTGAGTGTAGTTCTAATTGCTTCTCTTCTTTTAAATAATTAAAACATCTTTTCACCAACACATCTCCTCGAGTTACCACCACATAGACAAAGTTGTTCTTAATAGAGGTTTCCCACAAAGTAGGTTCTAAAAAACTACAAATAACTTTGTCTCCTTCAAACAGTGTTGGTTCCATGCTATCACCAGCAACATCAAATGCTCTGTGTGTACCCACTTTATATTTATAATCCGGTAAAGTAAAGGTTGGTAAATCTTGAATAAAAGTTGGGTTGGCCATCTCACTTGCATACCCTGCTTGTGCTGGCACAGGTACATGTACTATCCGTTCATCATCTTGGGCGCTGGTTACAATTGTGAGTACTCGTAGGCTTTTATGGTCTTCCTCTGTCATGAATAAAGGTCCTTCGCCCGTATAAATATAGACAGGATTCATTTTATAAGCAGCCACGGACTTTCGCAATAATTCAATTGTCACATCTCTTCGTTCTTTCAATATTTCGCTTAAACTTTGTGGTAAGTAGTCAACAGACAAGGCAAACTGCCGCATGGAACGTACCACACTGTCTGTTTTCAACTGTTTTAAACATTTTACAAAGCGTTGAGTGACAATACTATTCATTAATTGCTTATTGTTTTTAAGTGAATACTGTCAAAGATAACAAAATTTATTGATTTATAACGAAAAAGTTGATTTTTTTTAACTAAAAAAGTGATATTCTGTAAATCAATGAACATCTATTAAGGCAAGTCATCCTTTCTTTACTCATTTTAGTTTATCAGGCATAAAATAACGATTAAAATAATTCGAGTTGTAGGTTACGAGTTCAACTTGGGCATTAAATATTAATATTCAACAAGCCTTCATAATTTGAGTAAAATCGTATACAAATCGAAACCAATGACCTTTGCATTAAGTTAAGTAATCCATTCTACAAAGTCAATAATAAATAGATTATAATTTCTTTAAATTCAAGACTTATCGATTCTCAAGTCCTGTTGTTCTAAAGTCAATTTACAATTTTTCAAAATATAATTGATAGCAGGTTCTTTTACCCCAAAAAGCTTAAAGGACTCATCTAAAATAATCGAACCATCTTTTTTATAAATGACATAATGTTCATTATTTCTAATATTCCCATTAGGGGCTTCTACTTTTCGGTATAGCACAATTCGCTCTATTTCATAAAAATGGGTTTCAACAGATTCCGTAGCAAAAAAATGATTGATGATTAATTTATTTTCCGTCACTTTAAAATAAGTATTCAAAGCTAAGAACATCGCCACTCCACCTAGAAAAATCAATAGATAAGAAAAAGGCTGCCATATTCGCATAGCATCATAACCATGCTTGCGTTTTCCATATTCTAGGTATAAATCATATTCCTCTTTTAGTATCATTTTGTATAATTGATTCATTGGTCCCATGATGGTACCAAAACCAAAGAACAAGCCTACTACAGGCCAAATCATCACATCAACAGGATAGAAAAATATTGCTTGTGTGTCCCCATTTAAGTTGGGAAAAAGGTTGAAGGCGAGCAAATAAAATAAATAAGGTAGGAGAACTAGATAAGCAAATAGCGGGATAATGGATAGGAGTTCATACCGATTGTATTTTTTTGCATTCTTTGCGAGCTTCACTTCGTCTATATTAGCCTGTTTTTTATAAGGCATAGTCCATTTTATCAACCCGAAAACTAGCGGCGCAACAATAAAAGGTAATAATGAATCCATTCGGTTTTATTTTGTAATCCATCCTAAAATAGAAAAGGCTGAAAGAAGAGCTGTTACTCTACCTTTCAACCTTTTCAACTATATTTTTCGCCTGTTTTATGCAGAAAAAGAAGTCCCACAACCACAAGTATCTGTCGCATTCGGATTATTAAAAGAAAATCCACGATTATTCAACCCTTCAATCCAATCTATTTCCATACCCAGTAAATAAATACCGTGTGCTTGTTCCATATATACTTTGATGCCATTAATCGTATACACTTTATCTTTTTCCTTCTTTACATCAAATCCCATAGAATAAGAAAAGCCTGAACACCCCCCTCCTTTCACGCCGATACGCAAACCGTGGTCATCTGTAATATTTTGAGCCTCCATTATCTTTTTTAGTTCTCTGACTGCTCCATCTGTTAAATTGAGTGGTTGTAAACCAACTGCTTCTTTTATTTCGCTCATATCTTTATAATTTTCTTTATGTTAATACTTTTACAAAAATACTCAAAAAACAATTACTTGTTCAGAAAATATCTTTATAAAGCGCCCGTTTAATAATAACAGCTCAACAATAATTTAAGTTCTCTTTTTAATCTACTCAAATTTTACACAAAAAAACAAATTTAAATAAAAATAATTTATAATTTTTTAAATATTTTTACTTAAAATTGAATCTTTGGCACGATTTCTTATGTAAAAAGAGTATTCCCCCAATGAGGATTCCTGCAAGACTACTTTACCATCATTAACGTACAACAAAAAACTTTCTTTTTGAAA
>Ga0208544_10000772_pt1 | contig 23437 bp, 22 predicted proteins | sample DEB08_DNA_9_FD_184526 | JGI IMG/M metagenome (GOLD analysis project Ga0208544, IMG submission 184526) | Aqueous microbial communities from the Delaware River and Bay under freshwater to marine salinity gradient to study organic matter... | ecosystem: Environmental > Aquatic > Marine > Coastal ... | reverse complement strand
CCTTCTCCGCCAAGTAGAAAAGGTAACTTATTGTTTTATAATGATAAGTTACCTTTTTTTTCGCCTAAAATAAATGCGTATACCACTCTGTATGCCACCTGAAGGGATACTTTAGTTATGTTTATCGGGCGGGTGAGGCTTGGCGTTTAATTTGTGAAAGCGTGATCGATGCGAAAGTGTATGCGAGTAGGTTTAATTGATGCCACCTCTACGTTCCGTTTTAAGACCATTAAAGCTATCGTTAAGGGGGCATTTCGGAGCTATATTGGGTGAACGCATAGCTCGGTAGGGGTGCTAAATAATAGACTTAGAATAGGGCCTAAATGGGTGTTTTTAGGGCATGGTGAAAGCTATACAGTAAAGTTGAGAGCCCCTCCTTCCGAAAGCCGCTGTTCCTAATATCTATATACCCGCCTCAAAAAAATCCTAATGACTGGCTTAAACAAGTAAGCTAGGATTTTTCGATATTAAACGGGTCATAATATTTCATGCGTTAGTTTTTATTCAGGACTCAGGAACAAAAGAAGCTGTTCTGACGACCATAAGAGAGGTATAGAATGGAGCAAAAGAGGATTTTACTTTGCCTAGCAGTAGTTGCAGTGATGGCAATAGTTGTAGCTCTACAGCCACAGGATACTTCTGTTGATTGTGGTGCAGTTGCTCGATCGGGAGAACTCCTATATAAATCAATGACTTATATTAATTTTGCGCATATTTGGCACTAATTCAATAAAATATCAATACCTATTAATGGGGTCACATTTAATCAACCCTACCAGAGCTGAATCGTACGTTTTGAAACCGTAAATAAGAATAAAATGTTGCGTGTTGCAAGCGCTGTATATTGCAGATCTGTTGCGACATTTTTAACAGTAGTCACACGATATGTCCCCTATGACCTTCATCAACTGCTTAAAGCCGGCTTCATTCTGCGTCGCTGTTCCCACTCTCCAGATTTCAATAATTTGCTCTCTCTAATATGAGAAGAACCCTTGCGACAATAGGTGTCCGTATTGTCATTGCGATTAGGCGTCGCTGTGAGAACTAACTGAATAGCAGGAGAGAAGTAATCTAAGACATCACGCCAACTGCTTTCATCATTAGCACCACCTCGGTGATACTCATCGATATAGCCTCTAATCTTTATGTGATCTTAAATACTTGCCATTCTGAACCAATCGGTACACTATTGCGCTTTCTCAATATGAAAGAGCAAATACATGGCCAGGTCCCGTGAATTCGATCTAGAAAAAGTGACCGAGGCAGCAATGAAACTGTTTTGGGCTCGCGGCTATATGGCCACCTCGCTGCCTGATTTACTCGAGACAATGGGCATAGCGCGGAGTAGTTTTTACGCCACCTTTGGCACCAAACGTGAATTATTCATCGAGTGTCTGGTGCTTTTTGGAGACCGAACTCGGGAGCAGCTTGTGCTCGACTCTCAGCACTTACCCGCAGTGTCACTACCCCGCGCCTTTTTCGAATCAACCCTTATCAATGCTCCCAGCAAGCGTGTTAAGCAGGGTTGTATGCTTGTCAATTCGGTATTAGAGCTGGCGGATGCGGAGCCGGAGCTCAATCGACAGGCCTGGCAGAAGCTTGACGCGATACAGGCAGTCTTCGAGCAGAGCTTCAGTATTGCCCAAGAGCGCGCTGAAATGAGCACTGCACAGAGCCCGAAAGAACTCGCCCAACGAGTCATGACAATTAACCTAGGCTTGCGCGTCCATGCGCGCCAGCAAAAATCTACTGAGCAGATACAAAATTTGATCGATAACAGCCTGGCCATGATTGGCCTTACCGCCTGATTACAAAAAGGAGCTCAATATGATGTCTGAAATCATGCCCTACGAGAAAAAGTTTTTAGAAGTTAACGGCAGAAAAATTGCTTATGTTGATGAAGGCAGCGGCAATCCTATTGTCCTACTCCACGGCAACCCTATGTCTTCATTTCTGTGGCGCAACGTTGCCCCAGAGCTACTTGCCTCTGGCCGTGTGATCATCCCCGATCTGATTGGCCATGGTGACTCAGACAAACTGCCAGCATCTATGGGTCCAGAACGCTATACGCTTGAGGTGGTATACGACTACCTGAGTGGGTTATTGCATGGCTTAGATATCAACGCCAATGTCACTTTGGTTATCCACGACTGGGGCAGTGCCCTGGGCTTTATGTGGGCCATGCGCAACAGCACAGCGGTTAAAGGCGTGGCTTATATGGAGGGTATTGTCGCCCCGGTGAGCTGGGACGATTGGCCCGAAGGTGCCAGAGGTATCTTCAAAGGTTTTCGCTCAGAAAAAGGCGAAGACCTGATCCTGAATCGGAATATGTTTATCGAAGCCGTTGTACCCACCTCTATTATCAGAGATCTGACTGACACAGAAATGGAAGCCTATCGTGCACCCTTTGCTTCTCCGGATGATCGTCAGCCGACACTCAACTGGCCCCGCCAGATTCCTATTGAGGGAGAGCCTCCTGAGGTGGTTTCCCTGGTGAAACAATATGGGGCGTTTATGGCCGCTTCAGAGTTACCCAAGTTATTTGTCAACGCTGAGCCGGGTTCTATTTTGGTCGGTAGGCAGCGGGAGTTTTGCCGTAGTTGGCCGAACCAGCAGGAAGTCACGGTTAAAGGCCTGCACTTTATTCAGGAAGATTCTCCGGTCGAGATTGGGCAGGCTGTTGCCGGCTGGCTCGAGACCATCTAACCCTTAATCTAAGTACTCAAACTCATTATTCAAAGAAAGAGAGAAACCTAAAATGTCAGATGTTCCTGTTTATATGATTGCCAATTTCCATATCCAAGATGCAGATACTTACAAACTTTACGAGAAGGGTTTTTTCCCTCTTTTGAAAAAGCATGGCGGTTCTTTTCTAAGCTATGACGACAGCACTGTGACCCTGGAAGGTGCTTATCCTAGGAAAGGTCGTATTGTGCTCTTTCAGCTTCCTTCTGAAACTGCCGCTCAGGCTTGGTTTGAAGATCCAGAGTATCAGGAGATTGCAGAGCACCGTCGTGCAGGTACAGACATGCAGTTCCTAACAATGGTCCACGGATTGCCTGCAAGATAGTTAACAGGCATTTCTAGAGAGGTAAAAATTTCTTCGAAGCGCGCTGCACCAGTACCTGAAACCGTCACAGGGGTTCGCAAACCTTTCCCGGGAACAACGGTCATCAGAGCTACAAAATCAAAATCAAAGCTAGCGGCTTTATCTGCCATAGCTAACTTTGCCGCCGCGGAATTAGTCGAAAAGTCTCCGTAGAGCGCAGTACTTGGAATATCAGTAATCGCCTGCTCTAATGCATCGAGAGCATCATCACCTGCGGTTAGCGCTACCACGACATCGGCGTCAGTTACGGCCTCGCTTGGTGTTTGTATTCGATCGACGCCAGTAGGGGTCGCTACATGTTTTGGGTCGTATGCGGTGATATTGAGCGCCGCCTTTTGTATATCAATTGCCACGAGGGAATCTGCTTCACCTAGACTAAATAGTGCGATATTTTTACCTTTTAGGCTCGCATGCATGATCATTTCTCGGTGACTTTTTTGCTGGGCACCAACATTCTCTTCAGCGTATTATCCCTATCAATTATCAGGTGCTCTTCAGTGTCGATATTTCCAATAGAAGACTCATTTATACAAATAGATTTAGTCAATTACAATCGGCTTGAGTGGAAAGAGTTGGATTTAGATATTGTCAATGATTAGGCATAAAAAAACCGCGGCCAGGGCCGCGGTTTTTTATGAAATCTAAGTTTTTCCTTAGAAGTTCATGCGAGCTGTGAGTTCAACAGTACGCGGTGGATCTATCATCTTGAAGTAGCTGCCATTGAATCCCAGACTTCCGAGTGGTATGTCATTGCCCCACATGAAAGTATCTTCACTAGTAAGGTTTTTGCCGACTAACGATAGCTGCCATTTGTCGCCGCTGGCGAATGAGATGCGTGCATTAAGTTTGCCATAGCTCTCTTGAATTAAGTTTTCATCCATGTCTGCCGCTACAATCACATCGTCCGACCAGTTATAGTCCAATCCAGCAGTCAGTGACAGACCCGAGGATAACTCAGTGGCATAGGTAATACCTACATTTGCACTGTAATCTGGAGCAAACTGCAATTGCTTGCCAGTCAAGTCTTGAGTACATCCAGTAGGACCGCCGTTGGCTATCACTTGCGCGAGGTTACAGCCGGCGCCAGGGTAGGATTTGTACTTCGCATCCATGTATGCAAATGCACCATTGAGGGTAATCTGTTCAGTTGCGCGGTAGAGGACGTCTGCTTCGATACCCTGAACCTCTGATTCGGCTGCGTTGCCGACGACAAAGCCGGCAGTGCCGTCAAAGGTTGAGACCTGAACATCTTCATAGGTGCTGGAAAATGCAGCAATATTTAAACGACCACGACCATCAGCGAGATTGATCTTGGCACCAATTTCGATAGTCTCTACTGTTTCGTCTTCAAAGTCGGCTAGATCGTCAGTAACGCCATTGACTGTTTCTAGTTCCCGGCCCATGCCATTGTCTTCATCAAATCCGCCCGCTTTGTATCCGTTACCCACCTCAAGATAGACCATGGTTGCATCACTCATGTCCCACTGTAAGTTAACGTGACCTGTAACATGGTCTTCGCTGCGCACACGGTCGTAGGCATGATCTTTGGCTAGCTTAAGTGCCTGACTATATACAGCACTCAACTGAGCAGGTGCCAACGTAGCTGTTGGGGCTGTTGGATCTATGTAGGCTACTTTAGCACTCTTGGACATTTCTTTATCGTCTTCCGAATAGCGTAAGCCGGCGGTAATGCGGAACGTATCGCTGATATTGTAAGTCCCTTCGAAAAAGACCGACCAGCTATCGGCATCTTGTTCAAAGTTGTTGGTAGCTGAACCATCCAAAATGCCATTATCAGCAGTTGGCGACAGATTGCCGCCCAGAACTGCCTGAGCAAAACTAGCGCCATTTAGTGCTGGATTAGGTGTATTTAAACGCCCGAAAATGCCATTTTGAAGGGTGGGCGCGGCCGAAGGAGCAACCATGCTATAGCGATCGTGAGAAAGGTCTTCAGTCTGATAGTAGGCGCCAGCCATATATTCAAAGGCTCTATCACTTGGCGAACTTAGGATGAACTCAGCACTCATTTGCTCGTGCTCTTCGTTGCGTCCGCGGTTGATTAATCTGAGCGGACCGTAGTCAGAATCCAAGCTATTAGTAAATTCGTAGTCGGCGTAAGCAATAACTGCTTTGATACCGTATTCCCCAACAGCGCCATCGATATTCACCTGCATAATGGTCGATTCAGTGTCATCAAATAGCGGAAGATCATTAATATTTTGCTGATAGTTGGTGTAACCAAAACCCGCTTCAAAATTAGGTGATCCGAAAGGCGATGCGTAAAGCCCCACTGCAGGCCCAATAGTCGGATTAATTTCTGAAATTACTTCCTGTCGACCCAATACATCATGATTACCATGTTCTGCTTTAATCGTAGCAGTCCAATCCTCGGAAAGATCAATCGCAAGGGTCCCGCGAACATAGAGGCTTTCGTTTTGCGGGCCATCCACTCCTGAGGCTGCTAGGTTGCGGACATAGCCCTTATCTTCATAGCTACGCACAGCCAAACGTCCGCGAACTGAATCGCTTAATGGGCCTGAAACTACGCCAGTCACTGTCTTGGCTTCGAGTTCACTGGTGTATCCTGCACTGATAAAGCCTGCGAACTCCTCGGTCGGTTGACCAGTAGTAATATTAATCGCACCGGCAATGGTATTTTTACCGAATAGAGTCGATTGCGGCCCTTTCAAGACCTCAACGCGCTCTAGGTCAAGGAATTTTCCACGTGCACTTCGGCCACGGCCAAAGTAGACGCCATCGACAAATGTGCCGACCGACTGCTCAAAGCCATAGTTCACACCTGATCCAACACCGCGGATAAAGAGGTTAGTGCCGCCGCTAGCTTCAGCCACATGCACATTGGGCATATATGCAGAAAGATCTTCCATTTTAGTCAGCCCTTTGGCGTTAATTTCCTGACCGCTCATTACTGAAATAGCGATTGGGACTTCTTGAAGCCCCTCGGCACGCTTAGTTGCGGTGACGATGATCTCCTCAAGCGTTAAATTCTGCGAGAGTGCAGGAGTGGTGGCTGTGAGAGCCAGTGCCGCTGTTGCAGTGTACAAACTCAAAGTGCGTTTTTTCATTTGGTTTCCCCTATAAAATTCATGCGTTGTCGCATGTTATTGTTGAACTGTTTTTTTGAATTAGTTTATTCAAGCACCACTGCAGGCTATACATTGGCGCATATCTTATTGCTAAATGATTTCTATCTTAAAAACGACTTGGTCATAACTATCAAGACAGCGATAGATTATATTTATTTGTATTTCTTTTTCCATTCAAATGCCATTGTGCATGACAATATATAGATGGATATGGACTTTTGCAATGTTATTGCATATGTCATGTAGTAATATTATTCCTGTGCCTGCGAAAGCCGCGGAGGGACTTTCGCTCAAGAAATGTCCGATGAGTTGGCTTGGCTGATCTGGCGACATGGTCAGCGTTATGCTGGTGAATATTTCACTCAACAATACTTATATGGCTGGATGGTTTATTGACATTGATGGCGGAGTGTCAGCTTGATAAAACCGATGTGGGTGCTGACAGTACTAGTTGCAAGTGATTTTTGCTGCCAACTCACTGAGCGGTCCCTTCATACTGCGGCCTTACAATCTGCCATAAGTTATGGCATTGCGTTTCTGTGCGCTAGGTCTTCTGGCACGATGGATAATAAATTTACCCTATCGTTTTTATTTACAACAACGCATCCAAGGTTGTGTCGAGCAGGCCAGTGAGTCTGAGCAGAAAAAATTCGTACGCTATTTTACGGAGTCGGCCTGGCTTCTATTTTGACATTAAAAACTGATCCTCCAGTTGGGCGTGTCAACCATCTGAGGTCTTGGGTCATTTACGCCCAGCCTAAAACGTCTGCAGCATACAAGCTAGGTCATGACCAGTGGCTTGAGGATAAAGTGCTATTAACAATGGTAGTAAAATTCGACTATAAAACTATTGACATGAATAATGGCAAAACATTATAGTCAGCTATCATCGAAAATCCCTTGATGACTCCAGTTATAAAGTCAGGACTGTTTAAGGAAATATAATGACTAACCCAATAACCCAAGTCCGTTTTGCCAAAGAGGCAGTAGGTCTGCCAACTGCCGATACCTGGCAGTTTACCCATGATGCTCTGATACCACCGCAGGAAGGAGAAATATCGGTCAAGATGCACTATGTGTCGGTTGATCCTGCGATGAAGGGCTGGATCTCGAAAAAGAAAAGTTATATAGAACCGGTTGAGCTGGGTGAGGTTATGCGGGGCTTTGGTGTAGCCGAAGTGATTGAGTCCCGGTCAGATTATTATCAGGTGGGTGATTTCTGCACCGGTTTTACCGGTATTCAAACCCACGGTACCTTTGATAGTCGCGCATTGAGAAAAATAGACCCCAGCTTTGCACCTCTAACACGCTTTATGGGGGGCTTGGGCATGCCAGGCTTTACCGCTTACTTTGGTCTGCTGGATATTGGCAAGCCCAAAGAGGGGGAGACGGTGGTGGTGTCTTCTGCGGCTGGAGCCGTAGGGCATGTGGTCTGTCAGATCGCCAAACTAAAAGGCTGCCGTGTTGTGGGTATTGCAGGTGGTCCTGACAAATGTGCTTACCTTAAAGATGATTTAAACGTCGATGCGGTCATCGATTACAAGCTGGGCGATATCGCCGGCCAGCTCAACGCGGCTGCCCCAGAGGGTATTGATGTCTTTTTCGATGCGGTAGGAGGGGAGACACTGGATGCTGTGCTGATGCAGATGAATCGCCATGCCCGTATTGTTATCTGTGGGGCAATCACCCAATACGAAAATATTGAAAACTCCATTGGCCCTGGGAATTATGTGCAGTTGCTAACGCAAAGCTGCCTGATGCAAGGCTTTACCATGCGTGATTATATGCACCGCTCAAAAGAAGCGTTTGTGGACTTGTTGACTTGGGAGCACGAAGGAAAAATACAATTCCGCGAGCATATTGTTCAAGGGATTGAGATGTTTCCTGAAGCCGTACAGATGGTTTATCAGGGGAAAAACCACGGCAAATTAATCATCAAGCTGGTCGATTAGGCTGTCTATGAGTGAAGCTGTTACCTTATATGCTGCGCCTATGTCCATGTACTCCGGCAAAGTGCGTTCTTATCTGTGCAAGCAAGGCATTGCTTTTAATGAAGTGATGCCGGGTCATCCCAGCTATGGCGAAAAAATAATCCCCAAGACCAAGCGCGGTATCCTGCCTGTGGTTGAGTTAGCCGATGGCACTGTTATTCAGGATAGCGTGGATATTATTGATCACTTTGAGCAGTCGGGGCAGGCTAAATTTTCCGTCTATCCTGAAACACCAAAACAACATATTGCCGCTTTAATCATCGACATGTTCGGTAGTGAAGGCCTATTAAAAGTTGCCATGCACTATCGCTGGAATTTTCTCGAGCACAATAAAGACTTCATTGAGCTGGAGTTTGGTGATCACATCGCCCCCGGAGCAAATCCTGATGTTGTGCGCCAAGTCGCCAAAAAAGTGATGGCGCCAATGCAAGCCTATCTACCGTTGCTGGGAGTCAATGAAAAAACCATCCCGGCGATTGAAGCCCAATATCTGGAATTATTATCCTTACTGAATCAACATTTTGAACAGCACCCGTATTTATTCGGTGGTCTGCCTAGTGTGGCGGATTATAGTTTGATGGCTCCCTTATACGCTCACTTATCCCGCGACCCTTACCCCGGCATGATTATGAAAAGCAAGGCGCAGCGTGTGTATCGCTGGGTGGAACGTATGAATGCGGAAAACGCCGATATGCCGGAGTACCCGGATTATCCACAACAGTATTTTGCCGATGATGAAATACCGCAATCCCTACAATCGATACTGCACTTAATCGCTAAAGACTTTTTGCCGGAAGTGAAATGTATGGTCAGTGAAATAGATGGCTGGCTGGCGACGAATAGGGTTGAGGAGGGGCAGTGTGTTACTGAAAAACCGCGAGTTAAATCACTCAAGCCCATGGACTACCCCTTTCGTGATACTACGATTACCGGCATGGTGATTCCCTACCAGCTTTATATGTTGCAGCGTATCAGTGATTACTTCGATCAGTGTGATAGTGAGCAGCAAGCAGCCGCCCACGAATTTTACTCAGGGATTAATTTACAAAGCCTGATAAACCTCAAGGCAAAGCGCCGGGTTGAACGCCCCGGTTTGATAGAAGTCTGGGGACTGGAAACCGCCTAACCAAGAGCGATTGATTATGATGAACTTATTACGCACGCCCGATAGCTGCTTTGAAAACCTGCCGGGCTATAACTTTGAACCTCACTATACGACCATCAAAGACGACGATGGTACTGAGATTCGAATCCATAGCATCGATGAAGGCCCTCGCGATGCCGCCCCCATTTTGTTAATGCACGGCAACCCAAGCTGGAGTTATATCTGGCGTCATATGATTCCTGGCTTGCTGGAATCTGGACGGCGGGTTATTGCGGTTGACTTGGTCGGTTGTGGGCGCAGCGATAAACCGGCCAAAAAAAGTGATTATACATTGGCGCGTCATATCGACTGGATAGAAAAATGGCTACTCGCTAATGACCTGAAAAATATCACGCTGGTATGTCAGGATTGGGGTGGCACGATCGGGCTTAATGTGGTGGCGGATAATCCAGAAAGATTCGATAGAGTGGTCGTGACAAATTCGGGTATCCCCTTGGGGGATGGTGGCAACCGATTTACATACTGGTGGTTAAAAATTATGAAATGGATGCCGCTTTTTCCTTTTGAGTTTGCTTTTAAGCGCGCTATTCGAAACCCGGAATTTAGTGATAGTGAGTTTGATGTCTACAGCAAAGCCCCGTTTCCACAACGTAAATATCAAGCGGGTATTCTGCAGTTTCCGCAATTGATTACGGTCTACCCGGATAATCCGGGCTTGCCTCAAAACCTGGCCGCCTGGGAGAAGTTAAAATCATTCGAGAAGCCGGTATTAACCCTGTTTGGGAATAAAGACCCTGTTACAAGAGGTGTGCACAAGTTATTCAAGCGCGATATACCGGGTACTAAAGGTCAGAACCACAAACTCATTGATGGTGCTGGGCACTTTATCCAAGAGGATAAACCCGACGAGCTGGTTGCCGAGATTCTTCCCTTCCTTGATGTTAAATAAGAGATAGTGACATGTTGAAAAAATGGTTAATAGGTATTCCCACTACTCTGCTAGTACTTTTTATTCTGGCTTTTTGGCAATTGTATTTCTCTGCGCGGCCGCCGTTAATGACAGACCCCGCGACACTGGCTGGCGATGGCAGCACCCTTAATTATTGTGAGTTGCCAGAGCTCGACGGCAGTGGAAAAACAGCAGCGCAAATTCCCAAAGGCAACACGCCCGGTTGCGGCTATGAGCATTTTCCATTGCCGATTCTGGCAGAGTGTACCGAGCCTTTGGCGGAAGGCGCCGATGATATACGCGGCCTATGGCAGGCGGTGACTGGCAAGGTGTGGCACGTGGAGCGCATTGAGCAGTGCGGCAGTCGCGTCGCCATTACGGCGGCAGGTATCATTCACGACGCTGGGCCGAATCTTAATGCCGATACCATTGGGCTTAATTCTAATGATACCGAAGGTTCGGTACTATTTATTGCCGGAGGCAAGGAATACTGCAATCGGACTTCAGCCAGTATGACCTGGAGAAATAAGGTGCTGGAATTTAATGCCTTTGGTTGGGGGCCGGTCGTTGTTAAGCGCTATATGCAACAAGGCGAAGAGGGAGAGCAAATGGTGTGGGAATACGCCGACGGCACCACCACGTTGATGAATAGAATTTGCCAGCTACCGCCGGCCCATAAAGTGCCAAAAAAACGCGGTCAACGCATTACATTATTTTAATTGAGCGGGAAAATACTGATGACTACGATTAATGAGCGTGCTCAAGCAGGGATGGGCAATCCAGAGTGGCAACAAAACTGGACCCTTGATGGCTTACAACTCTATGGCGAAATTATGGAGTTAAGCACACAGAAGATCTGGCTGTGTCAGCAATCATTCACTCCTGAACAGTATGATGCTTTACAGCTGCCCGATGGTTTTATTAAAAGTGGCTCTGGATACGCAAGTCACGATGCCGCATTTTTTCGCAGGCCACCCAATGCAGAGCAAGATGCTCCGCTGGAAACCCTGGATGTTGATGGCAGAGTTTTTTCTCAGGTGGCAGTGCCAGGTGAGGTCGATCCCGATTTTACGATTGAAAATAACGGCTTATTGTTGTTAAAGGTGCATAAGCACCACAGTGTGATGTTTGCCAAAGGCCGCACCCTGGAAATCTTATCCATGGGGGATGGCCTGGATTATGTACCGCAAATAACCGATGCTTCCGGTCTCCCGGGAATAAAAGCGGGTGCAGAGCGGGTCTTGCCAGAGGGCTGGTATATCCGTGAAGTTACTCTGGCAGAGGATTTGTTTGTTGATGTGCCTTTTCCCGCACGGGTCTGTTTTTTTACCAGCGGGCACTCTTTTCAGGGGCCGGTGAAACTTGGGATTTAACGTTGTGAGGCGATTATGCCAAATCTACTATCCATAGAAACAACACTCATCTTTGCCGCTATTTTCGGAATCCTCCATGTTGTTTTTACTCTCAGGGTAGGTGCCTACCGCTTTTCTTCCAAGATTAGCCTGGGAGATGGTGGTGACAAGGAGCTGCGAAATAGAATTCGCGCCCATGGTAATTTCATAGAAAATGCGCCCATGGCTTTATTGCTGTTACTGCTCAACGAACTCAATGGCCTGGGGCAGGGTGCTTTGATCGCACTGGGCTGCGTTTTCCTGGCAGCAAGGCTGCTTCATTATGTGATGATCGTTTCAAGATCATTGCCGATAATTCTGCGACCTATTTCTATGCTGGGAACTCTGGGAGTCATTCTCATTAGTGCCATACTGCTTCTGGTGTAGAAACATTAATGAATAGCGCTGAAACTATGGTCAGTACGATGAATTGGCTAAAAGCAGTTTTAGTATCAAACAATAGGTAAGCAATAGGTGAACAATGTCTGAGCATAACACTATTCCAGCCAATATCGCTCTTGAGCAAAAGCATCATGCCGATAGCAAGTTTTTAAAGCCGGGTGAAGAGAATCACTACCGCATCGTGCAGGCACAGGCTTCGGTTTATTCCCATAAAGTGATGAGCTTTATGAATTACAAAGGCATCCCCTATAAAAAAGTGCGTGCCACTCTGTTGGAGCTGGAGTGGGCCAAGCAGAACGCCGGGCAGTCCATCGCGCCGGTTATACTGACGCCCGACGACCAGATCATGCAGGATTCAACGCCGATCATCATGCACTTTGAAGAAAAGTATTCAGCGGTGAAAACCGTTCCGGATGACACTAGGCTGGCCTTTATCATGTGGCTGATCGAAGAGTTTGTCGATGAATATATGCCGCGTTTATGGATGCATACTCGCTGGGGTAATGAACAGAATCGCCATACCCTCAGTCACCGCATTGCCAGAGCTTTTACCTATGGTAGTGCCGATATGGAATGCAAAGATTTGGCACCGGGGTTGGTTCAGCGCCAAACCGGTTTTGACCAGCACCTGGGTTTGGTGGGTGAGGGTGTTCGCGCCAGTTTGGATCAGCAAATAACAGACTTGCTCGCCATTCTTGAAGAGCATTTTCGGCATTATCAATTTCTGCTGGGCTTTAAGCCCTCTGTCGCAGATTTTGCCTTATACGGTGGACTTAAAGTGCATCTATATGATGATCCCCAGTCCAACGAAATTATGGAAACCAAAGCGCCACGTACCTGCAACTGGATTCACACAATTAACGATTTGGGCGATACCCGCGGTTGTGCCGGTCAAACGGAGTTTGGTGATTGGGTGAATGTTAATGATGGCATACCTGATAGCATAGAAGCGTTGCTGAGTTTTATTGCTAATACCTATATTCCATTTGCCAAGCCCTGTGCTAAAGCCTGCATCAAGCGTGAGAAGGTTTATGAGGCTGAGGTCTATGGTGTCACCGCAGAGTGTGCTGCCCATCAGTATCGCGGTTGGAGCTTTGAGCAATTACAGTTGCGCTATGAGGCGCTGTCTGATTCCGACCAGCGTGATCTCGATAAGGTTCTGATCCGCTCACAGATTATGCCAGCCATGATGGCAGACGGTATTTTACATAATGGCTTGTTTGATGGTTTTACACCGCCCTTTATTAAGGGCGGTATTCCCGATAATCGCATCAAGCGCCTGAAAGAGAAAGAAGCGCAACAAAAAGAGGCTGAGGCAGCAGCGAAACAATAAATATTATTAACCGGGCAGTTGAGAAAAATATGTTTAATATCCATGTTGAGCGCATGATAGAAAAAGATATCGAGGAGGTTTTTAACCTGCTTGCTGACCACGAAGGCTATTCGTTTATCAGAATTATCATCTAATGCATCACCTCTATCCTAGGGTGCCATTTTATCGCTATATCAACGTGTGGAACGCGAAGCAGGGTTATGACGCGTCAAAAAAACCGGCCATTACCGGGCCTTTTGCGCTAGGACCGACAAGTACTGAGAGGTCGTAGTATGGACGTTAAGACTGCCGCTTGGAAAAAACCAGCGCATCCAGAAAGGCGGTGACAGCCAGTATCAATAAGCCTAACATCCAGCGTAAGTCACCGAAATAAAGTTGCGTTTCTATCGGGTAGGCAATGGTTTTGGTCAGTGCTGCGTGCTTGAAATGGTGCTCTCCCCTAAAGTCAGGGTTAGTCACAATATCAAAAAAGGTACGGCGGCTGCGGTAGCGAAATATAGCGCCGACATCCCATTGTTCCGCTCCTTCAATACCCACTATGTCTACTGCTATAGAAGCCGCTTCACCCATAATGACCGGGTGGCTGCCCCGCGATAGCATGGCGGGTAGCATATGCGTCATATAGCGTGCCATTAACTCTTCTGCACTTTCGCCAGCTTCGGCACCCTCTATATCACCGGGGTTCTCGTTATAGTCGATAGCGTTAATCATTAGGAATTGGCGGCCTGTGTCCTTGCGCATAAAGTTGGCCATCATCGCAATATCGTCAGGATCTTTACCGGCAGCGAGGCTCTGACTTTCATAGCTGGAAATTTCCTGTTCCGTCAGTGGCCCACGAAAGTCGGTATACCAGCAAAAAAATGCAATATAGAGAAGGCTGCTTATCATCCAGAGTTTACTGCGCGCTGACATGGTGTGATCTCAAGAGTGGTTATGAGTTATAATATGCCATATCATATGCCATAACAATCGAAGAGTGTTGCGATGATTTATATATCGCTAAAGCGCATGGCAATTTCCGGTGCGGCCGGTGGCTAGGGTTGCCTTAGCGGTGGAACGTAATCAGTTTATATGATTACCTCACAGGATTTATATCAGTGGTTTTGTTCTCGTTATGCATAACCCTAGTGCGTCTCGGGGCGCATTGTGTATGTAAGCTGTGTATTTATATTTTGAGTCGTCAACAATAGGATGGACTAACAATGAGCGAATTTTCTCTACCGGTACGACTGCAGGGCATACACGCAAGCCCCTACACCAGAAAAGCTGTTGGCGCATTACGTTATCGACGAATTCCTTATCGATTTATTCTTGGTCAGCCGGGTTTACTAGCCGACAGTGGTCATGTGGATACTGAATCATTACCCCTTGCTAAACCTCCATTATTACCCACTTTTTATACACAAGATGAAGCCGGTAATGATCAGGCTATCACCGATAGCACGCCGATACTTGAACAACTCGATAGGCAGTTTTCCGAGCGTAGCGTTCACCCATCATCGCCGGCCTTAAACTTTATTAACTATCTCTTGGAAGACTATGCTGATGAATGGCTAACCCGTTGCATGTTCCACTTTCGCTGGGCTTTTGATGCCGATATTGATAAAGCAGGGACCTTGATACCCTATTTAACATCACCCTCAATACCAGAGGCCATGGCTAAAGCCTTTAAGGGTGAATTCGTCAAGCGGCAAATAGGTAGGCTTTCTTTTGTCGGTTCTAATAGCGTCACTGCACCCGTTATTGAGGCGAGCTATATCAGATTTTTGCAACTGATGGATGCGCATCTTGCACGCCATTCATTTCTGATGGGAGCACGCCCAGGCTCCTGTGATTTTGCAGCCTTTGGCCAGCTAACTTGCCTGACCCATTTTGACCCTACGCCAATGGCATTGGCCGTTAAGCATGCTCCGCGTACCTACGGGTGGACGGAGAGGGTTGAGGATCTCTGTGGCTATGAAGTGGAAGAGGGGGATTGGTTAAATCCCCATGAATTACCAGATACCTTGATGGCCTTATTAAAAGAAGTGGCGCGCACCCATATGCCACAGCTACTAGCCAATGCAAAAGCGTTACAGGCTGGAGAGAAAAATTTTGAAACTGAAATTGATGGTTTGCCCTGGACACAGCCCAGCTTTCCTTATCAGGGTAAATGCCTGTTATGGATTAGGGAGAGATACAACAAGCTCACAGGAGATGATCAGACAGTCGTCCGGGATATTCTGGTGACTGCGGGGTTACTGCCGTTAATAGAAGGCTAAAGGTTGGCACTGTTATGACTGATTAATCCGTTTCTCGGTTGACCAAAAATAGCCTTTAGCCATGGAGAAATTTGATATGGCCTAAGATTTTTTCTGCTTAACGCTGATAACAAGTAGCAGCAGTGGAACCGATAGTAATAGGAAAAGCGCAGCCTTGTTATTAGCTATAGTTGCTTTTAAACGTTTAATCACTCCGTTAATGCTAGCCTGCTTGACTTGGTCGTAATTGTCAGGCACCGGTATAACGCCATTCTCTTGTGAATAGAATTCATAGTCACTGAGCAGCTCAGAAAAAATAGCGCGGTATTGTTGTTCAATCGCTTGGGTTTCGCCGGGATCTTGTTCAAGGTTGTATAAATGCCAACGGTTATCGTTTTGGCCACCTCGGTTATAGGAGATCTTATAATCCCCCTTAATTAAACCGGCATTGCCGCCAACTTCATAGGCAATAATATCCTTGTCGCTATAAACGGTTGTTTGATCACCGGTGATTAAGGGCACTAAATCTTTACCGGTTTGCGGTTCAATGGTTTTACCTTGGTAATCGCTGCCGGGATGTTGAGTACCTGCGATGGTCAAAATCGTTGGGCCTAGATCTTTAACAAAGGCTTTGCTGTGACTGATCTGGCCTTGCAGTTGCTCGGCGAGTATAGGTCCGCTGATCATCATCGGCACACGCATGCCCCCTTCGCCGGAATGAAATTTGTAATGTCCTAAAGGGGAGGCGGCGGCACTGGCAAAGCTAGTGCCAATGGTGTTGTAACTGTAGCGCTCTCCCAGTGTTTCAATATCATTGTTGTAGCCCAGCATATACTCGCGGATAAGGGGGAATAGCGCGCTCATAGCGGCAGGGTCTGAGGGTTCTGGCCCGTTATCGGAGGTAAAAATAATCACCGTGTTGTCATATTCACCAATGGCTTTTAAATAGGCCACTAAACGGCCGATATGGAAATCCATGGCATCGACCATACCGGCATAGACGGCCATTCGCTTGCTGTTAAAACGTTTTTCCTCGGCGCTTAAACCGTTCCAGTCCAGCGTGGTATTCATGGTCTTTACCGGTGCATCTTTAGCGATCAGCCCCAAGTCTTTCACGGCTTTCTCGCGTTTGGCGCGCAGCACACTCCAGCCAGACTGATAGGTATCGAGATATTTTTCGGTATATTCTCTTGGTGCCTGCACCGGAATATGCACCGCTTGAAAAGCTACATAGGAAAAAAAGGGCTGCTGATCACCGCGATGCTTTTCAATCTGCTGAATAGCTTTATCGACGATAAATTCAGAGGAATAAAAATCCTCTGGCAAGGTGATTTCCTTGCCGTTTTCAAACCATAAGGTTTTCTGGTAGTGGGGTATATAGGATTGCTGCGTCCAGTTATCACCGCCAGAAAAAGGCATTATCACGGTTTGTTCAAAGCCTCGGTTGCTAGGCATTAGAGAGGGGTCTTTATAACCCAGATGCCACTTACCGGTCATATTGGTGTGGTAACCAGCGTCTTTTAATAATCTCGCAATGGTGACCACATTATGATTCAGCGTGCCGCGATAAAACGGGGAGTGCGACTGTGCCGGTGTGAGTGCCTCGGCGATATTGGCAACCCCTGCGCGGTGACTGTCGACGCCGGTGAGTAACATGGCACGGGTAGGAGCGCAGCTAGCGGAAGTATAGTAGCGACTAAAGCGCAAACCTTCCTGTGCTAGTTGATCGAGATTGGGCGTGCTGATTTCACTGCCGTAGGGCGCGATATCGGAATAACCCAAATCATCGGCGAGGATAACGATGATATTGGGTTTTGCAGCAGAGGCTGTTACCCATGGTGAGAGTAACAGTGTGCTGAGTGCCACTAAAAAAATAACAGCCTGTGAGTTAAACCTTAGTGTGTGCATAAACGCTCTTCAATCTATCTTTGTTAACTGACAGCTACATCCGTTATTCCCGCGACCCACACCTGTCATTCTCAAAGAATAAAAGTCATTATCTCTGAACAAAAACCATTATCTCTCGGCAATAACCGCCATCATCTTGTGGGATGTCTCCAGTCCGGAATTCTGATTCTGCCCAGTGACAAAACGTTTCTCATCATCAACCACAACATGGGTAGCAAAAAAATCGATAAAAGCGGTGTTACTTTCAAACACCACACCTGCTTTGCGCAATTCTGTTTCCGGGTGCAGGGGCGTAATAGCAATCCCCAACTCTTTAATTTGCTTATCCGTCACTCCCGTCATTTTACGACCGGCAATTAATAATTGACCACTGTTATCTTTGGCATTAATTAAACCCAGTACACCGTGACAAACACCGCCGATAACTGGTGATAGATTCGAATAGTAGGCCTGACTAATTTTTTCCCCCAGCAGCTCAGACTGCCCGAGATCGTAGGCGGCACCCCAGCCCCCTGAAAGAAAGATAATGTCATATTGGCTGACGTCGATATCCGCGATAGGGATAGAGTTTTTAACTTTTGCCTGAAATACAGAGTCTTTCAGGTAGCGCTTATCTTCCGGCGTGATAATGGGGCGATTAAACGAACTCGGGTCTATGGGGATTTCGGCGCCTTGGATACTGGCGACATCTACCGACATACCGCCATCGGTAAAGGTGTAATAGGGATGGGTTAATTCCGACCCAAACACGCCGGTGGCATCACCGGTGGTTTCTCCGGGGGCGTTAAGCACAGCATGGCTGGTGGTAATGATCAGTGCGCGTTTGCCCGGCAGCTCTGTGGTAGGGCCGTTATATTCAGGATGTACGCCTGCCTTATGTAAAATAGTCGGTATAGCAATGGCGACAATGATAACTAAGCCTACGAGTACTATGGCTGCTTTTTTGATGGTGCTGGCCATGATAAAGCCCTCTGTTGAGTTAATAATAAGTGTAACGCTCTGGTGATTAGTATTTACAGTTAATTAGGCCAATAAAGGTAGGTGTCACCTTCCTCATAACCATGGTTAGTCGGTTTATCGATCAGCTGTGGTGCGTTCACGGCGCTGTCCCAAAGAGGTGTGGCTTGCTGAGTGTGATGGGCATCGAGTAAGGCGTTAAGTTCAGCAGCTTTTTCCGGCTGTTGTGCTATCAAATTGTTTTGTTCCGTTGGGTCATTATTTAAATCAAATAAAAATACTATGGGGTCGGCGCCGGTTTTGTCGGACTGTTCGGCCCGGATCATTTTCCAACCTTGATGCCAAACAGTTTGCTGATGACCGGTATGCCAGAACAAGGTTTTATGCGGTGCACCGGTTTGCTCACCTTGCATAAAGGGGAGCAAGTTCACGCCGTCTAATTTTCGGTCAGTAGGAACACTGGCGCCAGCGGCCGCTGCGATAGTATGAAACATATCGATATGGTGAATCGCCTCGTCAGAGCTCTGGCCGGCTTCGATCTGTGCTGGCCATTTCGCCATATAGGGTACATGGGTGCCGCCTTCAAAATGGCTTAGTTTCCAGCCACGATAAGGTTTGTTGAGATCAGTCAGGCCTAAGTAACCGGCGCCACCATTGTCGCTGGTAAAGATGATAAGAGTGTTATCACTCAAACCATTTTCTTGCAGGCTGGCTTCGATTTTTTCGACACTTCTGTCTAGTGCGCGAAGCATGGCCGCATAGGTTCTTAAGCGGTGGTCTTTGATATGAGACAGGGCGTCATAATCTTCTCGGCTAGCTTGCACAGGGTTGTGAGGGCCCCAGTGGGCTAAATATAAAAAGAAAGGGTGATGACGATTTGCTTCAATTACATCAACCGCCGCATCGGTAAAATAATCGGTTAAATAGCCTTTGGGTTCAAAGGGGGGGCCGCCATTCCATTGCACTTCATAACTGCCCACTGCCCAGACCATACTGTCGATGGGGTCTCCTGGGATTTTGGCATTGACAGCATCCGGGTGGTCGGGGGGTAGATAGAATATCCCTTTCATATAGAGGCTATCATCAAAGCCCTGTTGCTCAGGGCGCATATCACCGTTCGAGCCAAGATGCCATTTGCCAATATGGGCGGTGTAATAATCGCTCTGTTGCAGTACTTCGCCGATAGTTATTTCCGCTGCAGGCATACCCAGCGCCTCTATAGGGGGCAATGATGCTGCCAGATCCATATCAATCAGTACCGGTGGCGTACTCGGATTGAGTTCTTCCATCCAGTTAAAAATTCGCACGCCAGTTTTATATATCGGCGTATATTCAACACCAAAGCGTGTGGAGTAACGCCCGGTTAATAAGGAGGCTCGAGAGCTGGTGCAAACAGCATTCGCGGCATAGCCATTATTAAAGCGGATGCCCTGTTCGGCAATACGGTCGATATTGGGTGTTTGCAAACTGCCGTCAGCGGCGCCGCCGTTGTAGAGAGAAATATCATTAAAGCCCATATCATCGGTCAGGATAAGAATGATATTGGGTGGTCTTTTCGCAGGTGTTGTTTCTGCGCTTGCCGGGCCTTGGGGCCATACCACCGGTTTATTAGCTTCGATATTGCTGGTCAGTGCTTTCAGTGTCGGCGCGGCGAAGAGTAATAGATTGAGTCGGTTTTGCCAGACTGTTACAGCCACCACTAAAAGCACTAAGACCGAAATTAAAAATTTCTTCATAGAAATCAACCCAATAGTTACATTAACAATAGATGCAATAACGCAGTCGCCAGAGCGAGTATCAGTGCGACCATAAGTTTAGGGCCGCCCATCGCAAACCAGGGTGCAGCAGGGAAGGCAATGGTGCGATCAAGGCCTGCCATTTTAAAATCATGGTGTTCTGAGCCTGCCGTTTCCAGTGCCATTAAGGCAAAGTCTCGGCGGCTTCTATAGCGCACAAGAAAGGCGCTATGCCATTCTTCCTCGGCGGGGACATTAAGAAATTCGATTTTACCGGACAGCGCCCTAGCTTGCGCGATAGGGTGGCCGCCGCGTTTTAACAGGCTGCGTAAAAATATATCGGTGTATTGTTTTAATAGTTTTAACGATTCGCGTTTCGGTGATTTGATGGTCAGTAAATTGACCATGACAAACTCTTTACCGTCGTCGTTTTCCAGCAGTTTGCGGACATTGCGCTGGTGGGTTGCTGAAGACCAATCTCCACCGGCTTTAGTGCAATGTAGCATCACTTGTTCAATCAGCTCCGGGCTGACTTTGCGGCCTAAGCCAACATACCAGCACCAGAACAGGCTGTAGATAGCGAGGGTGCTTGAAATAATAATGATCGAGGTCATTAGTCGTTTATCGTGTAAACATCCAGCAATGAGACCATCAAGCCTCGACTCGCGGCCACATTATTGTCGAGTAGCTCGCCCCAAATGGTTTGTAGCTGTTGGGGGCCATTGACCCACTCTATATTGATCAAATCTTTTAATTCAGCTGCCACTTTTAGACTATGCTGCATGCCTTTTAACATAGTGGCACCGGCCCCCCATTCTTCATCACGTTTAGCAATATGCCCTGGCGCAAAGAAAAAAGTAGGTCTGGCACCGGGTAGTCTGTCCATCTTACCGCCAGCTTCCCAGTGGCTGGCCCCGACCATGGCGCTTTCTACCATATTGACACCAAGGCTATTGTGCAGGGTTGTGGTTAGGTCGATATTCCCTGACATATCGATATAGGCGCTGGCCAAACTGCGATCAATCTGATCTTCTTCGCCATAGATCACCAATTGATCACAGCAGCCAAGGTCGTTGACAAAGTTGCGATTGCCAGCGGACGTAATACCTACTATTTTGGCGGTAACGGCCGGGTCGTCATGCAGCATTTTTGCAAGGCCAAAACCCGTTTTTGAAGAAACTGAGCCGATTAATATTTGTTTGGCATCGAATAAATTATTCATCAGCAAATAGTCATACAGTACAAAAGAGGTGCCAAAGAGAGGGACTAGCAGGCAGCGTTCGTTCTCATACTGCTGCATAACTTCGGGCTCGGCTTGAGTGCGGCGAAGGGTGTTGTAGAGGCTCGGTAGTTTTTTTCTATATTCAGTAACGTCGATAAATTGTTCGGCTTCAATATTCCCGGGTTTCAGCACTGTATGGCTGGCCATGGGGAAAAATCCCCATAAACGCTCGCCAACTGCAATCCCGTCGCACTCGGAAGCGATCACATTGGCGCAGGCCCAAACCGGCACTTTACCCCAATGATCTTGTGCTGCTTTCAAGGGTGTGGGGTAGTAGTTCCAATAGCCAATAGAATCACCGGACAGGGCATAGCTCACATTGTTTGCCGTCAGACCAAATTTATCTATAGCCACTAACACTTCTCCTTCACCGGCGGTTGGGAGGCTATCATTGACGATTTGGGTTATGCGGAAGTCTTTGCGATTGGTCCAGAGTTCGGTCAGTTGTGACATGTCGGAAGTGCCTGTGATGGTAAAAGTCATTATATTGCCATGATATATGACAATATAATTAAAGGCAATGCAGTATCTTGATCTAAGTTGGGCGGTTGTTATATTGGATAGTATGTCTTTTATCCGATACAAAAGGCGGATCAACTGTGGCAAACTGCACCGGATAAATTTAGCTTTAATAGCGTTGGTAGGTATCAGTGTGAGTATTTCAAAAATAGACGGTCGTCAACAGAGGAGCGAGCGCAGTCGTCAGCAAATTATTGATGCGATGAGAAAACTGGTGGAAGTAGGGATCTATATCCCTACCGCACAGCAGGTGGCTGATAAGGCGGAACTCAATATCCGTACGGTGTTTCGTCATTTCTCTGATATGGATAAGCTTTATTACGAAATTGACCAGATTCTGAGGCCTAACTATAGGCGCCATTTTGTCGGCCAGGATTCTACCGGTGCTTTAGAACAGCGTATACGTCTGGTGGTTGATGCACGTATCAGCTGTTATGTTGAAACTTATGCGATGGAAAAGGCGACCCATGCCCTGTTGTGGCGCTCGAAACTTATCACTGAGACATACCAGGGACTTCAGCATGATTTGCGTCGCAACCTGGTTAAAATGTTACCCGAGCTTAAAAAGACTAAAGCAGAAACTCGTGAAACGGTGGATGCGGTGACATCCTTCGAGTTTTTTGAACGCCTTCAAATGCATCAGGACTTAACTGAAAAGGCCTGTAAAAAACTGATTTATAATCTGCTTTTAGACCTGCTTACAAAGTAAGGACATCACTGTCGATAGGGCTGAAGGTTGAGTTTTTTTTATATTATGGAGTGGCATAATTTGTAAAACCCAGTCTATTTCTGGCTTGCTTACAGCTGTGCCAGGTTGCGACTGTGGCAATCCAAGTGCAGGTCTCGGAGCCAGTCTTTGCCTCGGCTTAAGGTACGTGGGGACATTACAGCAACCATAAAATGTAATTGATTAATAACTCATTTATCTGACACTCTCTTTAACGGTGATTGATCATTCCGCCATGACCAAGGCGCTCAACGATGGCGATTTGAGCGCTGAGGATGCCAGTATGGTAGGCAATCTACTGAAACAAAGTAGCAGTTATTTGACGCCGCTTGGCTTAACAGAATCGGTTGGTCGTCTAGCTAAGGCTTGTACGTTTTTCGACCTGTGGATAGTGATATCTTTATTGAGAGTCAACTGAAAGAAAAAATAGGTCATCGCTCGAATTATTAATGTAACAAAGGATTTAACAAAAGCGGGTTTTTAAACAGATTAACTTAATATTAATCAATAGGTTATCGCCTAATTTCAATTCCCGCCGCCTCCACCAAATAGTAGCCCTGTAATCGCCCTCATTCACCGAAACAATTATTTTTAGAGTTTAGGGGGATTATAAGCGGCTTTATACCTGTAGCACTGGGTGCGATAGCCTAACAAGACCTTTAGTGTGACACTGTCACAATA
>Ga0208544_10000769_pt1 | contig 23501 bp, 29 predicted proteins | sample DEB08_DNA_9_FD_184526 | JGI IMG/M metagenome (GOLD analysis project Ga0208544, IMG submission 184526) | Aqueous microbial communities from the Delaware River and Bay under freshwater to marine salinity gradient to study organic matter... | ecosystem: Environmental > Aquatic > Marine > Coastal ... | reverse complement strand
TTGAAAGGAATTTTGCCCGTATCGTCTCCGACTACAAAGCTAATTGCTTTTGTATCTCCTGGTCCTTTTCCTCCATCGCCAGAAATTTCCTTCGCATAGGCTGGGTCTTCATTGGTTCCGTAAACAATTGGATGGTCATCTTTTCTATCCTTAATCATGAACATCCAGCAACCAGTCGCCAAGCATTCTGCAAACTCCCGATTCTCTGCATCTAATCCTGCTAACATAAAGGCTTGACCATTCTCGAAAGAACGACCGCCTCTTTCGCCTACCATAGTAAACGTTTCTTGGCCACTATTGGCGATGATAGGAATCGTTCGCCAATAGCCTTTCCCCGATTCAGTAGAAAGCGACCAAGCCTCATTATAAATCTTGGTATTGCCAGCTACAGAGCCATCGCCTACCGCTGGTGTAGCTAATACCTCCTCCGCTGGAATAGCGTAAAGGATAGCCTTATTACCTGGAGGATTTGGCGTACCACACTTATTCGTTAATGATTTTAAATCACACATATTATGGTTGATTAGTTTTTTAATAATTATTGAAAAGCTCCAATATCCCGAATGGGCGATTATTTCAAGAAAGACGCCCCCATTTTAGCCAAATTAAGCAACAAGGCCTGAGCATTCGCTTGATTACAGTCTCGTAATGCAGGGTACGCTAATACATGCGCAGGAGAGGCAGCCTCCCCATTGGCAATTTTCAAAATAGCTTCACTAGCTACAATACGCCCATCAGCAATCCGAACTTTAGTGACGCCATCCTTGAACGCTATCTTTTGCTGGACATTCTTACCTGTTGCATCATCTTTCCATTTTGCGTTATAATGACCAGCAACTGGTAGGCTTACTCTGCCATTGTTTTGTGCAGCGTTTTCTAAAATGGCATTTTTTCCTGCCAATTCTGCTTTTAAAGCTGCAATTTCTTCTTCAGGAGACATTTTCTTATCTGCCATGATTATTAAGTTTTTTATATTTTTAAAATAGGAGCAATCTGAACATATAGATTGCTCCTGTTATTTTTTCTAAATAAATAAAGTAATTATACCTGGTCGTTCACGAATACGTGCTCCCAGTATTCAAAACCGTAAAAACGGTAGAACTCTGCCAAGCCTTTCAATACCCGTTCGTCCGCTTCCCATCGGATAGAAGGATAGACGGGGAATCCTGTACGAGTACCCCAAATCATATTCTTTGCACTAGATGGGTTGAAGATGATTCGGTTAGAACCTTCCATACCTACTACAGGTACTAATCTTTTGTTGGTCGCATCAATTCGCAAATCGTTGTTGTCATTCCCCATATTGCTGTTACCTGTACCAAACTTGTCTCGGTAATCTCTCCAATAACTTCTGGAGTTGGTCGCAGAAATCAAGATATCCCCAGGTAAATCTCGGTAAGGTTGTGGAATCCCATCACAAAAGCTCTCCAACTGATTGACCATAGTATTGGCCACAAAAGCACCCGTTGCAATTGGCGTCACATCTGTAGCTGTGATGGCATCCGCAATTACTTTTGCATAACCTGTAACAGAAGAAGCCGATACACCCGCTGTACCCGCAGTTGGAGCAGCATAAACACCCGTATAGGCATTCTTATTCATTTCCTCCAATGCCTTAGGCAGGATAATCGTTTCATACAAATAGCGAGGAAAAGACCACTCGATTGGGTTGCGACCGATTTCGTGCCATTCTACTTTCCAAGAATTCCAGAATACCTCTAATTCATCAGCGGTAAACTGAATATCAATCTTGATTTTTTGCAATTTATTCTCCACGGCATTGAAATCCACTTGTCCCTTAGGGGTGAATTGCCATTGGTATTGCTGGATAATCTCCGCTACGGTGGCGTTGGGCGCACTATAGGTATTATCACAAGCTCGAACAGTAAGCATTTTTTCAAATTCAAGCCCTGTTCTCAAACTAGTATTAATGGTAGGCGCATAAGCAACCGCATGACGGTTCAAAGTATCGGCCGTACCTGCTAAAGCTAAATTCATAATTATAGCGTGTTTAGAAGTTTTTTAAATATTGTTTTTTTGAAAAAAGAGCGAACTACCGATTCTTTCTACTGAATGGATTATTCCAACTTTGAGCAGCAGTAGCATCCTTTTGCAAATCAGCTTGCAAGGCTTGCATCACAGGCGACAAAGCAGTCTCCCCCGGTTCTCCTCCAGGAGCAGCTACTTGCGAAGGCGCAGCGCCCGGTGCTTTCTTCAAAGTTTCGATTTCTGCTTTCAAGTCGGTATTTTCAGCTTGTACAGGGGTTAAGGCGGCGCTAATCATTTCTGCGACCGATTCAGTAGTTAATACTGGCGTCGGTACTTCAGCAGGAGGTGTAGGCGGCGTAGGAGCAGGAGCTGCGGTCAAAGTGGCTAACTGCTCGACGGTGATTTCGCCTTTCTTCATGGCTTCTTTGATAGTTTCGATATTCACGAGTTCTATTTTTAGATTAGGAATGATTCCAATTTGTTGGCGCACTTTGTCCATCACTTTGGAGAAAATATTCTTTTCTATTTTGCCCGTTTGGGCGAAATATTGTACTAGTTGTGGGTGTGACAATTGCTCAGCATTCGGTACATCGCCCTCACTTTCATAATCTTCTATTTGCCCCACCAAACTCATCTCTACCGCCATACTTGCGTTAATCCAATGGTCTTCACCATCAAAAAACTTATTAGTAATCTCCTTTTCACTCATCCCACTATCCGCAGCTATTTGGCTAATACTCGCTGAGGCGAATATGTCTAAATTATCTGCTTGAGTACGCAAAGTTTTGGCGTTTCCATACACGCCCATCAATGGCGCATGAATCATTAATTTTCCGTTGTTGGCAATGTGTCGGTTCTCCTTCTTGGCAGTCAGCCATAAGGAAAAAGCATAACTAGCAGCCGTTCCATCACAATAAGTATGTACCTCCATTCCGCTCGTCTTAATCGCTGCCATTATCCCATCCCCTTCCATGATGGATCCTCCTGGAGAATTAATCCGCACATTCAATTGAGTACAACCCGCTGTTTTTAACTCGCTGATGGCATTCATTATGTCGGTAGCCTCCAACCCTTCTTGGCTGTAGGATTCTCCTTTGTATCCATACTGGCCTATATACCCATACAGATAAATGATACCTACCTTTCCATTTACATCTTGAATTACTTGATAAATTTCGCCTACTTTCATATACTGAAAATTGATTTTGATTAAAGAACCGGAACAAATCCCGCAGCTCGTGCCACCGTCTGACTCCGAAACTGTAACTGATAATTATTATATGCCCCAGTATTGCCGCCACTCGTAGCAGCCGATAATAGCCGGAAAGGATATTCCATGGTGCCGAGTATCCATTTTTGCCCATTGCGGTCAGTCAATCGAATGAGATAGCGATGATTGCGCATCTTCATGAGTTCGCCAGAAACCTCTGGACGCATTTTGGGCGTAATCGCTTGCACGCTTTGCTCATAATGTTTGCCATGTTTGGTTTGGCGTTCTTGCTCATTCCACAATTTTTCGTTCCCAGGTAAAACTGGTAATTTCTTCCAGCCTTCTTCGGTGAATTGGATAGTCGATTGCCAGTTATAAGCGCCACTAATCCGCTGGTCGTAGGTCGATTGATTGACCCAAGCCGTGGAAGCATACTCGATGCTGCGAAGCGAACCGATGTTTTCGGCACAATAGACTGATATGGCGGTTAAGGAAGTATTCACGCCAACAAAGTTGGTTGGAAATCAAAAAAAAAGACAGGACAGGAATATCAGAAAAAGGTAAGGCGAGTCACCGAATTAAATTTGGCGAAATTCGAAATTAAATTTGGTACTCTATCTTGTTGATAATCAATCAGTTAAAGAAGTAAGCACCTAATAAATTGATTATTAAGTCATCTGGCAAAATATTGTAATTCAAATACGCTATTTCGCCATAAAAAGAAGGCTTAAAAACGAATTAGAGGACATCCTGTTTTAGCTTAAAAAGCGTCTAAATAGTACAAAACCAATCACTTAGACAGCAACTACACTTTCGGGGTAAAAAGTCACTATTTTTTTACTATTTCTTAGCCTTAGGTTCACTCTTTTGACGGATTCCCAGTCAATATCCTCCTCGGCGTCAATTAATACCAAAAAGTCTTTGATAGCTTCTATCTGGGTTCTACCTGTATGGATGTAGTGCAAAATCTGTCGGAGGAGGAATTCGTGAAATAATTTGTGCATGTGGTGATGGAATATCAACACCTCTTTGCGCCCTAAGGTAGCATGTGCGTTTTTGAAGAGTCGGAAGGTCATCACATAAGGAAGCGTGGTGGTGAAGTGTTCTAATTTACCTTTTATTTTTACTTCTTTGGTGAGTGTCTTTGGTCGGAGCAGTAAAACCAGAGTATGGCTAACGATACCACTTTCTGAGAGGTCTAACCGCTGTCCTGGTCCGAGGTTTTCTAACCAATTAACAAATTTCAATATGTGCGGTTGCACTAAAATGTTCCCTTCTATCTTCGTCATAATAATTTGTTTGAGCGTGAAATATAAACATTTTGTTAATATGTTGCAATATCCTGCTTATGGTATATTAGTAATCGGTTGAAAAAGGGAGAAAGTGGTAGGTTTTTGCTAACTTTTGTACAAAAAAAAGGAACACCGTGAGGCATTCCCTTAGTGGTATGAGAAGAAGAAGAGTCTAAACTTATTTTTATGCCGCATTCACCGCTCCTAAAGCAGGCGTTTTTTTCGGAAACAAGGCTTTTAATTTCTTGACGACACGGAAGTTATAAGCCAATGCATTAATAGAGATTTTTAGCGCCTCCTCGATATTATCGAATTTCATCGGCAAATCTAAATCTTCATTGACAATCCGAATCAATTCGTCTTTTTCCGCTGTGTCCAGGTCTTTCCATTCTTTTTTCAAGAAAGGAAAAGTATTATACAGACTAGGGAATTTAAAACTCAAAGTCGTAAATGTAGATAATGCTTCGCTCCAAGATACTTTCCCATCTTGATTCTGGTCGATGGTGAATAATTGGTCAAAGCCTAAGAAAATAAAGGTTAATAAGGTCTTTAAATTTTCGATGCCGTATTTTTCAGCCATGATGATTGTATTAAATGAGTTAATGAATAGTAGCAAATTAGGCACTACTAGCTGCCTTAGCGAGGACGGGTCGCTCTTCCATTACTTTCTGAACGGCTAATATCAATGGCGAGGATACTGGGTATTTTCTCACAATAGCTACTAGCTTTTTCTTGCGAGCAAAAGCGTTTATCTGTGCAGCCAGTTGGCGGCGATTTTTTTCTAAGTTTGATAGTTTTTTCATGTTGAGCTTATACGGTTTTGGAGATGATTAATCTTTTCGCTGATATGCTCACGGGTATGGGAAATATGGTCTATTAATTTGGAACTATGATTGTCGCTTTCTTCTTTGATTAGTTGTAGAGAGGTGTTCAGGTCTTTTAGCACCTCAATAGTAGAGATATTTAATTCTACCAGTTTCTTATGCAGGTTATAGACATACCAACATAAACCTATTAACATAATGACCAACAACCCTACTAGCACTCCATACACCGTGTCGGGTGATGTTTCAAAGCTGCGATTTACAACCTCTGTTAGTGCTGCCTCTGGTGATGGTAGCGAATTTTGGATTTGGGTACTGTCCTTATGCATGGGTACAAAGATGGGGAGGAATTAGGGGGGTAGCGAGGACTGACTTTAGAAATATAGGATTATCTCCCAACCTCTCGGCGTGTCTGGTAGGTAAAATAGGCGGTCGTACAAGGATAGGGAAATTAGCTGATAGTCTTGGGCTTTGTTGCGCTTTAGGATAAACGTCTTGTCAATGGTGGTCTTTTTGTTAGACATGGTGGTATCATTTTTACAGTTAATAAAATAAAAGCGGGGTGTCTCCCCATTTGATACCACCAAGTAACAAACTCATGAATACGGTAAACCGTAAGATGAGAAAAGGAAGAACACCCCTAAGGCATTGCTGCCTATATCTTAAAATCCAGACTTGTAATTTATGGATGTGGTTTCCCTATCCATTGAGCTTGATATTGGTGGTATCGAGTACAAAGATAGGAAAAATTGTTTTAAAGTCAATGATGGTGGGGAGTTTGGGTTATTTTAATCTATATTAAAAACATCAATAGTATCTAAATGTTTCGCTATTATCCCCAAAATAGATAACTCTTCATTGAATGAATAGTTCTTAAAAGCATTCATAACCATTTCTTTTTCTTTCAACTTTAAATCAGATGGAATATCTTCGTTTTTCTCATAATATTCAGGAATAAAAACGCTTCTAAACCTCGTAGTTATTCTATTATAAGTGACTCTTGTATAAACAGGCCATCCTTTTTTTTTCTTTTTTAAAACTGTATTTAAACTAATATTAACAGTAAGTTTTTTTCCATTAAAAACTTCTTCATTATTCCTGTATTTTCTTAGATTCATTTTATATTAGATTATTGGTTAAAGAAAGATATTTTAATGGTCAATCCCCCTATTGTGCAATTCGCCAGAGACATTAACAAAAGAAGCAAAAAACAAATTGAATGTCTTTTCATCAAAGTATTTCTGCGCACCAGCTCTAAAAATTACTTTAATGGTATTCCACTCAGAAATTAGTTTTTCGTCAGATAATTTAGATACTTCTTCTTTACCCATGATTATTAGGTTTGTTGGTTATCATGTATAATATCTTCGTTATAATGTATAGTATCTTCCACATCTAAACTAGATAATTCGTTACGCTCCAAAGATTGAATCATAGACACCGCAACTGCTGCTAATTGAATCAATTCTTTTCTATAATCCTCTAGCCTACCTAATTGAATAGCATGAAATGCCTCACCACATTTACCTATCTCCTTTTCATCCATTCCTTTAGGCATATTTCTGAAGTGGTAATCCACCGCTTCTTTTGACACTTCGCCAAACTCCTCTCCGAGTATGGCAACCCATTCTACAGGGTTATGGTTTTGCTCTCCCCATTCATCGTCGGCTGATTCTTCGTACTCTGCCGCATCAACAGCTGCCAAAGTTTGTTCTTGAAATGCGATTTGCTGCACCTCTTCGTGTGCTTCTACCGCAATAGCCACTATCTCCTGCATCTGCGAAACAAGAGGAGTAACACCAAGTTCCTTACTTAAGTAATCGAATAATTTTTGATAGGGCATATTTCAATTGTTTGATGGTTAAAAGATTGACCTGCATTGCATAAATAGACAACGCAGGTCTAAAAAAGCTACTGAATATTCACTCGAGCCTTAGCCGCATCGAATGGAGAAAACTTCAATACCCGCTTTGCAGCGATTTGAATCTCCTCGCCAGTCTTAGGGTTCCGTCCTTTTCTTCCTGCTCTGTCTACGCCTTGGAATTTGCCAAAATCTGGCAACCTTACCTCGTTCCCTGCGGAAGATTCTTCGATAACGATGTCTCGCTGTGCATCTAATACTGCATCAATGTCTTTTTCGGTGATGCCTGTTCGCTGTCTGATAGCGTCTTTTAAATCTGAATACTTCATTGAAATATGGTTTATGATTAATAAATACGAACTCTTGATTTGAGTTTGTGGTTATAAAAAAGCTCTAATTGAGCCAAATACTCTTTAACCGTTACCTTGCCACTAAATGATTCTTGTCGCTTTTTTACCTGTTCTATTAGTCTGTCAAAATCACAGATTCCAGCCTCATTAATTTGTTGTATAGCTCGAATAAAGGACTTACCACGGAAATAAGGGAAAAAAGAAAAACGGTTGATTAATTCTGCAATTATATTGGCTTCTTGCTCATGATTCACTGCAAACTTTCCAGACTTAAAAAACTCAGCTGCTTCTTTATTTGATTTGGCATTACCAGTCTGTAAAAGATTTACTGAGTCTGTAACTGAAAACTGATATTTTTTCACAAAATCCTTTAGGGTTTGATAATCGGAGTTGCCTAACTGGATATAGCAATCAATAAAATCTCTTGGTTTCCATTTCTCTGTTCGACTATTTACAGAGGCTATTTCTACTAAGGCAAAATCCTTCTTAGCTATAATGTAGTACACGTTATCCTTTCGCTTTTTTGCTACATGAAAGCGGTGTTGTCCATCCAGAATCTCCATTTCTTCATTGACTAGAATAGGAAAATACTTCAGTACGTTTAAACCGTTCGCCATATCTTTCAAAATCTTGTTGATTTTGGATTGGTTCAATTTTCTATTACCCAACAATTTTTTGAATCGGTCATAATCTCTAGTGAAATAAACCTTGATGCTACATTCTTTATGTTCTTGTTTTTGGTTCTCTTTTTTTAATGCTTCCGCTGCTACTATCATAATATTTTATTTAAATGGTTATTAAATTGGTTAAAAAATCATTTATAATTCAAGCTTTTATTATGCGTATTGATACCTCTAGCCCAGCTCGGCCTATCCATTCGGTTAGCATCGAGGCAAGTATGCTTGCGCTGCGATTCCTTTTGTACCCTAGTCACTTTATTATACCAAAAGGTCATTTCTATATAAGTGGTCTCATTCCTACCTGATAAATAGAAGTAGCTTTCCGTCCGTTCAATCTCCCACGTCTCAATAAGGGCATCTGCATCGCCGTCCAGTATTTCAGGTATTGGATTTACTTCAACAAAATCCACTTCATTAAACGGCTGAATCCGAGCCAGTTTGTTTGTCTTAGACATGATATGGACTCCATAGGCTTTGATACCATTTTTTAGGTCAGCATATAAAGTGGCAGATAATCCACCTTTTAATATCCGTAAGCTCTTTCCTAATGTATTCATGTTGTTTTTTTATGATTGATTTAAAAATGATGTCACATATTCGGGTTTGGGCAAAAACCCCTATTTCTTCTAACAATAATCCTACTGTCTAAACTGTCTACACGTTAGACAGTTACTTTTTACGTGTACACTATGCTATGTAAATGTAACCCTCTGAAAAAAAAAGAATTATATTTTTTTTAAAGGGGTGTCTAAAAAGTAGACACTTTTAGACAGTAGACACTTTAGAGGTAAAATCAGCGGTGTCCAAAAAGTGTCCAAACTGTCTAAACTGTCCAAAGTGTCCAAACTGTCTAATTTTTAGACAGTCACAAAAAACACCCCTACAATCGCCTCGCAAGGGTATTAAACAATGTTTTTACATGCTGTCTAAAATAGCCGTTTTGCCACGGGGGTGTTGGTGGCGCTGGCAGATACAAGCCTTTGCTCGATATCTTTAATCGTATTTGGCATGGTCGCCAATATTTCTAACTGGCGGTATGCCTTTCGGAGTGCGAGCATATCTTTGACTGCTTGCTTTACATCGAAGTCTTTGTCCAAAGATTTGCTGTGTAAGGCTCTTACTTCCTCCTCTTCTTTCTCTATTAGCTTTTTGAACTGTAGCAGCCCTGTTCTTGTAGGAATGCCTTTTAAGGCGCTGTAATTGATTTTTTTCATGGTTAGAATGGATTGGATTCGGAATACTTATAAGTGTGAGCCTCGTCGTCAAATTCAAATCGTGGGCTAGTCGCTGCGTAATCCTTCATCTTGTTGATAAGGTTTTGCTTGCTGCGCTTCCAGCCTATCAGTTTTATCAATGTACCGTAGCCACATTTTTTTCCTCCTGCTTCCTGCTCTATTCTGGTCTCGATGGCTTTCATTATCATATTATCCATTGCCTGCTCATCGTTTTCTGGAACCATGATGTGAACCGTCTCTCGCTCAAACTGTAGATGTTTGAAACTCAGGAAATTTAAATTAGCCCCATGCTTGCCGTACTCCATCACCAGCACATTATTATCGAGCATGGTCATCTGCTCATCTCGATTCTTAAATTGCTTGAGGTATTTCATGCTGTCGTCCAAGGCGCTTGTCTTGATACCGAACTTGGCATCACAGAACTGTTCTAGTTGCGAAGCTCCTGCCATGTGCGACGCTTCGAGCGGCATGAATTTATTGACGCCCTTGATGGTGTGTGCCAATACGAGCAGCGTCAAATCATACTTTAGTTTGTAGCTGACGAGCTTCTTCATCAGTTGGATCGCAATGTTATTATCGGAGGAAGATTCGGAGGTAAGGAAAGTGATATTATCAACGATGACCAGCTCAGGCTTGAACATCAATATCTGGTGTTCGATTTCGGTTTGTGTTATCTTCGCTACCCCTTTGTCATAGTCTAGGAAGTCGGGAGAGATAGAGAGTCGCTTGAGCATCGTCTTATCTGCAAATTCATACTTTGAACCTGTCTCCTTATTGATGTATCTGTTAGAGATGTTCTTTTTTGTCAATTCAAAATCTAGGAACAACACTCGCATCGGGTCACAGGCATTGGACAATATACCAGGAATAACATCATTGCCTTTACTGACCGCATCTGCTATCTGTACCGCCAAGCCTGACTTACCAGTACCGGGAGCGCCAAAGAAAAAACCAACTTGCCCCTTGAGTAAAAGAGGACCCACCATGTTGTGCATTTCTGGCATGTGAATCCCATCCTCAATGTCTTGGTTCATATCCGATTCAATAAACATCGACTTAGGCGACTGCACCCGCATCTTATCCGATAGCTTATTTCGAAGGTCAAACACATCACCATCCTCGTGGTATAACTTTTTGAGGTAGTTGGCAGCGTGTAAGATGCCTACTCTACTTTCATATTTCTGTATAACTATACGGGCATGGTATTCTATGTTGGCAGCGGAGGTAACTCGGTTGGTTAAACCTACTAAGTAATATGGTCCACCAATTTCGGTTAGCTTTTTTCTGAATTTTAGATTATCCGTAACTGTCAATATATCTACGGGAAGGGATTTGTCAGATAAGGCGATGACACTCGTATATATTTCTTTGTTCGCATTGCTGTAGAAATGCTTTGGTTCAAGGAATCGCTTTACTTCAGAAAATGCGTTTTTGTCTTGAATTACTGCGCCTAAGACTGCTTCCTCTAAAGGAAGTGCATGGGGCAACTCCTTTTCCATTGCCAGCTTCCTCAGGTCGGCCGCTATCTTATTATGATCTCGGTTGTAGTTATCAGACTTCGTTGCTACTTCTAATTTGTTGGCTCTGCTCATCGCTCGCAAGGTTAAGAGTGTTAGGAAATTGATTATGGCTAGTGTTTCGCCTACCAAATTTGCGTAATACCTTTTAGAGCAGACAGGACATTCCCTTCCTTGTCCTGTTGCTCTGTTCAGGTATTCGTTTAATAAAGATTAGTTTAGGTTCTCTAAGATGTGAAGTCTTCCTTACTGGTCATGACCTACTCAATAGGCGCTTTTTTAATACTTTAATCGGTGATGGGACGGCTGTTTTCTTGGGGTACTGAGTTTGTAATTGAGTATCAGTACCACGATTAAGAAACTTAGAATTAGCATCGTCCTTTTTTTAAGTTTGAAAAAAATACTTAAATCGGTGATGGGGATGGTTTATTTTTTGGAATCTTCTATTAGTATAGATTGATTCATTATTTAATTTTTTCAGTTATAGATAATTTATACTCACCTTCAATCTTATCAAACTTCCCAGTAGCTTCTAAGAGAGACCAATATTCTTGATAAGTTTCGAGATTGCGTTGCTTGGTGGCGAGTCGCTTGTTTCGCTCTGTTGCTGGCAGATTCTCAGGGATTGGTTTCATTGCTCGTTTATAGTACACACCTGCATATTTTCTCCATTTGGAAACATCCTCTGATGGAGCGGAGACAATCAATTTTCTGTCTGTTCCGTCAGCTTGTTTCTTAGGCACAGGAACAGGCTGTTCCTGTTGTGCCACAATGGTTTTGGATTGTTTCGGGGACGTAGAAACAGTAGGCTGTGCCGTTGTTTCTTTTAGACTGTGCCGCTGTTGAAAACCAATTTTGCGCTGTTGCCCCTCCTGTTGCGCCACTTGCAACGGGGCTGTTTTGGGTGTATTCAAATAGGTAATCATTGCCTCATCTTCATTGATGGTAAATAATTCGATGGCTTGTTCTTTGCCTAGTTGCTCGCAGAGGCTTTTGAAATCATAATGGGATTGATACCACATCGTTCCTTCAAATGCTCCTTCAAAAAATAGGCATAAGAAAAAGACCGCTAAGGCAATCCAGCCAACTGATATATTATGATTGGATAATGCCAGTTGATTATGCTCGAATATTTGTCCCTTGCGAGTCAGTCGGGCTGCTATCAAAGTGGTTTGTGTGGGTAGCATCAATTGGATATTTTTGTTAGCATCCTGAGTGACCGTTCCTTTCCATCTCGTATTCGACATCGTATTCACCATATTGTCGATGGAATCTAATCTCGATTGGATGCTCACCAATTCGGGGTCTTCAGCTTCTACGATTACATTTGCTTTTCCTTCACTCAGTCTGATGACTTCCAGATAAGCACCGCCACCTGTGCTCACACCAGAGACTAAGAAAAACAAAAGGAGCATACACAAAGGAAGCTTTAGGAGTACTTTTCTGGATTCGTAGGCGTCCCATACTTCGTCGGAACTCCAACGCTTACCGAGTTCTACTAATACAAGGGTAAATAAGGTGATGACTTGTCGGATGGTTTCGCTGTCTATCATCCATGATAAAAGCCAAACCAAGCCTTTGAAAGCTAAAAGGATAGAGATGATATTGAAACCATAACTGGCGATGGTGGCCAGTATTTTGTATTTGCGGTTGGCGTCGGTGTATTTGCGTACACCAAAACGTTTCAATAGGGCTTTAACATGATTTATTTGCTGAATCTCTTTATATCCATTCTGCCCTTGATTCGATTCGTTATTCTGCATAACTTGCGGTTAACTTAATGCGTTGAAAAAATATGAGCTCCTACCTCTCCAGGGTAGGGGCTCATTTAGTTTTAAGGAGCATGCCCAACACATCCTCAACGGGCTGTATCGGCGCATATCGAAAACGATAATAGATGTGTTCATAAGCTTCATCCATTCCTGCCTCTACAAAACTGGAGGCTTCTGCTTTCAATAATTCCTCTGCGGTGGCTCTTAGCTTTACTTGCAATTCAAATAGCCGCAACTGCAAGGCTTTTCTTTGTTCTTCTGACATAACTGAATTGTGTGTGGTGAAAAAATAACCACCAGCCAATCGAGGCTGGCGGCATTAACAAATTATAATCCCATGAACATATCTTCTGGGGAAAACGCTGACACCTCAAAAGTGCCAGCGATAAAAAACCCCAAAAACCTGTGGACAGATTGCCCAAGATTAGAGCGGAGATGTAGGGAATCGAACCCTTAACTTATAAAATGAAACCCTCGATTCACCGTCTAAGAAATACCACATCACCTCCAAATAACCGCCTTTCACTAGGCGGCTAGAAACAAACGATTATTAACTAATTCCTGAGATAAAATTGAACCGCTGCGAAGTAACCTAACCGTGTTTTCAAATTCGCAGCGGATTCAACAATCTATGAGTTATGTCTTTGGGTGAATCCCACCTCATTGGCTCTTTTGCCGAGGCAGGATTCTGTGATTGATGTCAATTTTAAAAAGCGGGGAGTCTTATGTTTGAGACCTTCGTGCAATTTCCTGACTCCCCTTACTGTAAAAGCTATAAAAACAAACACTAATTCTTTGCTTTGAAGATAGGGGCGATGGCTCTTTAGCTTCGCCCCCTGAACAACTTGACATTCTTCAAAGATTACTTCTTCTGTTTCAATCTTGGTTTGCCAAAAGGCTTTATAAATCGGTGATGTTCTTCCTGCAGTAGTCGGCTATAATTAGGCTTCTCCGTCCAATCTTGGCAAGAAAATCCTAAGACAACTAATTGAATGTTGTTGTGGTATTTGGAGTCAATCCTTTGACATAACTCCCCATTCTTATTGACGTATAATTTGTTTGCACTACCCATCACCTTGTTATTTTTGTATTGGTTAAAATGTGGTAGCTTTCTCTAGTATATTTAATGCCGTCTTATTGGGGGTGGGGGATTGCTTTTATTCCTCATTCTCTCTATTGGCGCAATCCCCCTGCTATCAACCTATGCTGCCTTCAGGTGCTTCTCTATATTCAGTATAGCACCCTGCTTTATCTCGATATCGCCTTCCAAAATCGCTTTCGCTTCTTTTAATACCTTTGCCTTTGTTGCCTTGCTATAATTAGGTTTATTCCGCAAACAGTTACTGACCGTAAGCGTTGCTAGACCTAGCGTTTCGGCGATTAACTTTATACTCCCTCTAGGCAGAACCAATACGACTGATTCTACTAATTTGTCATTAGTACTATACATGATTGTGGATTTTTATTATCTTGCGTTATATAAGGCAAAGTAATGCAATTTAAATCGTTATTGCAAATTTAATCGTTATTTTTTTTGATTAAATCATCATATATACTAAAATAAGTAATGTTTCTACACTATAACATTAAGACTACTAGGAAGAGATGGAAACTACAGCAAGATGAATTTGCTGAAATTATGAAAGTTAACAGAGGGAAGGTTAGTAGTTATGAAGGCGGAACATCCCCTAAAATAGAATTTCTAATATTACTCGAAGAACTAACAGGCATCCCCTTCCGACAATTCGTAACGACGATGCTGAAACCTGAGGAGCTTCCTGCTGCTCCCTTGAGTGAAAAGGAGTTTTTGGAGGTGAGTGCTGGGTGGGGTAGACAGTCGGAAGTAGAAATGAGAATGATAAGTGTAAAGGATTTAAAAGAAATGCGAGCGGAAATAGATGAGGTAGCTGCATGGATGCGGGCTGAACAACAGGCAAAGGATAAATCGAAATAAAAAATAAAACATGCTATAGAGAAGCAAAACCAAATTTTTCAACTAAAAAAAGCTTCTTATGAAAAGTTACAGTTTTACAGCTATTGATTTTGAAACCGCCAATCACAAAAGGAATAGTGTTTGTGCAGTCGGCTTAGTAAGAATAGAGGACGGAGAAATAATAGATACTTATTATTCTCTTGTCAAACCAGAACCCTGTGAGTTTCATCCATTCAATGTAAAAATACATGGAATTACAAAAGTAGATGTTGAGGAAGCTCCAACGTTTGATGAAGTTTTCAAAGAAATAAAAGAATGGATAGTTGATAAGATAGTTATAGCACATAATATTTCTTTTGAGGAAAGTGTAATTAATGCGCTGTTTAATCAATATGGAATTAAGCAATTTCCAGAAAACTACATTTGCAGCTTATATTTATCTAGAATAAATTTTAATAAAAAACTAGATAATTACAAATTACCAACTGTCTACAAACATATTTTTAATAAAGAGATAAACCATCATAATGCCTTAGACGATGCAAAGGCAAGTGCGGCTATCGCACTTCACATAATGAATGATTGGCAACCTCCAGCCATAGAAAGAATGGCAGAATCGCTATATGCAAAAGGTACTAATTTTATTACTAATAAGAAAAAGAGTAAATCTTTTACGCCAAGTAAGATACTGCAAGAACCTGAATTTGAAAATGTTCGATTATTGAAAGGTAATCATTTTGCTTTTACAGGTTCTCCTCTTCCTTATTCAAAACATGAGGCAGCGCAATTGATTGTCAATTTAGGTGGTAGTGTAACAGCTGGTGTTACAAAAAGCACTACTCATTTGGTTTGTGGAGAATTACCAAATGGATATGAACAAGGGCATATTACAGGAAAAATGAAAAAAGCATTAGACTTGAATGCTAGTGGAAATAATATACAAATAACCGATGCTAATTTATTTGGAAAGTTAGTAAAGATTTGGATGGAAAAATTAGCTAGGGCAGTTCATTGAAAAATAGGAAGGACAGGGACATTGTTAGGAAGTTCTAAAAAAATCGTAACTTATAAGAAGAATTAGAACTTGTACAAAGATTAAATTACTAATCTATGGCCAACCCTAAGTACAATGCTCCCGATTCTGAGGTCATCATTAATACGTTACTCTCTCTAAGTGGTCGAATAAGTGCCTATATAAATGGCGAAAACAAACCCAAGAGAATTACCGAAGTTGTTGAGAACCAAGACAATAAAGAGAAACGGAGCTGAAAAAAGCGAGGTCTGGAACGGAATGTTTCAGACCTCTGCTTTTTGGGATAAGGTGCTAGGTTGCTGCGTTTTATATACTCAAAGTATCTTCGATTACAATCCTTCTTAATTTTAAATTTTTCATAAAAATGTATTTTTTGATGGTGAAAAATGAATGCTTGCAAGAAGCAGTCATTTTTTTTTTGAAGTAAATACATTTCGTCAATTTCTGTTAGTTATTCTTTTCTGAAGAACAACTATCTTTTTTTGACTTAACTAATTGATTAATAACGTTTTAATAAAATAACGTATATCAAATATATCAGTAAGTGAATTTACTAAAAGCCATATCCTTACACTCTAACTACCGCCCTTTAGGTGGTGATTTGCTAAAATTGTTCCAGTTGTCAATAGTGGAGGAAGTTGGCCAAGCTGAGGTTGTGTCTGCTTTTAAATCACAAGGTTACTATCGACATTTAAAAGCAGACCTAAAGAATAGATTATTAGATGGCATTTTTCTAAGCTCATTTAAGGAATTGACAGCCATACAACATACCCACTTCAAGATACAAAAGCGGAATTTAGAGAGTAAGATGTTGATACAATCTGACCAACGTATAGCAGGGGTGACAATTGCAGAAGAGACGGTGGCGAATGCAGAAAAATATGGGTTAGTTGAAATAGTCTATACACTCTCAAGAGATTTAGAGATTATTTATGCTGTTAATAAAAACGAGACTAGGAAGTATCAAAAATATAAAAGGAAGGTAGCTATTTATCTGAAGTACTTACGCCAAGAAACGACGGCACAAAGCCTGTTTGCAGAATTAGCACATTGTATCCAGCGGAAAAAAGATACGAGCCACATTCTTGCCGCTATAGAAGTGTTGCGGTCATGGACGTTTGAAAATAGTCAATACAAATTTAGATTCTACTATTATTCGGTTCGTAACTTATACGCTCGATTGCATAATGACCATGCTCAAATAATAAAAATTTGCAAAGAAGCGGCAGCTTTCTTCAGTCAGTCAACTACTATTTTACCATATACAACCGAATGGAGTTTTCGATTCCAAATGCTACCTGTGTACTTGACCCAGAAGGCGTATGGCGATGCAGCTGTCTGTATTAAAAAAATACTGCACCTACCTTCAAAGGGTTCTTATAATTGGCACCTAACCCTACTTTACAAAGCGGTATTAGGTTTCTACTCAAACAGAAGAGGAGTAGTAATTCAGGCATATAATGAGGCGGAAAGTATAAAGAAGAAATTATCTGCTGAGGTGATATATGAGCGATGGAAAATAGTAGGGGCGTATCTGGCACTATTTGGAAAGGCTGGACAACTCCATTTCCCTGCGGAGTTTCGGACGTATCGGTTTGTGAATGATACCAAGCCAAACGGAACCGCAAAAATTAATATGCGAATCCTGGAGCTTTTACATCTGCTGCTCGATGATAAACGCAAAGTGTACATGAACAGGGTAGAGACCATCGAGCAATATATCTCGACAAATTGTAAGGGTAAGCCTCGTGCAAAATATTTCCTGCGGATGCTGCGAGCGGTAGAGGACGGCGACTATAATGCGCTACGGGTGGAAGCGCATGCAAAGAAACATCAGGACTTGCTGAAACGGACGGCAAGCACTATAAATATAAATGTGTTGGATAGTGAGCCTGTGCCTTACCCCATTCTATGGGATTTGGTAATGGACCACTTACGACCTTAGATTATTTTACAATTAAATTACTCAAAATCAACCACTTAACTGTTCCAGTTTTGTTCCAGTTTTGTATCTTTGCGAAAGATTCAAATTAGTTGACATTATGTGTGTTTTATAACTGATTGATAATCAGTTATCTATTCTTATTCGGGGTGGTCAAAATAACGACCTGAGAATATACCCATTTTGTGGAAAAAAAGCACAACATACACATTATCAATTAATTATCATTTCTTGCTCACGACAACTGGCACACAACTGGAACAGTTTGGCGGGGGAAATCAACAAGGAATGAGAAAAAAAAATCTGCCTTCATTTAAGCCTGCACGCCTAGTAATAGGCACTTCTCGAACTTACATTGCTCTCAAATTCACAACTAAGGCTGGAAAATATGTACCTGGTAAACCAACCTACGGATTAGGTAAAGTCTGGAACATGGAACAACGGAAACGACGAGGCAATCAACTCGTTGAGCGCATCAACTGGTGGTTAGGAGAGGGCTTCTTTTTTGAGGACTTTTGCGAAATTAAAGCTGCGGAGGGGATTCGATTAGAAAAGCTTCAGTCTGAAGACGTTGCCGAAAATCGAAAATTAAAATTGAGCCAAACAAATATTATTGAGGCTATAGAAGAAGCTCGGCAATTCACTATTGCTAAAACAAGCAAAAAATCTGTAGTGAATACGATGAGTTCAAAAGCGAGAATATTGACCGCCTATTTGAAAGAAAAGGGTTTGGCTGAAATGAGCGTTTCGGAATTTACTAAGCACGATGTACGAAAGTATCTGATGTACTATAAAGTGGAAAGAGTCGGCTTAGATGGAAACATTAGAAATATTACTTATAACAATGTAATTATGCATAATTCTACGATGTGGACTGAGTTGGTGGAATCAGAATATTTGGCAAAAAACCCTTGGTTTGGACAAAAACGACTACCTGAAGAGGATAAGATTAGACAACCTTTTGAGGAGGAAGACGCTCAAGTCATCCTTGATTATTTGAAAGAACATGATAAGCGATTGTATTATGCGTGTGTCATTATGTATATCACAGGCATTCGCCCAGTTGAATTGGTTGGGTTAAGATTCCGAGATATTAATACAACAAAAATGAATATTCGGGTACATGCTAATTCATCGAAACTTAGTAAATTTCGATGGCCACGGATACCAAAGAAGTATATCCCCGTTTTTCAGGAAGATTTTTGGACAAAATATCCAGCAACTTATTTTGTGTTTGGAATCAATAGTCTTCCACATCCTTCAGCATCCGCAGGAAAAGAGACGATGAAAACGAAACATAAAAATATACTTGATTTATTATACATCGAAGGAGAAATCAAAAACAGGGAAGGGTATCAGTTTTATTCATGGAAGGATACTGGAGCAGGTGATATCATTGACGAGCTTGGCTTTGAAGTTGCTCAGGTACAGCTAGGGCATAAATCAGCAAAAACCACGATGCGCTATGCCAAAAAACAGCGCATTAACAAAAAGATGTTGGGATTCTCTAGTGATTTGCAATAATTACTTATATTTGTATCATCAAGACTAAGAATAGCGTTTGCCCAAGCGCTTCAGATATATAAGATTTTGTTTTCATTTGGTTTTTTGGGTTAAGGTTCCGTGTACTCATATACGGAACCCCTTTTTTTTACCTAAGAACTCCGCCTCCTGCTTTTGTTAATTTATCCAATCGTTCTACTAAATCAATCGCTGTTTGGTCGGTAATAATGGCTTTGATGTTTGGGATGGCTTGCAATAATTGCTGCATCACCAAATAAGTCATTTTGGCCAACTCGTTATTTTCTTGATTGTTTTGAGTCGGATTTTCGGTTGTCGTCGCTGCGATGGTCGGCCCACCTGTTACCATTTGGCGATGGCTGACGATGTTGTCGATGGCTCGGACGTGATTGAGTACGTGTGGATTTCTGAGGGCGCTGTGATTGACAAAATATTCTTGGCCGACTTCGTTGGCTAAAATAGGACCCGATGCGGACGCCATCAGGATCGGGTGATTGTAGTCCAACATTCCTGTGGGCGCTTGTCCGATATATTTGGCATTATAATTCAAGCCGTCGTCCGCTCCTCTTACGTTGGTCCATCTTCCTTTTTTCTTCTGAGGGACGTCTACGCTGGAGATAATTGATTTTGCTTTGGCTATATTTCCTAATACGGTTGCAACGGCTGTGCCAATAGCTACCAAATTACCAGGAAATGGCACACTCGCTGCTGATGCAGTAGCTTGAGCAATCGCTTGGGCAGAGCTGATACCTATCTGCGCAATCGCCAATACCTTTCCTAATGCCGTGTTTTTTGCTGCTTTGCTGCCTAATGCATCTATCACACCACCTACTACATTACCAATCGCTTGGAAGTTTTGCGCTAATAATTGCGCTTGTTTGGTTTGTGATTCAACTAATTGCTTCCGGTCTTTCTCATCAAATTGCTTGATAGTATCCGACTTCTTTTTTCGAAAGGCAATTTCTAAATCAAGCGTATCTATGCCATGCAACTCAGCAAGTCGAAGTAGGTCGGTTTGCTGCGTCTCCAGTTCTTCGAGCGCCAATTGGCGTTCGGTAAGGAATTCTTCTTGGATGATGGCATTGATTTCTGCTTCTGCTGCTTTTTTGGCTTCTTCCCTGGTGTGCATCGCCTCCAAGTCTGCGGCTACTTGAGTCGCTTCCCGTTCGGAGTCTTTGGCTAGTTTTTCCTCGAATAGTTGTTGGCGGAGTTCTTCTAAGGCAATCTCTTTTATTCGCTCTAGGTCGAGTCTATTGGCGGTAGCCGTAGCGACGCCTTTTTTCTCTAGCTCTATAGCTAGTTGGATTTGCTTGTCATATTTAGCAGCGAGCTTCGCTATCTTCTGGTCTTCTTCAGATAGTTGAGCAATCGCAGATTCTTGTTTGATGAGTAGGATTTTTTCTTCTAATTGCTCGGCTTTTTTGGCGAGTTCTTTAGCTTCTTTTGCTGCTGACTTTTGTCGCTCTTCAGCTTGTTTCTCCCGTTCTTTTCTTAGTTTTTCTGCTGCCTCAGCTTGTGCAGCTCGTTCCTCAGCAGTTGGTGATAATGGTGGCGGTGGTTTACTTGTACTTACTGATTTATCAGGAGCAATCCCCTTCAGTCGATTCAGTTCAGCCGTTGCGCCTTTTATTTCTTGACTTAGATTTATTACTTTTTGTCTAGAATCAGCGATAGTTTCAGGGTCTAATTTCACCTGAAGAAGACCGCCTCTTCCCGAATCTACCGTTTTTTTATGTAGTGCCCGTAAACCTTCCATTCCTGCAATTTGCTCTTCTATACTTGCAATCGATTCTTTATTGACAAATAAAAGCCGAGCTTTTTCCACTTCTAAAAAATCCCTAGAAGCACCTGCATTGATACTTAGCACCGTTCCGTATTTGTCTATTTCGGTTATGGCACCAGGGGTTATTTCTCCAACTCTCTGGATGACTTTGGCGAGTTCGGTTTGCTCTTCTTTGGTAGGTTTTGTTTTTTCGCTCAGTTCATCGTATCGCTCTAATAATGGGACTAATTCCGTTTCCAAATCCTTGACTTTCTGGGTTTGGTCATCAAAGGCTTTTCCAGCGGCGGCTACAGGATTAGTCAATCCTAGTAAACTGTCATTTACGCTTGTGAACACATCTACCACATCCCCCGCAAAATCAACTAATCTATGAAAAACAGGTATTAGGGTATTGGCTAACTTTTCACTCACTTCAGTTACCTTGGCGCTAAGAATCGCTTGCTTTCTTGCCAACGTATCACTATTCGTAGTAAATGAAGTCTGCGCATCTATTGACTTCTCGGTGATTAGCTCTAAGGTTGCTGCTGCTTTTGCTTGCTGCAACATCGTACCCGTTAAATTCTTGAGTCCTTTTTCCTGAAGGCGAGCTTTTACGTCTGCTTCTTGAATAGAAATACCCAATGTTTTCAACTGCTCCCGTTCTCCTAATACCGCCTTCCCTAATATTTTGGTGACTTCTTCGGCTTTGATTTGCCCTCCTGTCCATTCGGATAATGCGCCTGATAGGTTCACCAACTCCGTGGATATATCGGCGGCTTCTTCTCGCTGGAAGCCCATTGGAATGAGTAAGTCCCCTATGGCGGTTGCTGCATCGGTGTACTGGCTGATGGTGAGTCCCATCGCATTGGCATTCCGCTTGGCGGCTTCCTCTACGGCTGGTAATGCTTCACCAAAAACGACTTTTGCCTTTTTGGTTAGTACTTCCATTTCTACGCCTAAATCAAAAAGTTTTGCACCATATTGGATAACTTCTCTGGCACCAAGCGCAGCGACTTGGGCTAAGAGAAACCCTTTTGCCATCGAGGTTATCTTTGCCCAGACATCCACCGTGCCTTTAAGCTTTCCTTTATGGGCATCTACGAGACCATTGAGTTTCTGTAATTCTTTTATTTTATTATTATACTTTTCAGACCCAACAGCCATTAACGCCAATTCTCTGGTTACTTTCCTTTTTTCAGCAGTAATCGCCTTGATTTGATTTGCTACTTCTCTACCATTTATAAATATAGAAACTTGTCTACGTGCCATTTTTTACTAATTTTAAAATTTACCAAATCTTTTAGTGTCCCTGCTACTCATTCGCCTAAAATCTTCATTTAATGCTTCTAGGAACACATCAATTTCAGCATGAAATGTACTTTTGAATGTGGGTGTATCTGGAGATAATTTTTGTTGAGAGGAGTTGCCAGAAATCTTAGTTTCTAGAATACCGGGAATAGACATAACTAAAGTAGCTGCTGCTATATCTGCGTAGTTGTTTTCTAATAATTCTGCCAAATCATCTAAAGACCTTGGCAAGACCGGACTTAACCATGGGCGTTTAGCTCTAGCTGCTGATTCGCTTCCTTTTGGTCTACCTTTACCGACTCCTTGTTCAATAAACAGCCCATGACGAGCAAACAAGAAGGCAATAGATTCTATCTCTAGATTCTTTTTTCTCAATCTTCGCTTTATGCTTTCAAACAAAAAATCTTCTTTTGAGATAGAAGTAAATCCAGATTTAGACTTGTGAGCTTTTAATTTTGAGAACCCTACTTTTAAGGCTGCTCTTTCATGCAAGCCTAGCCCCGCTAGTCTTCTCAATAGCTTGTCTTTTGTGATGTTTGCCCAAGCTAGGACTTCTTTATCCATCGCTTCTAGGCGGTCGCCTACTCTTTGTGAGTTATTATCTGCCATGGGGCAAAGATGGCGTTGGTGAGGAGGAATGGAAAGGACAAGCAACTACTCCTTTAACCAGGAGAAAGAAAATATTTTAGTAACCAAGCCTAATAGCAGGCTCTTAGCAGAATACTCATTAATAGGCTTCAGCGTCTCTCGCCATTTTTCTACCACCACTTCTTTTTCTACAATCTGCATAACAGGTTTTTCTGCCACATCTGATTTGAAGGCTTCCCAGTTCCAATCCCATTCAAGGTTGCCGACCCGAATAGGTAGAAACATCTTTGGGCAATCTTTGCCAGTAATATCATAATGGCGATAGAGGTCGCCTATACTCAAGTTGTGGCGATCAAGTATTTCTTGACAAAGTAAGACGGTGGTTTGGACGGTTTTTGTCCAATCGCTATCAACATTCACACACATTTCTATATTAATGGTGTAGTAGTTCGGATTTTTGTGGAGCGTTCCTGCTAGTAGTTTCTCTCGGAGCGGGAGGTCGTTGCTCCTTGGTTTGTCGCCTACGGTGTGGGCGACTTCATTTTCAGGGATACAGCAAATTACTTCTTCGTTTTCTACGACATAGTGTGCAGATGCTCCTTTTTTGTTTTTGTTAAAATAAGACCGATGTGCTTTTGCGCCTGCTCCTTTGTGGGGGTTCGCTGTCCAATGGACGACTACTCC
>Ga0208544_10000767_pt1 | contig 23520 bp, 24 predicted proteins | sample DEB08_DNA_9_FD_184526 | JGI IMG/M metagenome (GOLD analysis project Ga0208544, IMG submission 184526) | Aqueous microbial communities from the Delaware River and Bay under freshwater to marine salinity gradient to study organic matter... | ecosystem: Environmental > Aquatic > Marine > Coastal ... | reverse complement strand
TCGACAGGCTTGAAGCTGAAAAGAAAGCCAACGACTCATCAACCGAACAAGTCACTGCACAAGTCAGCGACGAAGACGTGGCCGACATCTTTGCAGAAGAGATCGCCACTGTGGAAGTTGACACCGTTGACGGCATGAACCCCGACCGCTGGGGGCCGAACGGCGAAGACCTGTTCGCAAAACCCGAAGAGGCATCTGCTGACACGTGGAACAAAGCCTGTGACAAAGTCGTCACCGATGCACTGGCGCAGGATGGAGTAGACCTATCTGCTGACACGTGGACAAAAGCATCCACCGCAGCGGAGCCACTGGTGCGGAACGCGATCAAGGTTAAAGGTCTCGACGAGAAGGCCGTGCTGGTCCAGCTTAAGCGATCCATGTTCGGCACGTCCAAGCGGGACGACGAAGAGAGCAAGATGTACGGCGCGGGTAACGTGATCAAGCATCTGTTCGAAGGTCGCAACAACCGCATGGCGGAGGTCAAAGTCGCTTACGCTGACGTCTACACCTACGTCAAAGAGAACACAGTGCCGTGGGCCACAGGCGTTCGCATGTTGAACATCGACCACTACTTCGACTTCACGTCAGGGCTGCGCAAGCGGATCGAAGCAGCTGACGACGCAGTGGCCGACCTTGAAGTCAACTGGGCGTATGAGGTGCAGAAAGACCTCGACCGTTTGCAGGCTATCGCCGACGCCAAGGGTAAGCCCAACTTGGTGAACCCTGACGACTACCCCGACGCCAGTGAGATCGGTGGTCGGTTCAACATCGAAGTGCGTTACTTGCCAGTGCCTACCACTGGTGACTTCCGTGTGGCGATCAGCGACGAGGACAAAGCCACCTTGCAGAAGCAGCTCACCGATGCGGAAGAGAACGCGGCACGGCACGTGGTGGAGGAAATGCTCAACCCCATGATGGCGGCAGCGGCCAAGCTGGCAACGCCTATCGGCAAGGACGGCAGCATCTTCCGCGACAGCCTCATTGACAACATGGCGGAGGCCGCAGATCGTATGGCACGTGTTAACGTGTCAGCTGATCCAGTAATCAGTGACAAGATCGCGGAGCTTCGCAGTCTCGTGGGCACATACGCCAACAACAAGGAAGTGCTGCGCAACAGCCAGACCGTTCGCGCCAAGGCAGCCAGCCAGATTGAGGCGCTCATGGGCACAATGCAGGGACTGGTGTGACGTCAATACACTGGCACTAATCGCAATAAACGAAAGTGAGAAACATGACACAAGTACAAGCAGTAGCACCGACGACGAATCATCAACCGCCTGCCCAGCTGTCAGCAGCTGAGTTCGCCGAGTTCGAGCGTCGGGTTAGCAAGGCCAAGAGCCTGCTGATCCTCGACCACCCTTTCTTCGGGACGGCTGTGAGCCGCCGCCCCATCCAGTACAGCTATGGCATCCCCACAGCCTGTATGCACCCCAACGGGCAGATGACCCTTAACCCACACTGGTGCTTCCCCCACACCGTCAAGAAACTCATGTTCCTTCTGGCGCACGAGGCACTGCACTACATGCTGATGCACGGCACACGCCGTGGGCACCGCGACCATAAAGCGTGGAACGTCGCCTGTGACAAAGTCATCAACGACACGTTGGTTGACGCCAAGGTGGGCGACATGATCGAAGGTGGCATCTACATGCGCGATGCCCGCAACTACGCCTCAGAAGAGCTGTACGACGAGAACGACAGCGGCGGCGGTAACGGCCCCGGCGGTATCGGCAACGACATCGGTGACGCCACAGGGCCAGACGGCCAACCTCTGGACGACGCGACGATCAAACAGCTTGAGGCCCAAGCCAAGATCGAAGCTATCCAGTCCGCCAAGGCGGCCAAGGCCACGGGCAAGATGCCTGCATCCCTGCAACGCATCATCGACGAGATGGTCGAGGTCAAGACCCCGTGGCACCAGTACCTTGAGCGTCACATGACCGCACTGGTCAACGAGGGCGTCAGCTGGCAGCGCCCTAACCGCCGGTTCATCCACCAAGGTATGTACCTGCCGGGCGTCGACAAGAAGCCTAAGATGGGCACCGTTGTCGTCGGCGTGGACACGTCCGGGTCTATCGGGCAGCAAGAACTCAACTTCTTCGGCGGGCACCTGAACCGCATCTTGGAGACCTGCCATCCCGAGAAGGTTGTCGTCATCTACTGTGACGCTGCGGTGGCACATGTTGACGAGTATACACTTGACGACTTCCCCGTGAAGCTCACCCCCCACGGTGGCGGAGGCACAGCGTTCAAACCTGTCTTTGACCACATCGACGACAACGACATTGAGCCAGAGGCCATTGTCTACCTGACGGACGGTTACGGCGACCAGAAGTCCTTCACGACTCATCACGCGGACAAGACCGTGTGGCTCACCACCCACAGCGAAGACTTCGACTGGGGCACAATCATCAAATCAGAACTGGAGTAATCAACATGCAGAAATTTACTTTTAACCATGAGCAAAAGCAGTGGGACGGATTCAAGGCGTTCCACACAACCAACGGTATCTTTGTCGAGTTCGAGACCGGCGAGCTGGCCATCACCACAGCACAACCGCACCCACGCGACCGGGACTTCTACGACAAATACGGCATCTACGTGTTGTCCACGTCCGACGACAACTGCCCGCAGCTGTACCTCGACAAGGAGTGTACCCAGCCGGTCAAGAAAGCATGGCTCAACCAGAATGGTATGCAGTGCCTCGCAGTGGATGAGCAGCAGAAAGTCGCGGTGCGCCTCGGGGGCTTCTATAGCCGGAAGGACCGCCAGCAGTACCTCCCTCGGAACTTGCTTCAGGCTGCGGTGTGGATGGGTCCGGACCGACTGCCAGTGCCGACCAACGCTTTTGACGTGAGCGTGCCAGATAAGTCTGTGCGTAAAGACCTCGGGCCGAAGCTGACTGAAGTTCGTGCTGTCATCCGCGCCGCACACCGGATCAACCCCGCAGGGTCTAAACGGTACCACTGGGAGACGCGGTACCCAGTGGCCGCGCAACCCTCATGGGCCGACCTCGAAGTAAGTGACTTGGTGGCTAAACTCAGCAGCAACTCCGACACGATGCGCAGTGTTGCCGAGGACGGTTTCACATACCCCCGCGCAGTTACCCAACACGACTTCCTCTACACGAAAGGAGCATAAGCACATGGCTTACGTAAAAATAACAGAACAGCTAATCGGCGACACCACACGCAAAATTCGCGGGATGCGCTCGCAGGCGATGAGCGTATACGAAACCCCTCCACCACAAATTGATACGCCACTCATGGCGGCGTGCATTGAGGTTCTTGAGGCGGTGCTGTGGAAAGAAGCGCCTGAGTTTCGCGGGTGTCTCCCCGAAGACTGGACCCGACGTACCGGCAGTGTCCATGTCGAGTTCGTAAAAGACATACTCAGCAAGCAGGCCTCAACAGGTCGTATCCTCATTGAGAGTTCTACCGGTATTGAGGCCCCGCCGTACACGGACATCCGCTACGGGACGAAAACCGTACGCATTGGCAACCTTGACGACACCCCACCGGAGTTCAAAGATTGGTTCAACAACGGGGTCAAGCTGGGTACCGAGCGGTACGAGACGAAGCAGAAGTTCGCCACGGTGGAGCAGCAGATCATCGCCTTCCTGCGCACCCACAACTCGCTCAACACTGCGATCAAGGCCATGCCGGAGCTGGAGGCGTACATCCCGTACTCCTACATGGAGCGCCTCAACACAAAGGTTGAACGCAGTGTTAACAAGTCAGCACAAGAAACCGCCAAGGTAGAAGTCGACCTCGACACCGTTGTCGGTCTGGCCGTGGCTCACCGCATCACAACAGCAAAAGGATAACAGCATGGCCACTCGCGTACACTGCATCATTACAAACGTCACTGACGGGGCAGCTTTCGCCGTACGTGAAGACACCGATGAGAATATCTACATCCCCGCCAAACTCAGCGAGCACTTGGACCTCGACGACATGGACCGCTTGCTCGCGGTTGTCGTCAAGAACAAGGTTGAGAAGGAGAACACCCCGTGGGTGATGATCCGGGCGCGGCACGTGGATGGCGAAGGCAACTTCCTAGACACGGAGGAACTGGGATGAGTTTGTTCTGGGCATCAATACAAGGTGCCAAAACCTACCCCACGGCCTCAGAGAAACTGAGGATGCTACGGCCACATGCCGTGCTACGCCTGTTCACAGCGCATATGATCATGCGTGCTACACAGGAGAGACTTGACCCCGGTGAGCTGCGCGAGGCGGCTCACCAACTTCTCGAACTGGCGTCACAGTCAGAACGTCAAACAGCAAGGGAGAACAGAAAATGACCGCGATGATGCAAACGGATGAAGTCTGGCTGGTCTGCGGCGGGCGGGATTTCAACGACGCCGACCTTATGGACGAAGCCATGTACCAGCTGGCCACGGTACGTGGGTTCCCACGAATCATCATCCACGGTGGGGCGCGGGGTGCTGACACGTTGGCAGGTAAACTGGCAGTCGATCTTGAGGTTGACGTGAAGGTGTACCCTGCTGATTGGGAAAAGCACGGCAAGGCCGCCGGGGCAATTCGCAACTCCAAAATGTTGACGGTCGGTCAGCCTGATGTGGTTGTCGCCTTCCCCGGAGGTAACGGCACCGCTGACATGGTTGCCAAAGCAAAACGAGCCATGGTGGACACCTATGTGGTGCCCGCCCGAACAAAACAAAACGCGTAACTTACCCCGTGCAAGCCTCTTTCGGTCAGCCTCAACACAACCACAACTATCGCGTCCTAAAACCAAGGGAAGGCAGGCGTTTGGATATGTATGTTGGTTGGTCACAGTTCCCCAGACAAAGAAGCGCCAAACTTCACCGTTGGGGCTGATCGACAGGGGCTTGCACTACAATTTTGGAGATGAAAAATGAAGACACTCGCAAGCAAGCACAACGAAGCCTTCCAGCGCCTGAGCAAAGAAGGCTTCCCGAACATCGCAAGCATGTTGACCTGCTTCTACAGGCAATCTGATATGGACAGGGCACTGGGACTGGTGAGCGCAACCAACCACTGGCTCATGGGACGCAACACACCCTCCCGCAGGACCGAGAAGGCGGCGGAGTTGTTCATGGCAAGCATGTCGGCCAAGACGGGCAGCGCCAAGGTGCAGTCGGAGCCAGAGCCTAAGCCCGAGGTCGTCGAGACCACGGTGATGCCGACGCCAGTGCAGGAGCCGATGCCAGAGGCCAGCGATACCCTGCTGGTGGTGTGCCCCCCGGAGAAGATGGCCAAGGTGCAGAAGGTACTGGGTGTGCTGGGCTGCGAAGTGGTGGAGGTGTGACTGATGACGTGGATTGTACATCTGGGGACCACTTGCCCCGTTGACCCACAGACCCCGGTGATCGCAGAGATGAAGTTCTACGGCAGCGGAGACTACGTGGGGCCTATCCCGGCGGTGGACTTTGACTGGGGCCATACAGGCGACCCTGTCGTCCGGTACAAAGTGCCAAAGACCGCTTCGCAGAAGGACAACGCGCGGTCAGAAGCAGTATAAAAAGACCCCGCCAGTGTGAGCTGGCGGGGTAAGTTCAACAGGGAGGAATGGGTAGGACTAGACTGCCCGAATGTCCACTTGGGACACACATGGGCTGAATACCGGGGACCGCCCGGCGCGGCCCTAACAATCACGTTAGGTGCATACACGTTAACGCGCAATTTGGGAGTTCGCAACAATGAAAATAGCAACTGTTGATCTTGAGACGTACTGGGCCGTGGACCACTCGCTGACCAAAATGTCGCCCATCAAATACTGTATGCACCCCGACACCGACATTATCAGCTGCGCTTTCAAGTTCGACAACGGACCCACCAAAGTGGTGTTCGGAGAGGAAGAAGTCTTAGCCTACGCCAAACAGGTTGACTGGTCGCGGTATTGGGTGGTCGGGCACAACATGTCCGGGTTTGATGCCATGATCCTAGCGTGGCGCATGGGTGTTAAGCCTGCAATGTGGGGCTGCACTCTCGCTATGGCCCGGCCCATCCACGCGAAGGACGTGGGGCTGTCGCTCGCCAAACTGGTGGAGCACTACGGTCTGGGTGTTAAGAACCAAGCAGCGCTCATCGCCACGAAGGGCAAGCGCCTGTCGGACTTCACCAAGGGTGAGATACGCGACATGGGCCGATATAACGCCGACGACGTGGACCAGTGCTACGCACTTCTGCGCAAGCTGATACCCCAGACGCGCAGGGACGAAGTTAAGCTGATTGACATGACGATCCGTATGCTGGTGGAGCCGCAGTTTGACGCGGACATGGACCTGCTGGGCAACACGTTCGAGGAAGAGACCATCCGCAAAGAGCAGGTGCTGCGCGAACTGGGCGTCATACTGACAACGAGCATACCCCTTAACGCCACGGCCAAGATCATGCTGGGGGAGACATTCGCTGGCATGGACATAGACCAAGTGCGGAAGCTGCTGATGTCTGCGGCCAAGTTCAAACAACTGCTGGAGACCCTTGGCGTCGAGGTTCCGATGAAAGTGTCGCCGACCACGGGCAAAGAGATACCGGCCCTCGCCAAGTCAGACGAAGCCTTCCTCGACATGCAGGAGCATGAGAACCCACTGGTGGCGCAGGCTGCATCGGCCCGGCTGGATGCCAAGAGCACGCTTCTACAGACAAGGATCAGTGCGTTTATGGACGCGGCCAACGCGCACCCGCAACAGAAGGTGCCGATCCCGCTGAAGTATTATGGTGCCGACACCACGGGGCGGTGGTCTGGCTGGGGTTACAACCCCCAGAACCTGCCACGGGTCAACCCATATGACCCCAAGCCGTCCGACGCGCTGCGCAAGTCACTGCGTGCCCCTGAAGGGTATAAGGTTGTCGTGGCCGACCTGTCCGGCATTGAGTTGCGGGTCAATATGTTCCTGTGGAAAGTACCCTACGCCATGGACCTGTTCCGCGCCGACCCTGAGAAGGCTGACCTGTATCGGTACTTCGCAGCCAACGACCTCTACAACGTGGACGAGGACCAGATCAGCAAGGTGCAACGCCAAGTGGGCAAGGTGTCCCATCTGGGCCTTGGTTTCGGTGCGGGAGCGCCGACATTCCAGCAAGTCGCACGACTCATGGGCGGCGTTGACATGGACCTCAAGGAAGCACAGCGCGTGGTGCACGCGTATCGTTCGGCCCACAGAGAGATTGTCAAAGGCTGGCGCACATGCCACGCGGCACTGCCCACCATTATGCAGGAGGCTGAAGGTAAAGCACTGGACCCGTGGGGTATGATTACCCCCGTGCCCGGCGGGCTGAAACCCCCCAAGGGTATGATCCGGTACCCGGACCTGCGCACCGAGTTGACGGATGAAAACCGTCAAGAGTTTGTCTACGGCAGAGGCCGTAACAAGGCCCGCATCTACGCGGGGAAGATCGACGAGAACATCGTGCAGCACTTGGCGCGTTGTGTGATCGCCGATAACGCATTGGAAGTAAAACGGGCGACCGGGAGAAACCCGGCGCTGACAGTCCACGACGAGCTTGTTTACGTCGTGCCAGAAGATGAGGCAGAAGAACTACTAGGCACAGTCCAGAGCATCATGCGGACACCCCCAGAGTGGTGGCCAGAGCTGGTGACTTGGAGCGAGGGCGACATCGCAGACACTTACGGTGAAGCCAAATAAGGAACCCTTCTTGTGGTTTAACGCATCTAGTAAAACGTGTATGGACACAACTGCGTGTATCTGAGACTATTAGGGACACGCAGCGACACAAAAAAGTACGTGTGCACGCGTTTACACATTGCCACACCCAAAAGGAGATGATCTAATGGCTGCCAGAAAGCCAGAATGTGGGTACACCATAAGCGACGTTACAGACCTAATATTGAAAAATCCCGCCCTAGCGGCGTCATGGTTACGACAGGCAGATGGTTACATGCAGAGTATCAACCAGAACCCGACAACATTTATCCTGCCACGGGAGCATGTTTTCTTGACGCCCCTCATTGAAGTCTACGCGCACAACTTAGAGGGGTTTGTCCAGTACATACTTGGGGTCCGGGACTCCATCGAACACAAGAGTGAAGCGTGGGAGCGCGTACAAGCGCTTTACCGAAAGATCATGGGCCGCTACGTTCAGCAGGTCCGCAGAGAGCGGGCTGACCGCGCCATCGCCAAGGCAGAGGAGCTGTACGGGCACACAAACTTCCACACGCGGTTGCAGTGGATGGCTAATCTGGAGCACGCATGGGCGCAACGACGCCTAGAATACCTTGCGGTGTACCGGGACAAGACCGAGAACGGTCGGTTGGGAGTAGAAGAGCAGGCGGAAATCCTGAGCGTCTTCTGGGAGATCATAGACACTGAAATTTACAACGGAGAGGTGCCACCTTGGAACTAAAGAAACCGTGGAGTTATTCCGCGCTCACCGCATTTGAGACCTGCCCCAAGCGTTTCCAACTGACGCGTGTCACGCGTGAGGTAAAGGAACCCCAGACTGAGGCGACCATGTGGGGTAACAAAGTCCACAAGTCACTGGAGCTTTACGCCAAGAGCAAAACGGCGCTGCCCAAAGACATCGAAAGGTATGGTCGCTACGTGGACAAGCTGCTGACATACGAAGGTAAGCGCGTGATCGAAGAGCGGGTCGCGCTCGACAAAGACCTACGCCCCACGACGTGGATGGCGAAGAACGTATGGGTCCGTGGCGTGGTCGACATCGGCGTTGTCGGCTCCGAGAAGGGCTACTTCCTTGACTGGAAGACCGGCAAACACAAACCGGACCACGACCAGCTGAAATTGTTTGCCGCACTGGGGTTCGCTATGTATCCTTGGGTCGATACTATCGTGACCGGTTTCGTCTGGTTGAAGGTGGGCAAGTTTGACAAGGAAGTGTTCACGCGTGAACAGTTGCCTAAAATATGGGCAGAATTTCTACCGCGCCTGAGCCGGATGGCAGCGGCCTACGACAAAGACAAGTGGACGCCTAAACCCAGTGGACTATGCCGGAACTGGTGTCCTGTCGGTAAGAAACTGTGTGAATTTTGTGGAGAGTGAAGGCCCATGTCGAAGTCTGTAGAACCTGACGACATTCGATCCATGACCGACCAGCAGCTGGTGAACCACGCCACGGTGCAGGAGCGTGTCACTCCTTTGGAGAACGAACTTAAGCACCGATTGGAGACTTACATAGCGGTCCACGGGGCCATCAACGACGGATACGACTTATGGGAATGACACCAGAGGGTAAGGTCAAGAAGGCCGTTAAAGAATACCTCGTGTCGCGAGATGCGTGGTACTACATGCCCGTGTCGAACGGTATGGGGCGCGTTGGCTGCCCCGACATTCTGGTGTGCTGGCGCGGCAGGTTCATCGCCATTGAGACCAAGGCACCGGGCAAACGCAACAACACCACGCCCAACCAAGACCGTGAGATCGACGCGATCAATAGTGCTAACGGGTTAGCAGTTGCCGTGGACGACGTGTCCCAAGTTCAGGAACTGTTCAAGAACATAGAGAAAGGGAAAGATTATGCCGAAATCCTTAAATCGGAGGGCGTGTAATGTCTCGGACTCCCGGTGATGCGCAGCTCGCGCCCGGACCGGTTGTTTGCTTCAGATGCGAACGGGAACTGACCGGCAACCAACGCGCGATAACATACCACGTACTCAACGAGGCCCAACACTCGCTTATTATATGTGAGGACTGCATCCCTGCGGTGCTCGGTAGCCTTGTTCAAGATTGGGCGGAGCACCTGCGGGACACCGAATGGCCGTGGCAATACACCGAAGATCGGCGGCAGCGGGTGGTCGACGCCGCACAAGAGGTAGCAAATCGCCATTCTTCGGACGGTACGTTTGTCACGTCCGACGATCAGATCGTGCATATGGCGAGAGAGTACAACCAAATGCGTGACCTGCTAGAGCGGATTCGCTTGGGCATAATGACCCGCGCCCGGATGGATCGGGAACTTGAAGATTTTTGTTGCAGGGGTGACGTAGAAGACCTCGCCAATCGACTTGTGGACGCAAACAAAAGGATATGATTATGCCGAAATCCTCAAAACAGGAACTGAAGACTAAGGCCGCGTACAACAAGCGGCCCGACGTCCAGAAGAAGCGCGTGGCCCAGAACAAGGCACGCCGTGAAGCCATCGCTGATGGCCGGGCCAAGAAGGGCGACGGTAAGGACGTCCACCACGTGAAGCCCCTCGACAAGGGCGGCTCCACCGACAAGTCAAACACCAAAGTGGTCAGCAAGAAGGCCAACCGTGGGTGGCGCAAGGACAACCCTGAGATGTACACGAAAGGGAAGAAATGACACCAAAGGAAGAGAAGGTCTGGGCGCTGCTCGTCCAGCACCGACACCTGTCTGACGAGTTCATCGCAGAGCAGACCGGGGTAGAGCCTGAGTTTGTAAGGCACCTTATCGGGCGTATCAGTTCGCCCAACTGGCGGGAGCCGCGCCCACCCGCTTTAGTACGGGACCGCCACGTGGGGGAGTCCGATTACTCCGCCCGCACTATCCAACCTTGGGATATATGGCGCGAGTACAACCTGAACCCTTGGGACGCAGATATTATCAAGCGCGTGCTGCGCACCAAGCCCGGCCAAAAGAAGCTGGATTATCAGAAAATCATCCATGTTTGCGAGGAGCGCATCCGGCAACTGGAAAACGAGGAAAAGCAACATGCTGGTGTGGACAAAAAAGAAAGCTCTAATCTTAAAACCGCGTAGTCCAGATCGTATCCTCAACACAATTCCTTCAGCAAAGACATTCTCTGTGAAAGGCGTGCCCTACGTGGCGGTGCCCCACAAGCTGGACGAGACCCGTGTGTTGAGGGCGATGGGCTACATGGCACCTGCGCCTATCCGTAACCTTTACAACTGGCCGGGCAGGTTCCCCCCGTTCGACGCGCAGCGCGAGGCCGCAGCGTTCTTGTCCATGTATGAGCGGGCATTCAACCTCAGTGAGCTGGGCACGGGGAAATCACTGGCGTCGTTGTGGGCGTACGACTATCTGCGCTCCACGGGCAAGGTCAACAAAGCGTTGATCATTTCACCACTCTCCACACTGGAGCGCACGTGGGCCGATGAGATATTCAACCACTTCCCGCACCTTGAGTGCGCGGTACTGCACGGCACCAAGAAAAAGCGCCTCCAGATGCTGAAGCAAGACGTCGACGTGTACATCATCAACCACGACGGTGTGAAGATTATCGAACCCTACCTCAAGGACCGGAAAGACATCGACATCGTTATCGTGGACGAGATCGCGCAAGCCGCACGCAACGCGGGCACTGACCGCTGGAAGGCCATCAACAAAGTGGTCAACCGTCAGGGGGTCAAGCGATACTGCTGGGGCATGTCGGGTACACCGACGCCTAACGCCCCGACCGATGCGTGGGCACAGTGCAGGCTTATCGTGCCAGACAGCGTCCCGCCGTACTTCAACAGGTTCAAGGGCGAGGTGATGAAACAGCTGTCCCAATTCCAGTGGGTGCCAAAGCCCGACGCTATGGAGCGGGTGCGTGATGTTATGCAGCCCGCCGTGCGGTTCACCAGAGACGAGTGTTTGGACCTGCCGCCGCTGATGTTCGAGACCCGCACTGTGGCGCTCACCAAAGAGCAGGACAAAGCATACAAGGAAATGGTTGCCAAGATGCGCACCGAAGCCGACACCGGGGACATTACAGCGGTCAACGAAGCGGTGAAGATGGGCAAGCTGGTCCAGATCGCCTGCGGCGTGGTGTACGACAACAACCGCACTGAGGTGGTGATCCCGTCTCAGCCACGGACGGATGAGGTACGGTCCATCGTGCAGTCTGCCGAGGGCAAGGTCATCGTCTTCGTCCCTTACGTGTCATCGGTCAACATGGTGGCCAAGGAGCTGTCCAAAGACTTCACTGTCGAGGTCATCCACGGGGGTGTGAAGAAGGACGAGCGGGACCGCATCTTCGGGGCGTTCCAGAAGGGCAAAGAACCCAAGGTTATCGTGGCTCAGCCAGCAGCCATGTCCCACGGCTTGACGTTGACCTCTGCGTCCACCATCGTGTGGTACGCTCCGGTGACGTCCAACGAAACTTTCGAACAGGCCAACGGGCGTATCAACCGCCCCGGCCAGAAGATGAACAACTTCATCATCATGCTCGAAGGTACTCCAGTGGAGCGGCGTATATACAAGCGGCTCCAGAACAAGCAGAAGATGCAGGGCTTACTTCTGGACGAAGTCAAGGCAACCAGAGACGCTGTCATTGCTTGACAGTGGTAAGCACATGTACTAATCTGCACACATGTAAACACATATGGAGGCGTATGAACGCTATGAACTTGCTAAAGCCAGAAGAGGTCTCGGCCAAGCTGGGCATCACCAAGGGAGCGTTGCCTGCGTTGCGGAGACGCGAGGAGAGTTTCCCTGAACCGATCCGAATTTCCAGTAAGGTACTCCGCTGGGATGAGGCCGACATTAACAACTGGTTGCGGGCGCGTAAGCCCGAAGCCAAAAAAGTAAAGCAACCCCGCAAGAGGGTGCTGATACCGGGAAAGGACCGAGTAAATGCCCAAAATGACTGACCTAGACGACGTTACGTTGCTGAAAGTGTTCATTGCACTGCGAGACCGCCGGGCCGCGCGTAAAGCCGATTTTCAGGCTGACGACCTCGACGACCGCACGAAGCAAGACAAGATTGAAGTCGAGTTTTTGCGACGGTTCAATGAACGCGGTATCGACAACGTATCCGCCCGTGACGTGGGAACTGCTTACAAGTCAACACGTTCATCCGCCACCGTGGCCGACTGGGATAACTTCCTCGGCCACGTTCAAGAAAACGACGCTTGGGAGCTTCTGGAGCGCCGTGTTAACAAGACAGCAGTGGAGCAATTCAAGGCTGTCAACTCTGATCTGCCGCCCGGTGTAAACTGGTCGGAGACACAGGTCATCAACTTCCGTCGCAAATAACGAGGACTACTCCAATGACAAAAGACATGATTGCCATCTCAGGCTCCAAACTGCCTGCGCACCTTCAGAAGAAGGCCAAACCAACCAACCAGTTCGCCGACGCGGTCAGCGCTGGCGGGTTCCCCGTGGTGTCCATCAAGGGCAAAGTATTCCACGTGACCCGTGGCGACGAGCGTACCATGGTCACAAAACCCGGCGAAGACGACGAGCCAGCGTCCGGTCTGGAAGTTGTGATCTTGGCCTCCAACCCCAAGAAATCAAAAGTCTACTACGAACACGGTTACGAAGAGGGCAGCAGCTCCAAGCCCGACTGCTACTCCAACGACGGCATCGCCCCTGCGCTTGACGCAGAAGATGCCCAGTCCGCCAAGTGCGCTGTCTGCCCACACAACCAGTGGGGTTCGCGCATCACCGAGACCGGCGGCAAGGGTAAAGCCTGCTCAGACTCCATGCGTCTGGCCATCGCACCGGCGGGTCAGCTGAACGATCCCATGCTTATCCGGGTGCCTGCGGCTTCACTGAAGACCTTGGGCCAGTACGGTGCGCAGCTTGCCAAGCGGGGTGTAGAGCCAATGCACGTCGTGACCCGTATCGGTTTCGATTACACCGTGGCGCACCCAGCCCTGACGTTCAAAGCCATGCGGTTCATCGACGAAGACGAGCTGGCTGCCGCTGAAGAAGTGTTGGTCGAAGAAGAAGAGACCATCGGCAACATCACCGGGACCACGGGTGCGGGCCTTACCGAAGCAGAACAGCAGGCCGAAGCTCCGGCGGAAGTCGCTGAGAAGTCAGCCAAGCTGGCCGAGGCTGTAGCAGAGGCGGAAGTCGCGCCGCGCAAAACCAAGGTCAAAGTTGAGGCTCCGGAAGCGCTTGAAGCTGAAGACGAAGACGAAGAGCCGGTAGCTGTAAAGCCCGCCAAGGCCGAGAAGAAAGCTAAGGCTCCGGCGGTCGAAGACTTCGACGACATCGACACAGCGTTGGATAACTTGGACTTCGACGACTAATACGGTAGACTGGTAAGGCCGGGGGAAACCTCGGCCTTTTTACCCCCAAAAAATTCAATACAACCACAGGTGAAATATGGACACGCAAGACTTTTTGGAACTGGTCATGCCGTCCGAGGGTAAGAAGATTATCGGGTTGCAGGTAGTGTTGCCCGAGGGCCGAAAGTCGATGCGGTGGCTCACACACAAAACACACGCTCAGGCTGCGAAGACAGCGCTCAAACTGGATGCGGATGGTGAGACAGTATATTTTGGCGTCAACTCCTTCGGGGACTGGTACACGGAAACAGCCATAAAAAACGGTGAAGAAGTAGAAGTTCGCCGCATCCGCACGCAAACCAACGTCGTGGCGTGCCGGTCTTTATTTGACGATTTCGACGTTGACCCACAGAAAAACGCAGAGTGCGCCGCCGCTGGTAAGCCGCCTGTGTGCTACGACACACGTGAAGAGGCCATGGCCGGTATCGTCAAGCTGGCCCAAGCGCTGAGGCTTACCCCCACGATTGTGTCCTCGGGTGGCGGGTACCACTTTTACATTACGATGGACGAAGACTTCACCAGTGGCGTGTGGGATGAACTGTCCGACATCAAACGTGACATCATGTTCCATCTGGGCCTGCGCGGAGACCCTTCGGTAGACAAAGACGTATCGCGCATCCTGCGCCCTGTGGGGGTGCACAACCGCAAGACAGACACGCCGCGCCCCGTAGAGGTGGTCAAGGTCGGCAAGGTCTACTCACTGGAGAAGGTGCGGGAGCGACTGGAGACATACGCCAGAGAGAACAACGTGGAGCCATCGCCCAAGGTGATGCGCCGGAGTGACGTGGTCGACAACCCATTCGGGGCTGCGTTCGAACCCTTCCCCCCAACAGACGCGAACAAGATCGCAGAGAACTGCGCAGCAGTACGGCAGTTCCGCGATACAGGCGGCAAGATACCTGAACCCCACTGGCACCGCGCCATCGGTGTGCTGCGCTTTTGTGAGAACGGCGAAGTGGCCATCCACGAGTGGAGCAGCGGGTACGACGGCTACAGCCAGATGGAGACCCAAGACAAGATCGACAACTGGGCCGCTGGCCCCACGTCCTGTATCCAGATGGACTTGCACACCGGGTGCCGTGAGAACTGCCCCTTCAAAGACAAAGTCAAATACCCCAGCCAGCTGGGTTTTATGGACGACGCGCCGTCCGTGGCGGAAGACACCACGGCACAAAGTGCTGACACGAAAGCAGATGACGACGAAGACGAAGACGGTGGCACGCCGTCACGCGGCAACAACACCGTCATTGAAGGGCAGTCGATCCCGTACTGGCCAGCTAACGGCTTCCGCTGGAACGGGTCCGCACTGTCGCGGGCCGTACTAGACGACGACAACGTGGTCCACTGGAGACCGTTCTGTAAGTCTTTCGTCTACCCCATCAACCGGATCAAAGACGCTGATGGCCTGTGGGTTACTAACTGGCGGGCAAAAGAGAAGAACGGAAGCTGGCGTGAGTTCTTCATGCCGACAGCGGAATTAGCTTCCACAGACATGATGGCCAAGACCATGGCCGCCAACGAGGTGTTCTTAATGCGCACCAGAAACGCGAGGAATGACATGGCTGAATTTGCTGAAGGGCTTATCGAAACGCTGCAAGCGTGGCGCGTAGAGACCAAAACCTACAAACAGTTCGGGTGGAACGACGACTACACCGGGTTCGTTATGGGCACCAAGATGATTACGCTCAAGGGCGAAGAAGACGTGCTCTGTGACCCCACAATTCCGGGGGACGTAACGGTGGAGTTCGAAGAGAGCGGAACGCTGGCTGAGTGGGTGACTAACATCAACACCCTGTACAACCGCCCCCGTGCGGAGCCGTACCAGTTCGCCCTATGCCACTCCATGGGGTCTATACTTGTGGACCTGTTCGGATCATCCAACTGGCACGGTATACCACTGGCCTTCACCGGCGCAGGCAGCACGGGCAAGACAACTGCGTGCTCTATCGCCGTCGGCTTTTACGGCAACCCAACACACATGGTCAGGCAGGCGGCGGATCAAGGTTCTACCCTCAACGCGATAGTCAAACGTATCGCTGTAACAGGGTCGCTCCCTCTGCTGCTGGACGAGTTCTCTGGCCGCTCTGCTGAAGACCTGACGCGCACTGCCTACGCACTGGCCAACGGTCGGGACAAGGAGCGCCTCACGTCATCGGGCAGGTTCGCGGGCGTGGGTGGGGAGTGGTTCAAAAACAGCTTCATCACATCCAACGATTCATTGCACGGGACGATAAGCACGTTGTCCGCAGGGCATAAGGTCGAAGCCACACAGCTGCGCTTTTTTGAGGTCAAGCTGCCCAAAGGGTTCAAAGACAGTGTGTTCCCGGATGTCCGGCAGAACTTCGTCGAACACCACATGAACAACGTATACGGCGTGGCGTGTCGCCCCTTCATCCGGTTCGTCATCAAGAACCTTGACTGGGTTAAGCGCCAGATCATGGCCGCCAGAGACAAGTTCAACCCCTCATCTGAAGACGACAGCAAGGAGCGTTTCTACCGGGACGCAATCGTGACTGCACTGGTGGCCGGGAAGATCGCCGAAAGGCTGGGGCTTATATCCTTCGACGTAGCCAACATGAAGAAGTGGGCCATGCAAGAAGTTTTGCTCATGCGCGACAGCCGCAGGGAGAGCAACACAGACCTCAGCGAACATCTGGCGCAGTTCATCTCCGCGTTGTACGGACGACTCATCATCACGCGCCAGTTCGCTGTCGGTTCCCACAAAGAAGCACCCATGGAAATCCTGCGCGGGACAGCTGTGGGCCGCGTGGCGCTGGACGACAAGGTCGCCTACGTCAGCGTAAAAGCAGTCGCAGAATGGTGCAAAGACAACGGCGTATCACCAACCGATTTGCGCGATGAGATGGACAAGAAAGGGTACATCTCAGCTGGCCCAGACGGGTCACTGATCCAGAAGATATATCTGGGGCAGGGGACCACGATGGCCAGTGCGCAGCAGCGTTGCTACGAAATCAACTACCACAAGCTGTTCGACGGGAAAGCGCTGTCGCTGGTGCACAGCGGCGCGGCAGCTGAAACCAAATCAGGGGAGAAAGCAAATGGCTAAATGGAATATGGTTCCGGGGGCGGATAGCCGGATACGCGCCAGCGTGGCGTACGACTCGGGGCTTTACGATGTCAGCAAACATGTTGACCACGAGACTATGCAAACGCATGCGACCGCGCAACTGGAAGGCCTCATAGCTGAAAAGCTGGTTGATAAAATGCTGGATCGCTTCGCGCGGCGGGCCAAGGTATCACCGGAAATTATGATGGAGCTGATCACTTACATGGTCAACGACGATGAGTTCATGAAGCGGTTTATCGCGAACCGCGCCGCGAAGCGGATCATTTGCGGACCCCTGATGGATGAGGATATGAAGCGGTGAACAATGTTATGATCCACGGACACGTTGACAGCCTACAGCTGGAAAATGTCATAGATTCCCGCATAGAGGAAACCTTACGTTTCGGGTTTGGTCCTGAATGGGTCGCGTTCCTTATGTTTTTGGCACAGGACGAAGAACTTCAGAAACGGTTTCTCGCCCACAAGGCCGCGAAGCGGATACTCCACGGGGCGGACAGGTGAAAGGTTCGGCCCCAACACACGCGCACCGCAGGCGGCAGCACGGGTTCAGCGACAAGACCCGTCTTGGGCTGGCTGTGAAATCTTACGAGCGCCAGAACGCGCCGGTAAAAATCACCCTGAAGAAACCCCCGTGGGCGGGCAAGCCCAAGCCCACACTAAAGACGTAAGTTGGCCACGGCGTCGGCCATGTGTTCAGGTGCAAGGTGAGAATACTGCTCTGTCACCGTTATGCTCCCATGGCCCGCCAGTGCCTGCACAGTGCGCAGGGGGACGCCTTGCATCACCAGATGGCTTATGAACGTGTGGCGCAGCTCGTGGAGCGTCCCCTCAATACCCACAGAAGTGGCCGCCGTCTGGAACCACGTGCGCAAAGTGTTCTTCCCTGTCACAGGCAGCACGAACTCCCCACCCCGGCAACTGAGGTCGTCTAAGGCGCTGCGGCAGCCGGGGGAGATGGGGATGTCTCTCCACTTGCGGTTCTTGGTCTTGTTCGCTGAGGTGGACACCACGCGCACAACCTTGGCCTTTACGTTCTCCCAGCGCAGCGCCCGCGCTTCACCAATCCGCATCCCCGTGTTGGCCAGAAGCCGCCAGTACGGCGCAGTGTCCGGGTCAGCGGCGTAGATCACCTCAAGCTCCTCTGTCGTGAAGTACCGCCGTGGGTTGGCTTCCAGCAGCTGGAACGGCTTGACGTAATTGATCGGGTTGCTCACGATGACCCCCCACTCCACGGCTTTGTTCACGACGGCTTTCAGGACTTGGAGTTCGGTGTTCACCGTGGACCGCTTGAGGTGGCGCTGTGTCGCCCCGCTGACAGCACTGGCACGCTGGTGCTTCCACACCTCGACCATTTGGGGCTGTATGCTGGCGAGGCGCTGGCCGCCGAAGGTCGGTACCAAGCTGCGCTCTATCATGTGGCGGCGGGGCTTCTCGGCCCACGGATATTCTCCGCTGTACCAGTTCAGGTACTCCACGCAGAACTCATCGAAGGTGCAGTTCGCGCGGGCCATGGTGACGGCTCCGGCTGTCAGGCTGAGTTCTTTTGTTGCACGCGCCGCCATTGCTGTCTTCTTGTCGCGGCTCCCCGTGGATTCATACCGGGCTTTGCCCCCCTCATACCACTTCACCCAATACACGTTCCCGCGCTTGTACAACGTCGCCATCAGCTCTCCCCGACTGTCACTAATTGTAACCGTACAGGTGCATACAGTTACATTCAAGTGTGTTTACCTGTGAATCTAGGAACGGGGGTGGTCTGTAAGTTACTGAAAACAAACAGACTATAGCGCCAACGTGTAAGCAGGGTTTTTGTCCCTCAAACTCCCACCCTTAATGAAATCAATGACTTACATGGCGTGTGTAACCAAAACTGTAACCATAAGAAACCCGACACCTTGGGAGGAAAGTGCCGGGTTTCAGCCGAGGAACGAGGAGAACCTGCGGCGCAGCGCTGGGAGAAAGCGCTACTCTGTGCCCAGCTGACGCTGGAGTTTCTGTTCACGTTTGCCTTTGTCCTTGGTGGCGCGGATGAGGTTCTGGACAGGCTGCTTTTTCAGCACATCGTTCGAACCGTTGAAGAACGGACGCACCCGGTCTTTGGCCCGCTGCAACTCACGCCATTCAGTTTTTAGCTCCCGCATACGGCCCCGGTCTCTGGCCTCATATGCTTCGATGTACTCCCGGCGCAGCTGACCACTCTGGTTGCCGAACCACTGCTCAAGTTCATACTGCTGGCCACGGGTCCATTTGAGTTTGTTGATCTCCGTGGAGGGCAGCCCGATGGCGTTGGTGGCCAAGTCCCACAGGTCAAAGTTCCGTGGATCAGACAGCATGTCGCCTGACCGGGTGCGGTAGCCCTCTTCGCCGTAGCGGTAGGTCTCAATCAAGGACCGGGCACCTTTGGGCACCATGTACTCGGCGGCGCGGGAGTAGTCCCCACGGGAGAGGAAGTCGCCTATGTTGCCGAAATTGCCGATGGTGCTGGCCGTTGGCCCCGCAAGCAGGTTCAGGACAAACAGCTTGGCCCCGTCACTGGTGCCCTCTGGCTTCACGAACTTGGAGTTGTAGGGCATGAAGATGTCGCCCTGTGTCAGCTTCTGGGACATGTCGAGACCCAAGAACGCAGGTGCACCACGGGTGATGAGGTTGGACAGCCGCTCATCCTTGATGTTGTCGTGCAGCCAGCGCTCCGGATCATCCGGCTCGTCGCCGTCACTGGTCAGGGCGAGGAACGCCCAAGCTGCCATATTGGCACCGGGCACGGCGAGCACACCGGCAGACAGCGCCGTGTGGCTGACAAGGAAACCCAGAGTCCTACGCGCCGCCCACTTCACTTCCGGGGTGTCGCCTGCGTAAGATTTCTTGATCGCATCAGCGTGGAGCCACGCCATCATGAACTGGTACTTGCGGAACTGAGTTGTGACCTTTGGCAGCGCGTCGATCAGCAGTGGCGCGTCCATCTGAGAGAAGTTACCCTGCGTGTCGTTCACCACAGAGATGGCGTACTCTTCGGCAGTCATCTTCATCTTGCGCAGCTGCGCGGGGTTTGATCGGGCTACATCGTATGCGGCGATGGCAGAAGACACACGGTTTTGGGCTTCCACGAACCGCGCTGCTTGGTAGAGCCTGTGGGTGACTGTGCTGTATCCCTTGGACACGCTGTTCAGGATTTCGTACCCGGTGTCGAACTTGTTGTCCAAATTCAGGTCTTCTTCCATGCCCACGTCCAGCAGGTCACGCAGCTGCAATGTCTTCAGCAGTTCCCGGTACTCGCGGGGCGCTTTGTCTATGTCCAGAGACACCTCGTTGTTCATGTTCACAAAACCCATGGTGGCCACGGAGGCGACCTGCCGCATGAAGCTGGTGTTGATCACTTGGTTGGCAGTTTTGTACCCACGGATGAGCGAACCCCAAGTCTTGGAATACTGACTGACACCGAAGTCGCCAGCGATCTTGGACACGGAGATCAGCGGCTGCGTGGCGTTCTGCACATGATAGCCCAAGCTGGACGTCAGCATGTACAGCGTGTTGAACGCGAGGACGTTGTCTTCGAGCGCGTGGATCACTCCCTTGCGCGGGGTCAGGATGTTGCGGTATTTCTTGGCGATGACGTTGTACGTCGGCATCAGCGCCCCGTTGTTCGACCGCGCCTCTTTCTGCGCCGAAACCAGTGCCGTGTTAATTTCGGCCCCGTGTTTCATCTGGGACACCAAGTTAGCTTGCGCCCGCCCGTGGTAGGCGAACGACCGCAGCATGTCCTTATCGTACCCGGCACGGTTCAGACGGCGGGCACCTGACAGGCGGGCGCTGCTGTCGTCCAGCGACTCGAAGTACATATCTTGGATCATGTTCTGCACCGCCTTGCGGGCTTCCGAGTCCAAGCCAGAGTTGGCGTCGGCTTTCAGGGCACCCATGATCTTCTCGTAGACCTGCGAGTTGCCGATACGCCCTTCTTCGATGCTCACGGAACGCTCGGACGCTTCCGACACGGCAAACCTGTCGCTGTTCGCGTTGGCGAATTTCTGCGCCGCACCCATGGTGTCAAAGAAACTCACGACGTAGTGGTCCCCGTCAGATTTCAGCTTCTCCACCAGCTTGGCGTCACCTTCGCGCTCGGCGTCGACCAGCTCCTGAGACTTCAAGAGTCCCACATAGTTACCGAAGCGCTTCAGCGGCGCGTATGGACCTTCCAGCTTGCTGTCGAATTTGAAGAACTTGGCCACACCAAGCTCCTTGGCGATGTCCTGCATCATCTGGCGCATGTCCCGCCCGTGCTGGAACACGTCCTTGACGATCTGCTTTTCTTCGGCGGTCAGCCTGTTGAACTTGACCTTCATCGTCGGGTCGATCTTGACCTTTACGCCTTCCCATTCCGGGTCGTAGCCCCACTTCTGGTAGAACGTGGATGCCCCGATATAGTCATTGACCAGTGCTTTACGCTCGGCCCCCAGCTTGCGTCCACGCCCAACGACTTCGTCTACCAGACCAGTTATCTCACGGCGTGTCTGCTGCGCAGCGAGCATGGCGTCCCACCACACTTTGGCGGAAGGCATGGACTCGGCCACGTCAGAGATGAACCGGGTCATGTTCTTGGTGGCGGTGGCCGGGGCTTTGAAGATCACCTTGGCGTCAGACAGCATCTGGGCCGTCTTTTCCCCACCGAAGTTTCTCTCCACCCAACTGCGCTGTTCTGCTGCTTCAGCCACCCCGAACTTGGGAGCGGCTTCCGGGTTTGCGTTACCCTTGATGAACTGGAGCTTTGCCGCGCCGCGTGCGACGTCGACGAAGTCACTGGCGAACAAAGGCGTGTCGTTGGACGCGTTGAACTTTGACAGCGCCCGTTTGAATGTCTGCCACAGGCGGTGGAGGAACCGATGCAGCGGCAGGTCTGAGTTCACCGTGGGGTCAACCCCCGCCAGTATGGCCTCTTCAATGAAGTAAGCAATCTGCTCAGAGCGCGTGGCGGCTTCAATCTCGGCTTCGGTGTCGCCCAAAAGCCCCTTTTTCTTCTTGGCGTTTTCCACGCGGGCCAAGGCCCGTGCAGCGATGTCGCTCTCTTTGCTACCGTCCGCAGCCTCCGCCCAAGTTAGGATTTGCGCCTGTGCTTTGTTCAACTGCTCTTCGGACAGGATGTTGTCCATGCCGATGTGGCTGCCGATCTCGTGCGCCACCGCTGCCCGCTCGTTGCCGGGCGTCATGTTCTCGGTGAAGAAGTATGCGTACGGCTTACCCTTACTGTCCGGCAGTACAAACCCATAAGGGTTTTCTGCGTTGAGAATATCGTTCATCTGGGTGCCCGTGATCGGCACCTGCTGGGCCATAACCAGACCGATGAGGTCTTCCGGGCGGCGAACGACAATCACTTGGCCCTTCTGTTCGGAGCCAATCAACCACTTCGTGGCGTTACGGATGGCGGTGGCTGTGGTGCCTGCGGCTTCAGCCTCGACCTCGGCCACGGAGAACCTTGGCTTGACCGCCTCGGTACTCAAAGGCGGATTCGTCTCGGTAACACGCACTTCAATGTCTGTCTCACCTCGCCCGATAGCGCGGTTCACCCGGTGGTTCCCGTCCAACACGACCATTTCGCCGTCGATAATCGCTACCTTGGGTTTTCCGGGGGATAGAGTGTCCGCGTTGTTGTCCTCGGAGATGAACGGTTGGAGTGTGCGCAACTGCGAGATAGAGACCCGGCGAACATCGCCGTCATCCTCCATCACTCTGGCTTCTACATCGTCAGGCAAAGACTCCGCCTTGACGAAGGTGTCAAAGTTAGACACCGGCTCAATTTTGTTGGGCGCGTCACCTTCACGGATGCGCCCCTGCTGCAAATCTTCGAAAGACTTCGCCATCCAGTCTTGGGCACCCGACGCCTGTTTAGGTGCGGGCTTCGCAGCCGCTTTGGCCGCCGGTTTAACCAACTTCTTCTTTGCCTTAACCTCAACCGTGGGGGCTTTGGCCGCGCCTGCTACTTCTGGGGTGTTGTCGGTTTGGGCTTCTGGCTCTGCCACAGCTTCAGTACGCGCTGCTCCGACGGTGTCATCTCCACCCCTGTCGCTGCCAGTTCCTCCATCAGTGGCCCCGTCTTCTTGAGGTGTTGCCTCAACTGTAATTGCATCTGCTTCGAGATTTCCATCTTGCTGGTTCTCCACCTTTGGAATGGTGTTGCGTTCAAGGCTGCGCTGGTCGTCCGCCAGTGTAGCATCTTTGTTCGACTCTTTCGAGTGTACCCACTCTATGACAGAGCGCATCCAGTCAACTTTGTCTGCGTCTGAAAGATCATCATACGTTGGGGATTCATCTGACCTACGGTTGTCCCACGCGGTGCGCAGTCCGGTCTCCATCTTGGCGACCATTGCCTGATCGGCTGCAAGTGTACGGGTGCGTGCCTCAGCTGCCCGCTGGTCGGCGATAGGGTTCGGCTCCTCGGAAACAACGTCGTCGAGGTACGCAGTGTCTTCCGCGCTCATGCCGTCACGGGC
>Ga0208544_10000765_pt1 | contig 23560 bp, 27 predicted proteins | sample DEB08_DNA_9_FD_184526 | JGI IMG/M metagenome (GOLD analysis project Ga0208544, IMG submission 184526) | Aqueous microbial communities from the Delaware River and Bay under freshwater to marine salinity gradient to study organic matter... | ecosystem: Environmental > Aquatic > Marine > Coastal ... | reverse complement strand
ATCGACCCGCCCGCGATCAGGGTGATGTTGGTGGCCACAAACAGCCCGTGGGTATGAAAGATCGGCAGGGCATGCAGCAGGACGTCCTGCGCGGTAAAGCGCCAGTACCTTGCAAGAGTCTGCGCGTTTGACAGCAGGTTTTCCTGTGTCAGCATCGCACCTTTCGATCGGCCCGTGGTGCCGGACGTATAGAGAAACGCGGCAAGATCGTCGGCGCTGCGCGATGCTGTGGCAAATACCTCGTCTTGGTGTCTGGCCCGATCTGCAAAGCTACCTGTCCCGTCGGGGTTCAGGGTATTGAGCACGGCGCCATGCGCGGCGGCGACCGGGGCAAGCGCGGCTGCGGTTCTATCTGTTGCCAGCACGAGTTTTGCGCCCGAATTGCCGATGAAATAATCCAGCTCGGCTGCGGTGTAGCCCGTATTGAGGGGGAGAAATATCACACCTGTTTGGGCGCAGGCGGCATAGACGGCCAGCGCCTCGGGCGATTTTTCGATCTGCGCGGCCAGCCTGTCACCCGATTCCAGACCCAATGCGGTGATCGCGTGGGCAAAGCGCGCGGCCATGCGCAGGAAAACGTCATGCGTCAGCGTTTCGCCGTCAGGCAAATGCAGAAAAGGGGTCGATTTTCCGGTGTGTTGTCCAAAAAGCGTATCATAAAGCGGGTTGGCCATGGTTATTTCCAGATTGTCAGGCGTTGGTGGGAAGCGCCTTGCGCGCCAGCGAGCGCATGGTTGCCGAGGCGGCGACTTTGTGGGTGGTGGCGAAAGCTTCGTGATTTTCGGTAATACGCGCCAGATCGTAGAGGTAATTCACCATCGCACCACCCGACTGCGCCAAGCCGTTGGGCGACAGGTCGGCGCCAGCATGGACATCGTGGATAGACGCCCCGTTCTTGAGATGAAAACGCGCAACCGGATCGCGCGGCAGCCCGCCTTCGCGCTTGGACTCAAGCAGGTAGCGTGCCGCCAATCCCCGTAGCGCGTCGGTGTCGCCGGTGCTGCCACCGTGCCCGTTTTCCGTGATCCACTGCATCAGCCCCGGAATGGGTGAAAGGGTGACAAAGGTCTTTAGCTGGGGCAGGGCACGGTTCAGATCGCTGGCGACCTGTTTGATCAGCGAATTGCCGAACGAAATGCCCGCCAGACCTGCCTGACAGTTCGAGATCGAATAGAAAACCGCCGTATCGGCCTGTTTCTCTGTCAGCAGGTCGCGGCCTTCTGTCAGCACGGAGTGAATGGAGGTGGGTATCCCCTTGGTCAAAGCCACTTCGACGAAAATCAGCGGCTCATCCGGCATCGCGGGGTGGAAAAAGCCGAAACAGCGCCGGTCTGTGGGCTGAAGCCTGCGGCGCAGATCATCCCAGCTGTCGATGGCGTGGACCGCCTCGTAGGCGATGATCTTTTCGAGAACATGCGCCGGGCTTTCCCAGTTGATCGGACGCAGGACCAGAAAACCACGGTTGAACCAGCTTGACAGCAGATGTCGCAGATCGGTGTCCAGTTTGGCCAGGGCCGGATCGGTTTTGATAAAGCGCAGCAGGTCTTTGCGCATGGCCACGATCCGCCCGGTCGCACCCGGTACTTGATTGAGGCGGCGCGCGAGCTCCTGACGTGGCGGTTCCGCTGCCATCATCAGGCGCCGGTAATGCACCTCTGACCCGTCGGCCGCATAGGCATTTGTCGCCTCGGATACGGCGGTGGTATCAATATCCATGTCCACGTTGAGAAACGTGAAGAAGGCCCGTTTCTGCGCGTCGTCCATCGCGGCGTACTGATCAAGGATTTGGCGCGCCAGCGCATAGCCTGACACCTCGCCGCGGCTCCCGATGAGATCGCGGCATAGTGTCTCAATCGTTCGTCCATCTGCCCGTTCGCCGCCCAAAACAGGTATCCGGCGGTCGATCAGCGTTGATAGAAGATCGGCAAGCAAGCTCATAACGCCGGCCCCATCAGATAGTCGGGCAGCCATGTTGCAAGGCTCGGAAAGACGCACAGGATGACAATTGCCAGAACCATGCAGCCCACAAACGGAAGCGAACCGAATAGGATTTTCTTCAGGGATATGTCAGGCGCAATGCCGTTGATGACATAAAGATTCAAACCCACCGGCGGCGTGATCAGCCCGATTTCCATGTTGATGGTCAGGATCACGGCGAACCAGATCGGATCGAAACCCGCGACCGTGATAATTGGCAGCAGGATCGGTGCGGACATCAAGATGACGGCGACAGGGGGGAGGAAAAACCCAGCGACAAGCAAGAAGACGTTGATGATCCCCATCAAGACCCAGCGGTTGACGTCCAGATCGGCGATCCAGCCCGCGACCGATTGCGTGACGAACAGTGACGACAACATGAACGAGAACACGCCAGCGGCGCCGATGATGAACAAGATCATCACGGATTCGCGTGTCGAGTCGCGCAGCACCGCCCAAAGGGCCTGAGGCTGATACATCCGGTAGACGATCATTGCCACGACGATGCACAGCAATGCACCCACGGCGGCCGTTTCAGATGGCGTCGCGATGCCGCCGTACAACGCATAGAGAACACCGATGATGATCCCCAGAAACGGCAGGACGCGCGGCAGAATTTCAATCTTTTGAGCCCAGCTATAGTTGATGCCCGACAGGGCGACACCTGCAGCGCCACGGCGCCATGTGTCGTAGATGGCCCATGCGATGAACAGTGACACCAGCAGCAGACCGGGTAACACACCGGCCAGAAACAGCCGGCCAATGCTGGTTTCCGTGGCGATGCCGTAGACGATCATCGTGACGGATGGCGGGATCAGAATACCCAATGTGCCGCCCGCTGCGATTGATCCGGCGGCCACTTCATCAGGGTAGCCGCGCTTGCGCATTTCGGGAATGCCCATTTTGCCGATGGCCGCACAAGTGGCGGGGCTTGACCCTGACATCGCCGCAAAAAGCGCGCATGCTCCAAGGTTGGACACGACAAGGCCGCCGGGCACCTTGGTCAACCAGCGCTCCAACGCCTCGTAGAGGTCGGGGCCAGCCCGGGTGGATGAGATTGCGGCACCCATGATGATAAACATCGGGATCGACAGAAGGGCGAAACTGTTGAGTTCGCCGTAAAACAGCTCTGGCAGGGCGACGAGCGACCGCGCGCCGTCAAAGATCAGCAAGAACCCTGCCGCGACGATGAGCAGGCCAACACCGACCGATACCCCGGAAAACAGCACCAATATGGTGCAGACGGCGACCAGCAGGCCAACGGCAAGCGGATCCATCAGTGTCTCCGATCTTCGGCGGCGACTGGCACCGCGATATCTTCGCCTTGGATGACCATCCACAGGTCGGCGACGAGTTGCAAAAGAAACAGGCCAAAGCCCAGCGGCACGGACAGGTAGGGAATCCAAAGGGGGACAGCCCAGACTGTCTCGGATTTCCAGCCACGCGCCCATGCAAAGTGCCACATGTCATAGGCGTAATAGAGCATCACGGCGATCATGCCGCTGGTGATGACCAATGTCAGAACCGCCAGAATGCGGCGGCCTTTGGGGCCAAGCAGAGTCGGGACCAGATCAACCCCGACATGGCCCTTGAGCTTTTGCACATAGGGCAGGCCGATCAGCGTGGCACCGATCATAAGATAGATGACGGCTTCGGTTTGCCAGATTGTTGATTTTCCGAGAACGGCGCGGACAAAGATCATCTGGCATGTGATGAAGACCGACGCGAGGATCATCATCGAAGCGATAATGCCGCTGACCGTCGAAACATGTCCGATCAGCCGCACAGGCAGCGGTTGTAAAGAGGCAGAGCGATCCACTGGGCGGGCCTTCCTGAAAACATTGATTGCGCCTGCCGGGCGTTCCGGCAGGCGCAATGTCAGATTATTCGACGGCAAGCGCCAGATCGAGAAGCCGCTGCCCGTCCGGCGTTTCTTCGACGAAGGCCGGGTAGGACGATTCAGCGGCAACCGCGCGCCAAACGTTGAAGTCGTCTTCGGTCATTTCGGCCAGTTCAACGCCGGCATCGGAAAAGGCCTTGGATGCGACTGTGTCGCCCAGCTTTGCCTGCTCAAGATAGAATGCCTGCGCATTTTCCCCGGCTGCGACCAAAGCCGCCTGCTGTTCGCTGCTTAACCCGTCAAAGGTCGTCTTGTTCATGATCAGCGGCTGATACATGAACCACAGTGCATAATCGCCCGCAGGTGTGTAGCATTTCAGCTGCTCATATAGCCGATAGCTGACAAAGCTTTCCGACGATGTGTTCGCGGCATCCAGAACGCCGGTCTGCAGGGCGGGGTAGATCTCGGATGAGGCCATGGAAGAGATCGACGCACCGGCAGCGGCCAGCATCTGTTCGAATGCCTTGCCCGCCGCGCGGATCGAAATGCCCTGCACATCTTCGGGTCCCGTGATGCAACCCTCGTTAGAGCCGAAGCCGCCGGCAAGATAGCCGTGGACCAAAACCATCACGTCGTCGCCGGCCATGATGTTTTCGATCTCGGTCATGAACGGCGAATGCGACAACCGATCACCGTGATCGTGGTTCTTCACCAGGCCGGGCATCAGTGTCAGGTTATAGGCAGGTTGCTGACCGCCCGCATATGACAGTGGCAGCACAGTCATGTCCAGCTGACCCCGGCTGAGCGGTGTATACTGCTCGCGCGCTTTGAAAAGGGTCTGGTTGGGGAAAATCTGAATGGTCAGGTCGACCCCGGCTGCGGCGACTTCGTCGGCAACCATTTGTGCCACCTGATGGCGCACGTCGCCCTCTGACCATTGATGTGACAGGCGCAGTTGCTCAGCCGAAGCGGCTCCTGCAATGATAGCGAGCGCCGCGGCTGCGGCGAAAAATGTAGATTTCATGTCATCCTCCCAGTGACGCCGGACCGCTCTTGAGCGACCAGCTGATCGGCAAACATTCGGAGGTTTTGCATCCGGTGTCAAGTTTCTTGTATACAAGGTTTTCAACCTTGCATTTCTATCGGCTGCAATTGATAGTGTTGGCATGGATGTACGCCGGGCGGATCATATTCTTGAAGATCTCGAACAGATGATCGTGACCGGCAATTTTGCCGATGGCGAACGGTTGGATGAAATTCGTCTGGCAGATCACTTTGGGGTCTCGCGCACGCCAATCCGTGAGGCATTGCAGAAATTGGCCGCCTCTGGTCTGGTCGAGCATCTGCCGCGCCGCGGTGTCTTTGTCAGAGAGCCTGGACCCGTCGAGCTGGTCGAGATGTTCGAGACGATGGCCGAACTTGAGGCCGCTTGCGGCCGTTTTGCGGCATTGCGGATCAGTGAGGCAGGGCTGGCGGCATTGCGCGAGGCCAATGATCTTTGCAAACTTGCGGTCGCGACGGATGATGCCGACCATTACTATCGTCAGAATGAACGCTTCCATCATCTGATTTATGCCGCGAGCCAGAACAGTTTTCTTGAAGCGCAGGCCGCGAAGCTGCAAAAACGGTTGAAAGCCTATCGGCGGATGCAGCTTCACCTGCGTGGTCGGCTGGGACAGTCCATGGCAGAGCACGAGGCAATTGTCGCCGCGCTGTCAGCGGGTGACGGATGTGCGGCGGCGGATGCGCTGCGAACCCATGTTGCCGTGCAAGGCGAGAAGTTCCACCACTTGCTGAGCCATCTCAAATCCAAGCGCTGAGCCTGCGTGCTTGAACATTGATCCTGTGGCCTTCAGGCAAGAGGCGCGTCAGCGGCGACCGCTTGGAATAATCTGGTTTTCCAATGCCCGCGGGTCCACGCCGGCGATTTTCGCCAAGCCGTCGATGTTGTGGATCGTGATGTCCATATGGTCTTTCATCGCGATCACCCCGAGGCGCGACAGACTGCGCAGGGTACGGCAAACATGGACGGAAGAAAGACCGACGAAATCGCCCAACTGCTGCTGTGTCAGCGGCAGATGGAAGGTCCAATCCCGGACTGCGCCGACGGCCCTGAGCCTTATGCAAAGTTCGATCATGGCGTAGGCGATGCGGGTTTCCGCGTTTCCCTTGCCTAACCGCAGCATCCGCTCGGACAGCCGCGAAAGGGTGCCGGCGATCACGCGATCCTCCAGGTTTTTGAGTTGCGGCAGATCTTCCAACAGACTGGCCCAGCGATAATCGGGGATCACGGCGACGGTGGCAGAGGTCACGGCTTCGATCTGCAAGGCATTCGTTTTGTTGTTGGCACAAACGGAATTCACCAAGTCGCCGGGGAGCGCAAAGTCGATGATGTGCCGCTGACCATCCTCCATGGATTTTGACAGCGACAGCCAGCCCGACAATACGCAAAACACCACATGCGATGTACTGCCTTCAAGTGCGACAACCGTGCCCGCATGCGATCTGCGCTGGTAGGTTCTCAGCAGTTGTTCGATCATTTCGGTTCCGCTGGTCGTTGATAGTTTCCATGCGGGTGGGGCGATATGTCTTGGCGGCGTTGTCAGTAGATTTTGTTCCGTCATGATCCGTTCCCCACGACATTGCTTTAACTTGCGTTGATGTAATCAAGTCCGCTTGCGCGTTGTTCTTGCCAGCATGTCATTGCGCAGGGGCACGATGATTGATGTGCGTCAATCGCGCGAATGTATGCGGCGACGCTGCCGCGGGACCGCTGTGTCAGCCAACGACTGCCGGGGTTGACGGATGTTAATGCGGCTGCCCTGCGCGTCTCGTATTTTCGGCCACAATCGAAACACACAAATAAAGGGAGAGCTGGCATGGCTGACAAGGATGCGGCGATGGTTGATGATATCGTGCGACAAATGCCTGCGATGTTTGCGGCAAACCCGGTCGTCGGCCCGCCTGTCGCACATTTCTGGCAAGCACAGGAGAAGATGCTGCAAGACGCCGAGGCGTTTTCGGCACACTGGTTCAGGCGGCGCCAAGACGCGACCAAGCTGGCGCTTGATACCGCAAGGGACGTGAGAACGAATGGTGGGTCGGAACCGTCTGCCTTGATCGAGGCGATGCAGGATTGGCAGCAACACGCGGTCGAGCGGATTGCCGAAGATTTTCGGGAATGGGCCAGCCTTTGCGCCCGCTGTGCCGGGCATGTGGCAAGTGTGGATGTCGCCGCCGAGACAGAGGCGGCCAAAAAGACCAGCAACCGTGCAACCGCGCCAACAGCAAGACATGCGACGCCGGTGTAGCCATGGCGATCCCCAGAGGCAAAGTTGCGTTCAGCAATCATGAAGGAGAACAAGCGATGGGCGACAAGAGCGCATATGCCCAGAAACTCGAAGCACGGCTCGACCAATGGCGGGCCGAGATAGACAGTCTGCAAGCCAAGGCAAAAGAAGCCGGGGCCGATGCAGAGCTGAAATATCATGACCAGCTTGCGGAACTTCGGGCCAAGCAGAAAAAGGCGCGGGAAAGTCTTGATGACCTGAACAAGGCGCAAGGTGAGGCGTGGAAAGATCTCAAGTCAGGGATGGAGGCCGCATGGGATGATCTGGGCAAGGCGGTGCGCAAAGCTGCGGATCGTTTCCGCTGAACAGAAGAGCATTTGACATGACTTCTGGAATGAATTTGTTAACGGCTTCCGCCGTTTGCATCGGCTTGGTTGTCGGTGGATCGGCGTGGGGTCAAACGGACGAGCCTGTCACCATTGATCGTGTTCAGGGTGAATTGGCCGACGCCTATCAGGCAACTGGACAGTATACGCCGCAAGAACGCGACGAGGCGTTGGCGGCAATCAGTGCGTCGCTTGACCAAATTGATGTGCAAATCGAACGGCTCGAATTGCGGGCGCGAACACTGGCGTGACATGTCCCGCGCTGCGCGTGATCGAACGTCTGCGGTACTGCGGTACTGCGGGACCTGCGTGCCCGGCGCAATCAGTTGGGTGAAATGTATGGCGCACTAAGCCACGGTGCCGATACCGCGTGGGACGATTTGAGCGCTGTATGGTCGGATGCAGTCGAAAACGCAAACAGAGACTCGTGAGGATGTGATGAAGAATACCAAGCAAAGCATTGATAATCTGCAAAAAGCCCTGAGCATGGAAATGACTGCGATCCAGCAATACCTGCTGCATGCGCATGTTCTTGACGACTGGGGGCTGGATGTTTTGGCCAGCCAGATGCGGCAAGAGATGACCGAGGAACTCGGGCATGCCGGTCGCTTTATCGACCGTATCCTTTTCTTGGGCGGTGACCCGGTGGTTCAACCATCGAAAAACCCCAAACGGTCCAAATCGCTTGAAGAGATGTTCGGCGCGGATCTTGACGAAGAAATGAGCGCAATCGACTTTTACACGTCGTCGGCGAAGGCTGCGGATGATGATTGGGACATCGGCACACGGATGCTGTTCGAGGGCATCGCGCTGGATGAGGAAGGTCACATGGACTGGCTTAAACGGCAGCTTGGCCTGTTGGCGCGGATGGGTGAGCCAACTTACATGGCGCAAAACATGAGCGACGCAATGGTTGGCACATAGGGCGTTCGGGTGCCCCACCTTGTGCTGCAAATGAAATGGGACCGGACCATCGGAGACAGAAGAAATGGCCAGCTATGACATCCGTGAACCACATGAAGCTGCCTTGCGCGGGCTGCAGGTCCGGCTTTGGATATCTGGGTTGTCAGCCATCATTCTTGGTGGCACTGCCGTCGTGTTCCCGTTTGCTGCGACAATGGCCGCAGAGCTGTTTTTGGGCGCAATTCTGGCGGTTTCGGGCGGCATTCAAATCGTCCGCGCACTTGCATCCCGAGGGGATGTAAACACGCTTTGGACTTTGCTGTTCGGCGTCGTCGCGCTTGGTGCCGGTGGTTTTCTGCTATTCTATCCGCCGCAAGGTATCCTGACTTTGACCATCATTCTGGCAGGCTTTTTTCTGATTGGCGGAGTCATGAAAATGATATCCGCATGGTACATGCGGCCTGCAAGCCTTTCGGCGACGGGGCTGCCCGTCGTCAACGGTTGGGGCTGGTTGGCTTTGTCGGGCATTTTAGGCGTGGCCTTGTTTTGGGGTTTGCCGATCACGGCGGTCTGGGCGCTTGGGTTGTTGATGGGAATCGACCTGATTTTCTTGGTTGGCGCCGAAATTGCGTTTGCCATCGCGCCGCGGCGGGTCAACCATGCGAGGTGATCCGCTGTGATAAGAATTGAGCATCGCAGGCATGATGATGTCATCGTCGTGCGCGCATCTGGAACGCTGACCACTGCCGACTATGAAACCGCCGTCCCCCGACTGGAACACCTCATGGAGCGTGCAACGGGGCCGTTGCGGATATTGATGCGTCTCGAAGATTTTAAGGGATGGGAAATTGGCGCGTTGTGGAGCGAGCTTGAATTCGACCTGAAACACCGGGGCGATTTCGGGCGGATCGCAATTATCGGAGATACGGCGCTTGAACAATGGGGAACAACGCTTGCTGCCCCGTTCATCAAGGCCGACGTACGGTTTTTCACGCCCGACAAGGAGCTCGAGGCCCGCGAATGGCTTGACGTGGGGGTGCAGGACGATGCGACCTGACACCGGGTCTGACGATTGCACCGTGTCCATTGGGCCCAAAGATGCGCAATTGGCCGAGACGGTCAAAAAGAAAGTAGCGCAGTCCCGTGTAGGGAAAATCAAGTCATCGGCGGCGGGTATATTCCTGCTTATTGCTACGGGGGTCTATGCCTTGGCGGCGCTTGCGATGGCGACGATTTCGATTGGGCTGGTCACCGTCTCTTTCGTGCGGCTATCCGGCGTGTTCCATTTGAATCAGGACGCAGAGGATGTCTTGCTGTCGGCGGTCAGTTCGTTGGTGATCTCGGTCGCGGTCCTGGACGTGGCGAAATACGTGATGGAAGACGAAGTGTTGCGCAGCCGCGAATTGCGCGAACCATCCGAGGCGCGCCAGGCGGTCACGAAGTTTATGGTCATCATCGCGTTGGTCGTGGCCATCGAAGGTATCATACTGGTTTTTCAGCTTGGCAAATCGCGGCCCGATCTGTTGTTCTATCCGATCCGGCTGCTGTCTGTGTCCGTCATTATCGTGATCGGTCTGGGGGTCTTCCAATGGCTGAGTGTCCAGTCCGAAGAACGTCTTGATGAAGACCCCAAACACATTGACCAGCGGCCCAATCAACCCAAAACACAACGCTGATACGGCGGCAGATATTGGGGGCGCGCAGTTGTCCGCGCGTGGGAACTGCCGATCTGAACTGCATGCCGCCGCCTGTCTGCATCCACCGCATTGGTTGATCTTTGTCAACGCCCGGCTGTCGGCAGTGGCCCAATATTGGTCAGCTTGCCCAAGCTGACCCGTTCCAACCGCGACCAGGAGACACCGTGGCCAAATACACGCCAGAGTTTGCTTATTCCACCGCCTTGCAGGACGTCGTGCAGCAGTTGAATGCAAATCTGGAAACGGGTCTGGATGAGGCAGAAGCCAAGAAACGCATTGACGCCTATGGGCCGAACCGGTTGCGCAGGCAGAAAAAGCAAAGCGCATTCTCAATTCTGATCCACCAATTCAAGAGCCTCATTGTCTGGTTGCTGTTGGCCGCCGCTGTCATGTCGTTTTTTCTGGAAGACTACGCCGAAGGGGTCGCGATTTGCGCTGTGCTGGCGCTCAATTCCGCGATCGGCTTTTTTACCGAATACAAGGCCGCGCGATCAATGGAAGCGTTGATGCGCATTGCCGAAGTACAGACGCGCGTGCTGCGGGCGGGTGACGTACGGATGATCGACGCGCGCGCATTGGTGCCGGGCGACGTTGTGATCCTCGAGGCGGGCGATGTGGTGACTGCGGATCTGCGGCTGAGCGAGGCGGCAAATTTGCAGGCTGACGAATCCATCCTGACAGGTGAATCGGTGCCTGTGCTCAAAGCCACCCAAGCCACCGATCAGAACGCCGCTTTGGGGGATCGCCTCAGCATGGCGTTCAAAGGAACCGCAATCACCCAAGGCACCGGCGCGGGCATCGTCACAGCGACGGGGATGCACACCGAACTGGGCCAGATCAGCGATCTTGCCCACAGTGCAAAAGCTGCGGCGGCCCCGCTTGAAAAGCGTCTCGACCAGCTGGGGCATCGTCTTGTTTGGCTGACGCTCGCGCTTGCCGTGCTGACCATAGGTGCCGGCATTCTAAGGGGGCATGACGTTGCGATCATGGTGCAGACGGGCGTCGCACTGGCCGTTGCGGCCGTACCCGAAGGGTTGCCGGTCGTCGCAACGCTAAGCCTCGCGCGTGGCATGTGGCGCATGAGCAAGCGTAACGCATTGATTACCCGCCTTTCTTCGGTTGAAACTCTGGGTGCGACGACGGTCGTGCTGACGGACAAGACTGGAACACTGACTGAAAACCGCATGACAGTGGTGCGGTATCTGCTGGCCAGCGGCGATGTCGATATCAACCGGGCAGGTGGCAAGGTCAGATGTGGCGATTCCGAGAAGGTATTTGATCCGCAGTCTGACACTCCGCTTGGCTGGGCGCTTCGGATCGGGGCGCTTTGCAGCAATGCAGAGTTGGGCGATGGGTCGAAAGACGGCGGCGCCGGGGACCCTATGGAGATTGCTCTTCTTTCGGTGGCCGACGAAATGGGCATTGGACGTCAGGCGCTGCTTGGCGATTATCCGGAAATCCGCGAACATGCGTTCGATCCTGATCGCAAGATGATGGCCACCGAGCATGAGAATGGCAATCAGTTACTGGTCGCGGTGAAGGGGGCCCCCGAGGCGGTGATTGACGCATGCACACAGGTGATTGGCGCAGACGGGGTGCAAAAGATCGACGACAATCTGCGCCATGACTGGACACGGCGCAATGCCCAAGCGGCACAAGACGGGCTGCGTCTTTTGGCACTGGCAATGAAGCAGGATGCGGCAAAGGATGCGGATCCATATGATGATCTGACCTTGGTTGGCCTTGTCTGTCTGCGCGATCCGGTCCGCGAAGATGTCCCGCAAGCGATTGCCGCGTGCCGGGCTGCGGGTGTCCGTGTGGTCATGCTGACCGGCGATCAGGCCAATACCGCCGAAAGCATCGCGCGCCAGGCCGGCCTTGGTGACGGCGACATGACCGTGATCGAGAGCGGCGAGATCGCAGGTCTTGATGTTGACACGGCCAATGAGGAGGAGCGCAGGCGGGTTCTGGCAGCGGATGTCTTTGCCCGCGTTGCGCCGGACACGAAACTTACGCTTGTGACGCTTTTTCAGCAGGCCGGGCATGTGGTTGCCATGACGGGCGACGGCGTGAATGACGCACCTGCGTTGAAAAAAGCCGATATTGGCATTGCCATGGGCCAGCGCGGCACACAGGTCGCGCAGAACGCTGCAGATATGGTTCTTCAGGATGACAGGTTCGAAACGATCATTGCCGCCATGCGGCAGGGCCGGGAAATTTTCGGTAATATCCGTAAATTCGTCGTTTACCTTATGTCGTGCAATGTCAGCGAGGTGCTGGTCGTGGGGATTGCGGTTGGTGCCGGACTACCGACGCCGCTTTTGCCGCTTCAGATCCTGTTTCTAAATCTTGTGACGGACGTATTTCCCGCTTTTGCACTGGGGCTGGGGCAGGGTGACGAAAACGTCATGACCAAACCGCCGCGCGACCCTGACGTGCCCATCGTCGATCGGTCGCGCTGGGTTCTGATCGGTGTTCTTGGTGCGGCAATCACGGTTGCCACGCTTGGCGCATTCGCCATCGCGCTTTATGGTCTCGAACTGGAAACCGGTCCTTCGATCACGGTGGCGTTCCTGACGCTGGCGCTCGCGCAGCTTTGGAACGTGTTTAACGTCCGGGACCGGGCTTCGGGGCTGTTCGACAACGAGGTCACGCGGAACTTGTATGTCTGGGGCGCGATCAGTCTTTGCCTTGGTTTGATCGGACTTGCGATCTGGTTTGCGCCTCTTGCGGGCCTTCTTGGCCTGCCGGACCCCGGACCGCGTGGCTTGACGCTTGCTGGGCTAGCAAGCCTCGCGCCGCTGGGGTTCGGTCAGGCTTGGATTCTGCTTGCCGGGCCAGAGGTGGCCAGATCGGCGACATCGGCCCCAAAAGGCTGATAGTCCCGCGGCCCTGAATGCCTGCTGTCTTTCGTGGTGCGCCGTTGTCCGGTCTGGCAACGCAATCGGCGACCAGCTTTGCCAAAGTGTCGATTAACCGCGGTCAATGCACCGGGCGCGATGATCAGGCAACCTTGGTTCAGGAAGATGCCACAGACGGCATCAATGCAATCGTGAAAGGAGACACCCCATGTCCATGCTCAAGGTCATCGAAGTGCTGGCGGAATCCGAGGAAGGGTTCGACGCTGCTGTGCGTACCGCCGTCATGCAGGCCGCGCAAAGTGTTCGCAATATCAAGTCCGTCTATATCAAGGAGATGAACGCGCAGGTGGATGGCGGGCAGATCACGCATTACCGGGTGAACGTCAAGATCAGCTTTCTGCTCGACGATCAAGCCGTGGGTTGACCGCTGCGCGCCATGATCGCCACTTCGGTCGTGGCAATGTACGTTTTGATGTATCTCAACACCTATAGTCTCGACCATGTGTACTGGAGCCAGACGCGGGCTTGGATGGCGCTTTATATGGGCGCTGTCATGGCGCTGATCATGCTGGCCTACATGCGCGGTATGTACGGGAACCGTACAGCAAACATAACCATTCTGGCGCTGAGTATCGTGGTATTCGGCGCTTCGTTGTATTTGCTGCGAAGTCAGCGAACCGTCGATGACGTTGCTTGGATGAAGGCAATGATCCCGCATCATTCCATCGCAATTCTCACCAGCGCACGCGCCCGCATCAATGATCCGCGTGTGCGTGCGCCGGCCGATCAGATCATTGAAACCCAACGGCGCGAGATCGCTGAAATGAAGGGTCTGATTGAAGATCTGCAATCGCCCTGACATGGGCCGGTCATCTGACGATCACCGCGTTTCGGCGACAAAAGGGAAATGAATAATGCCGTTCAGCAGGGACCAATTCTTTGCCGTCTTCGCGCAGTATAATGCGGAGATGTGGCCGATGCCGATTGCCGGCTATGTCATTGGCTTGCTTGCGGTTGGGTTGCTATTTTGGGAAAGCCGCGCATCGGCGATCATGATCCCAACCTTGCTCGCCGCGTTGTGGATCGCCAATGGCGCTGGATATCACGCGATTTATTTTGCGCAGATCAATCCGTTGGGCCCGGTCTTTGCCACGCTGTTCTTGGGTGTGTCACCGCTTGTCTATGGGGATATGAATTTCAGGTTGCGGCGGGATGCACGCACCGTGGTGGCACTTGGGCTGGTTGGCTTTGCGATGGTGATCTATCCGCTTTGGGGGGTGTTGGTGGGGCACCTCTACCCGGCGGTTCCGGTCTTTGGTTCGGCGCCTTGTCCGACGACGATTTTCACGATCGGAATTTTGTTGCTGGCCGATTGGACGGCGGCGCGTTGGCTGATGGTTGTCCCCGGCATTTGGGCGATGATCGGCGGGTCGGCGGCGATCCTGCTGGGCGTCCCACAGGATTGGGGGCTGTTGGTTGCGCTTGCGATGATCGTCGTTTTCGCCATCGGGCGGTTGCGGGACGCCGCATTTGCGCGACATTGAACCGGTAAGGCCCGCGCCCGGATCCGGCTTGCGATGCCTTTGGACCATGCGACCGTGCAGTACGGATCCGTCCTGACCCAAGTCCGGCCTGCGGGGCAAACCTGTTGTGCCGCGTTGCGAGAAAGCTCGACATCTGGTGGATTTAGGTAGAAGACGACCTTTATGGTGCGTGGCCTGGCTGCCTCGGATACGGATCAACCGGATAGGGGATCGGGGGCTGTTTTCAGGGCCGACCGCACGTAAGCGACGGCCAGTTGAATGGCCTGTGCCAAGGTGGGTATCTTATTTCATGAAACCGAAAATCCTGACAACACTGGCGACCTATGATCGCCAGCAGTTCACCAGCGACGTGATCGCCGGCGTGACCGTGGCAATGGTGGCGTTGCCTCTCAGCCTTGCCATTGCAATCGCATCTGGCGCCGGTCCGGAAAAAGGACTTGTCACCGCGATTGTCGGCGGGTTCCTGATCTCGCTGCTTGGGGGGAGCCGGGTGCAGATCGGTGGGCCAACCGGCGCGTTTATCGTTGTCGTCTTCGGAGTTATCACCGAACACGGCTACGACGGGCTTGTCCTTGCGACCTTGATGGCGGGTATCATTATGTTGGTCGCGGGTTATCTGCGGGCCGGAAGCCTTGTTGCCTATGTTCCCGAACCGGTGATCAATGGATTCACCATCGGGATTGGGATTATTATCGCGACAAGCCAACTCAAGGATTTTTTCGGCCTGTCGATGGCGCAGCCTCCTGCAGAATTCATCGCAAAGGTCGCGGCACTTTGGGCGGCCCGCAATTCGCTCAATGCGCATGCGCTCGGGGTCGGCCTTGCGGCGATGATCATGATCGTAGGACTGCGCCGCATCGCGCCGCGGTTTCCGGGGCTGGTCGTCGCCGTCGGTCTGGCGTCGGCTGTTGTTGCAGTGGCGATGCTGCCGGTGGATACTATATTTTCGCGGTTCGGCGCATTGCCGCGCACGCTGCCCATGCCTGCAATTCCCGACATCAGCGTCGCCCGGATTATCGAACTGCTGCCTTCGGCTGTGGTCATCGCATTCCTTGCGAGCATTGAATCGCTGTTATCGGCGATGGTTGCGGACAAGATGATCGGTGGCCATCACAGGTCGAACGCAGAAGTGATGGCGCAAGGCTTCGCCAATATCGGGTCTGCTTTGTTTGGGGGTCTTCCTGCGACAGGGGCCATTGCGCGCACTGCGACGAATGTTCGCGCCGGGGGCAAGACGCCCGTTGCGGGAATCGTTCATGCCTTGACCATCCTGCTTGTCATGCTGCTGGTGGCGCCTCTGGCGGGTTATCTGGCGATGCCCGCGCTTGCCGGGTTGCTGATATTGACGGCTTGGAACATGAGCGAGCCGCACAAGTGGCGCGGCTATATGCAAACAAGTGCGTCCGATCGGTTTTTGCTGGTTCTGACGCTCGTCTTGACGGTGTTTGCTGACCTGACGATCGCCATCGGCATCGGCGTGTCCGTCGGTCTGGCCTTGCGATTACGCAAACACAGCGCCCGGATCGAGAGCGACTGGACGCCGCCGGATCGCTGAGTGCCATCATGGCCAATTCAATGATCCGACATGGCGACGGGAAGCATGACGCGCTTCGAAACCATCCTGCCAATCTTTGCGGGGAGAGTTGAGGATCAACGGACTTCCGATGCGTTCCGAAGTCGCCGCGACGATGGCCAGACCCAGCCCGCTGCCGGTGGTATCTATTCGGGCACGTTCGAACCGGGCAGCCAAACCGGGCAATTTGTAGTCGGCCACAATCGGTCCGGCGTTTGACACGCCCAATGTTGCGTCCTGTGGCAGCCAGACATCGACAGGTTCCGTGTCCGCGCCATGCCGCAAAGCATTTTCAATCAGGTTTCGACACAGGATGCCAAACGCGTCGGGGTCGATATCTGACATGACCGACGTGTCTGGCAGGCTCAGGGCAATGCGGCCCGGCGGGGTCGCTGGTTTCGGACTGCAGGCGCTGTGCCTGCGCTATGGCTACGGCGAGCGGCGTCCGCAACTCATGCGCAGCATTGGCGGCAAAGCTGCGTTCTGCGTCGAAGGCACCTTTGAGGCGCTTGAGCAGGGCATCAGGGTGGCAGCCATTGGTGCGATCTCGGATGGGATGCCCACGGTGGGCACGGGCGACAGGTCGCGCGCATCGCGGACGTCCAGCCGCTCGCGAAAGTGGCGCAGAGGTCCAAGGCTTGCGCGCACAGCGAGAATGATCGCGAGCAGTGTCACCGGGATGAGGAACAAGACGGGCAATCCAAGGCCAATCTGGATTTCACGCGCGACAGCCGCCCGGTGGTCCAGCGGCTCGGCCACCGTGATCGTGATACTGCCCTGCAATGTGTCGTCGTTGTAAAGCTGGTGGGTCGCGGTCTGCCGAAAACCCGGCCCGTCATCGGGTGAAAAAAAAATCGGGTCCGCCGAATGGGATTGCAGCAGGATCCGCCCTTGGATGTCCCGGACAACATAAGTGAAGAATTCGGCATGTTCGCGGATCGCACCGATGCGTGGTGTGACGCCGTCATCCTCACGCCCGACGATATCGAGGACCGCGAGCGGCAGAAGGTGCTGCGCGGTTTCCTGCAATGCGGAATCGAACACCTCGTCCATTTCATGGCGCAAAATCAAGGCCGTCACGTTCGCGGTGGCAACCCAAAGGACCGTCAGAAAAATGCCCAGAAGCAAAGCCAACCGGACCTGAAGGCTGCGCGGCAACGTCATGGGGCACCCAATCTATAGCCCATGCTACGCGCAGTCTCGATCACGGTGGCACCAAGTTTCTTGCGCAACCGGCTGAGATGCACCTCGATTGTATTGCTCTCGATTTCGGACGAAAACGCATAGTGTTTTTCTTCAAGCTGCGCCTTGGAAAGCAACTGACCGGGACGTGACAGGAAAGCCTCCAGAAGCGCCCATTCGCGGGCTGTCAATGGCACCGGCTTCCCGTGGCGGTGAATGCTGCGGGACGCAAGATCAACGTCCAGCGCGCCGTGGTTGATGATTGGGTTTGGATTTCCCGAATAGCGGCGCGCGACCGACCCAATCCGCGCGGACAGTTCGGCAAGGTCGAATGGTTTGACCAGATGGTCGTCGGCCCCCGCATTCAACCCCTCGATCCGGTCGGAAATCTGGTCCAGCGCGGTCAGGATGACCACCGGGGTCACGTCGCCCCGTGCGCGCAGCTCTTTGAGGAAACGGACGCCCCGGCCATCGGGCAGCATGAGGTCAAGCAGGAGCAGGTCAAAGGCCGCACTGGCCATCGCATCGCCCGCCGCATCAAGCCGGGTGACCCAGTTCACGCAGTGGCCGCCGCTGGCAATCTGGTCCCGTACGGCCGCGCCCAGAACGGTGTCGTCCTCAATCAGCAAGATGCGCATGGCAGGTCGGTTCCTTTCATGGATGCCTCTCCTTTACCACTTAGCCTTACGCGAAGCTGACGCAAATCAACTCTGCTGCTTCAGGAACGTGTCAGGTTAGATCGGCAAACTGCGCAACCTATAGCTGCAGAGCGGAGTTTGCCCCATGAACAAGACACTGACAATGCTGGCCCTTCTCTGGGCAGTTCCGGCTAACGCCGCGTTTGCCGACGATGAAGACTGCTTCGTGCCCATGGCCGACTGGCGGCCCCGCAAAAAGGTGGCAGAAATTGCCGCGCGAAACGGCTGGTCCGTGCGTCGGATCAAGATTGATGATGGCTGTTACGAGATCAATGGCCGCGATGCCGCCGGACGCGCAATCGAGGTGACCGTTCATCTGCAGACCCTGCAAGTGATCGAATTCGAATACGACTCCGAGGATGACGACGATGCGTAATGCCGTCGCACCCGCCGGCGCTGATCCAAAGATCCGCGTCTGGGACCCCCTGATACGGATCTTTCACTGAGGCCTACCTGAGCGCCGGGGAGCTTGACAGGGTTCACAAAATCGCTGGCTACGTCGTGGCGGGTCTGATCGCATTTCGGTTGGTCTGGGGGCTTGTCGGCACCAAATACGCCCGCTTTTCGCGTTGCATATTGCGGGTATTGTGCTGGCGTCGGTCGGCCACCACGAGAACCTTGCGCGGTCCATGGTGACCGGCGACAAGCGTGTGCCAGCTCCGGGCGATATCGCATGATCTGACACGTAAGGCCGATTGTCCCTTTGGCCCTGATCGGCCCCGCCTTGTCCGGCGGGGCTTTTTTGTTTCTGACGGCAGGCATAAGCAGGAATCGCCTGCGCGTCAGGAAGACCTCATGTCTGAAGCCCCGATTGAGGCCACCACGGCAATGGCGACCCGGTATGAAAACGACACTCACCCTTCTGATTGCAGCCACGGCACTGACCGCCGCCATCGGAGCACCCGTCTGGAGCGTGATCGACGTGCCGCCAGACGATGGGACATCGGGGTCTTTCGCGACAGTCGTCGACAACATGCGGGATGCGCTGCCGTTCATTCTCGTCAGTGATGACGATGATGACGATGATGAAGACGATGCATGTATCAGCAACGCCCGCAATCCTGCCCCTGTCGGGACGGTCGCCCCGCCGCAAATCGGTCTTTTTGGCAACGGCGCTGCGCCGCAAGCCCAGATGCCCGCCGCAACGCAATTTCTCAAAAGGTAATGCCAATGAAGTCCGTACTCGCTGCGCTTGCGATGACCACCGCGCTGACGATTCCTGCTATGTCCGCGCCGCAGGCCGCCGCTGGCTTAAGCGTTGCAGATCTCGCGGCACGCGTCGAAACTGCCTATCAGGGGATTTAGCAGATCAAGCGCGCGCCTTCGGGAAAGATCACCGCCTATTGGTTCGACGGTGGCACGCCGGGGTCGGCGGTTATTGATCCGGCGACGGGGCAGGGGGTCGCCTCTGCTGACCCCCAATCAGACACGACGCTGGCTGACCAACCTGCACCGGTCGCTGTTTCTGGATGGCGCGGGCCGCATCGCCATGGCGGCTGGGGCGGCTGCACGTGGAGATTGCCCGGGGGGTGGTGCCGGGTCTGACGCTCTGCGCGCTCACGGCTCTTTGGATGACCGCGTCGACCTTTGGGTTTCTGCCCGATGAAAGCGTGACACCGGACTTTCCGGCGCAAGTCAGTGGCGAATTTGGCGTGGCCCCGGCTGGCATTGAACTGCGGGCACAAACCCCGGTCACCGAACTGCGCGAACTGCGCTTTCCCTCGCCCGGGGATGCCACGGATGTTTTCACGCTGCACACCGACATCCACATGTTCCATCGGATTGGTTGGCTGCGTGCCGCCGTGCTGGGGGCGAACGATGGCCTCGTTTCAACCGCGAGCATGGTCGTCGGGGTTGCGGCGGCGGGGTCTGGGCGTCCTGAGATACTGATTGCGGGTCTCGCCGGGCTTGTCGCTGGGGCGATGTCGATGGCGGCGGGCGAATACGTCTCTGTCAGTTCTCAGACCGACGCAGAGCAGGCTGATATTGCGCGTGAAATCCGCGCGTTAAGTGAAATGCCCGAGGCGGAACTGGACGAATTGACAGCGATCCATGTTGGGCGTGGGCTGGATCAACACCTTGCGCGTCAGGTTGCGGTTCAACTGACTGAAACAGATGCCCTTGGCGCCCATGCGCATGTCTTGGCCCTGCACCAACAGGGTGTTGAAGCGCGGCTTTGCCAGCCCACAAATGTGGTGCAGCAGCGCCCACGGTCGCTGCTACGCTTGCGGTCGCGTTAACCCAAGATGGACTTGACGGCATCGACAGTGACGCCAACTACGGTGTCGACTTCGGCCTTTGTGATGCAGAACGGTGGTGCAAATCCGATGATGTCCCCCTGCGGCATGGCACGCGCAATCACACCCCGTTCCAGCATTGCAGCAACGATGCTCGGCCCGATCTTGCGGCTTGGATCAAAGAGCGTTGTGTTCGCCTTTTCCGCGACGAGCTCAACCGCGCAAAGCAGTCCTTCACCGCGTACGTCACCGACGTGGATGTGATCAGCAATCGCCTCCTTCATGGTCGCGTTCAGATAGGCGCCGACCTCCTTTGCATTCGCAATAAGGTTCAGATCGTCAATCAGCTTGAGGTTGGCCACCCCGGCTGCCGCACAAATCGGATGGGCAGAATAGGTCCAGCCATGCCCAATCGGGCCATTCTCATCCGTGCCTTGTTCCAGCACTTTCCAAACGCGATCCGAAATGATTGATCCGGAAAGCGGCGCATAGGCTGACGTCAAACCCTTGGCGATGGTAATGAAATCAGGTTTCATCCCGTAATGCTCAGAGCCGAACATGGTTCCCAGACGGCCAAACCCCGTGACTACCTCATCGGCGACCAGTAAGATGTCATGGCGATCCAACACGGCTTGGATTGCGGCCCAGTAACCCGCAGGAGGTGGCACAATGCCGCCTGTGCCCAACACCGGCTCGCCGATAAATGCCGCGATGTTTTCGGCACCCTCGGTTGCGATCAACGATTCCAGTTCTGCCGCACATTGCGCTGAAAATTGTGCCTCCGTCAGGCTGCGGTCGTCGCGGCGGAAGTAGTAGGGGGCGTCCGTGTGGATCACATTGTTCAGCGGTAAATCAAACTTGTTGTGGAAAAACGAAAGCCCCGTGAGCGATCCCGTCATCAGGCCAGACCCGTGGTATCCACGCCAGCGTGAGATGATCTTTTTCTTTTCAGGACGTCCAAGGATGTTATTGTAATACCAGATCAATTTGATGTTGGTCTCGTTTGCATCTGACCCGGTCAGGCCGAAATAAACCTTGGACATATGCCCCGGCGCGCGGTCCATGATCATTTTCGCCAGCGTGATCGACGCCTCCGTGCCGTGCCCGACATACGAATGGTAATAAGCGAGTTCATGGGCTTGCTCGGAAATGGCATCAGCAATTTCGTGGCGTCCGTAGCCCGCGTTGACGCAGTACAGCCCAGCAAATGCGTCAAGAAATCTGGTCCCGTCCCGATCCTGAATATGGACCCCGGATGCCGTTGAAATGATCCGCGTTGGTGTCTCTCCGCGGGCATGCTGCGCAAGGTGTGTGGACGAGTGAAAGAAGTTTTCCCGATCCCATTGGGCGAGTTGGTCATCATTGCGAAGCATAAGGCAGGCTTTCTGTTTGGGAGGTTAGGTTGTCAGCTCGGTGGCAAGAACGGCGATGCAATCACCCGACTGCACCAATCCAGGGTGATGGCGTGCGGTCAGGACGCCGTCCATCAGCGCGTAAAAGCTTCGGGGAGGGACCCCGACGTGATGGGGGTTCCAGATGCGGGCGATCAGATCGCCTTTGGCGACCGTCTGCCCAAGGGTGACGGAAAAATCGACAAGCCCGTTGTGGTTTGTGAAATGAAAGCAACCATCGTCATCTTGGGACAGCATACGCGAAGGCGCCAAAATAAGGTCGCCTTGCAGAATACCTGCATGGATGAGCAGATTACGCACCCCTTTGCGGGCGATATCGGTGGTGTAAGGTGTGGCTGTTCCACCGCCGCCGATTTCGGTCGTCACAAAGGTTTTGCCCTGCATCTCGACGGCGTCGTCGTACATGCCCAAGGCATCAATTTCGCGCATCTCAATGCTGAACGGGGCGTTGAAGGCATCGCGGGCGGCCCGGCAACGGAGTTGCTGTTCAGGATCGTCAAGGGCATGACACGCCGCGAAAGGAATGAAGTCGAGCGTCCTGCCGCCCGAGTGAAAATCCAACACCACATCGGCCATCGGCAGCAGGGTGCGTTGAAAGTAATCCGCAATCTTCTGGGTGGGTGTTCCATCCGGGCGACCGGGAAAGGTGCGGTTCATGTTCAGGTCGTCGATCGGCGAAACACGCGTGCCTGCCATAAATGCAGGATGATTCATAAAGGGAATGATGATGACCGTGCCGCTGACGTCCTGTGCAATCAGGTCCGCTGCCAGTTCGACAAGGGCAAGCGGCCCTTCGTATTCATCGCCGTGGTTTCCACCTGTCAACAGGGCACAAGGCCCGCTGCCGTTTTTCACTTGGGTGATCGGGATCTGGATCGACCCCCACGCACTGTCGTTGCGACTGTAGGGCAAGCGCAAATAGCCGTGCTGCACGCCATCGGCGTCAAAATCAATTGTCGGAGAAATTGGGTTGTCGCGCATCGACTACTCCTTGACCACAAGCGCTCTGGGCGTGGAGCAAAGACACTCTGCGCCTGTCTGGGTAATGACAATCGGTTCGGTGATTTCCAAGCCGCCGTCATCCAGCCAAAGGGCGGGCATGAAGTGAAAAGTCATGCCAGCCTCAAGAACTGTCTTGTCACCCGCGCGGAACGACATGGTGCGCTCTCCCCAATCGGGTGGGTAGGACAGGCCAATCGCATAGCCGCAACGGCTGTCTTTCGCAAAGCCAAGCTTGTTCAGCGTACGATTGAACGCAGCTGCGATATCTTCGCAGAGATGACCCGGTTTCGCCTGCGCAAGTCCTGCCTCAATCGCCTCCAGAACCGCCTTTTCCGCATCCAGATACTTCTGCGGTGGTTTGCCCAAAAACAGCGTGCGCGACTGCGGGCATTGATAGCGACGATAGGCCCCGGCGATCTCGAAAAAGGTGCTTTCTCCAGCTTTTAACGGGGCGTCGTTCCACGTTAAATGCGGTGCGGTGGCGTCAACGCCGGAGGGGGCCATCGGCACAATCGCGGGGTAGTCGCCCCAGTGGCCATCGGCGCCTAGAACAGAGGCATGAAAGATGTCGGCGATCAATTCATTCTTGCGCATGCCGATCTCGGCCTTGTCGCGGATCACCGCGTGCATACGCTCCACGATACGTGCAGCGCGGCGCATATACTCGATCTCGGTCGGCGACTTTACCGCGCGTTGCCAGTTGACAAGACCCGTCGTGTCACTGAATCGAACGGACTTCAGGCCTTGCTGCAGCGATAGGAACGCGGATGCCGTGAAGTTGCGTATTCCGGGGTGATCCGGCCAGTGATTCCGAAAGTATCCGGCCACTGATTCCGGAGCATCCGGCCACCCTGTGATGTGATGCTGCGAGGCAATCTGTAACTGGCTACCGTCTGGCTTTTTAGCTTTGAGGGAAGCCCGATGAAGAGATTGCCGATGCGGAAGATACGAGATGTTT
>Ga0208544_10000763_pt1 | contig 23573 bp, 28 predicted proteins | sample DEB08_DNA_9_FD_184526 | JGI IMG/M metagenome (GOLD analysis project Ga0208544, IMG submission 184526) | Aqueous microbial communities from the Delaware River and Bay under freshwater to marine salinity gradient to study organic matter... | ecosystem: Environmental > Aquatic > Marine > Coastal ... | reverse complement strand
CACACGTAACGCCCAGCGTTACTGTTGCCCCTATAGTTTAATGGATAAAACGAGAGGCTTCTATCCTTTTGATCTGGGTTCGATTCCTAGTGGGGGCACAGATTTCACCTTCTTATTTTTAAGTAAGATAGAATGAGTAGATGTTAGATTCTAAATATAAGAAATTGGCAGCCATTTGAATTGGCCTCTTTTTGCTCGGAGGCACTGTTGTATTACTCAACGAAACTGTTTTTGAGGACCCTAGTGACAAGGTTGCTGATTTTTCTTATGACGAACTTGTGTCAGAAGAGCCAGTTGAAAGTGACCCGCAAGCAGAAGTATCCGAACCTAAAGACACACAGTGGGCAAATTTTGCCAGCGTGTTTGCAGAGGACTGTGAAGTTGTACGCGATGGTGTTATACAACCCAAAGGCACCGGTTTCAAATCTATAATGGAAGCACTGGAACCAGTGCAGGTTCTACCTGATGATTCTCAGGTATACATTGTGCAATGCATGCGCTATGCCTACCAAACTTCTCAACTGCTCGTCTTGTATGATGGAGACACCTACATTCCTCTCCAAATGGTAAGCCTCAATGAAGACGGTACGGAGTCTAAAGACTATCCTGTCGTAGGACTACAATACATCCCCACCAGTGATTCTTTCAGATCATATGCAAAAGGACGAGGAATCGGTGATTGCGCTACGGGAGCAGAGTATAAACTGATTGATCAGAACATGGTGTTGCAAACGTTTACAGCTGACTGGGAGTGTGACGGTGAGCTTGATATGAAAACTGTATATGAGGTTTCTGTTTAGAACCGAAGGGAAATTATTACCGACAAGTTCCCCGGGATTATCTGATCACTCCAGTGAGACCTATCGAGACGGGTTAATATACACTAAAATTAGCGAGTCTAACTAAGCAGCAAAACCATCCACGTATGATTTTGCTGCTTATATTATTCCTCATTCTCGAGTCGCTCCAAATCACTATCTAAAATTCCTAGCTGTGTCAGCAAAGCTACATGTTCAGTATTATTTGGGTCATACTTACCTACTGTAAATGTTTCAACCACATCAGAATTATTAGATACTAAGGTCCAAATTGCTCAGTTACCAAAATAAGACATGTCTTTGGGATATACAGCACCAGGTGTACCGCAGGTGGTACCCCTAAAGATTCGTATGCAGTCATTGTATGCAGTGGCTGTAGCTTACTCTAATGTTACATCTTTTTTCGGTGAAGATAAAAAACGGTAGTCTGTCATTATTTTATGTGTCTGGCGAAAATCAAGTGGTTGGCCATCCATACCCTTTGCGAGAGCAATTGAGAGAAAGTGTGGAATTCCAGAGAATTCATTCGCGCCGGTTATTTGCTGTTCAGCATAAGTCGCCACACCCTCTTCTGCCTTTAGATACCTATCAAGGCCCAGTCCAAGCAATTGCAGTTTTGAACGCTCACCATTACTTCTTCGAGCAACATGGGTTTTAATTTCATGCTCAAGCAGTCCTTTTAATTTCTTTTTACTAAAATTTCTCTCTAGCAATTTCTCCTCAGCTGGTATTCGTACCACCTTATGCTCTTGACTGACACTAAAACTAGATAAGCCTTTTGAAGTATCAGACACTATCACAAATCCATCTAAGTCTTTAACTTCAAAAGTGGGATCATCTACTTCAACTTTCCAGTCAGTCGCTCCAATTTCTTGCAGTACCTCTTCAAATGCTTGGACAGCTTCATCAACTGTCTCCAGTTTGCCTGGTATATCTTGTCCATCTGGCAGAATTGATTTATCTACGCCCTCTCCTGCTTCAATGGTAATTTGATTAAAAAATTTACCCAATCTTTGTGGCGCCTCTCGTTTCAAAGAATCTTCGTTATCTTCATTACTCGCAGCGAGCTCTTTTACATGCTCTACAACATAACCAGTATCTTCCATTTCTGGTTTTCCATAGATAAAATCTGCATAACGTGAAAATTTTCTATCGTCTTTGTTTTTTGTTGCCTGAAGCATCCTTACAGTTGCAAGTGATTCATTAATTTTAGTGCGATAAATTTTCTTTACGGCCTGATTTTGTTCTAATTAGAGAATATCTTCTTTGAGCGAAAGTAGCTCTGCCTCACGCTCATCAAAATCAAAGATTTCTAACTCTGGATAATCCAGAGTCGGATTCTCGATTGCACCAGAGAGAAAAACAGATTTTATTTTTCTCTCACCTCTTTATTGCCAGTGAGTTTTTCATAGTCCTCAAAATTTACTGATTCAAACCGAGTATACCAGCGACTATCAAGCTTCTCTTGTGATTCAAGATTTTCCATATAAAATTTATTATACATAAAAAACAGCCTCTCCCATTCAGGAGAGACCGATTTTGATTGCACTGAAAGGGACGCTACTGACTCAGCTGTGGGGTGCCGAGCTGTTCAGGAACTGAATCTGAGATTGGCTCAAGTTCAGTTGCAGTCGATTCTTCAACGGTTTGATCAGCCTCGCTGTTTTGCGCCTCTGGCTCCTGGGCAACCCCCTCTGACATGTCAGGGGTACTCGTCGCTGTGGTGGTACTTGTCTCAGTGATCGGTGATTCTACCATAGAATCGGATACTGGTGGGGTGTTGCCTATAATGGCTATGAAGTTACTATTCCTAGTTTCAAAAACTGTCAGGGCTTGATCTACAAGCTCTGCTTGGTAGCGAGGATTAGCAATAATAATTTCTGTGTCAGTTGTCCCTCCGTCGCGATTTATAAAATAAGTGTAGCCATTCCAGGTGGTTATCCCAATTACAATACACACAGCCACTACAATTCCAACTAGCCAATCACGCGTTGGGTGCAATATTTTTACGTGCGGAGAACCAGACTTGGCTTTAAAGAGCCGCTTGGTCATTTGCTTAAACTGTTGCGTTGGGTTATTCATACTTCAGTACGGCTACATCAATCATAACATCGGCTTGCCAAAGTACTCCCGTCTGTTTTTGTAATTTTACTGAAATTAGCTGTGATACATAAGGAATTGTTTCCAGTAGCTGAACAAAACTTTCGACCTGACTCAGACTACCGTTAATTGCATACCCAACCGAGAGATAGGTTTGCTTATTTTCTCGTTCGACTTCAGTTGGATTGATAGTCTCAAGCGTTATTCCACGATCAGCCGCCAACTGCTCGATATAGTTCAGAAAATCAATACTGTCCCCCTGCGATGAGAGATAGTAGGAGCGTAACTGACCTCGTTCCAGCTCAGTTTCCGTAACTAATTTTTGCAGCCGAGAAAAAGCCGCTTGCTGGGATTGGTCAATTTCAATCGCGGCGACCTGCGCTGAGAGGTCTTCTGACTCTGCCGTAATCGTACCTACTCCCAAGATAACCAGTATCAGCATGGTGATCAGTAGGATAGCAGCACTAATTGCTACTTGTTTTGTTTTTCTGCTGATCATAGGCTTTTCAGATTAACCGTCACGGTGATTGTAAAATTGATATCCTGATTTGTTGCCAGGTTTTCAATTGGCAGGTTGACTTGTTCTACGTACGGCAATGATTCTAAACGATCACGAAACGAAGCAAGGGCCTGACGATCGGCCGCTTCCCCAGTTAGGCCAATAGGTGCAAATCCTTGCGCATTGCGAATCAACTGCACACTAGCTATCTCAACCCCTTGCCCGTTAACTGACCATATATCTAACAGTATTTCAGACAGCCTGATCTGTTCGGCAGTGCGCACGATGGTTTTTGCTTCCAAACTTGATTTATCAAGTTCAGCGACCATTTTGTCGTAGGCTTCGGTCCGCTCAATGACGCCAGCGGCGGTCTGCTCATACGCAGCACTGGTACCACTAATCAACAAATAGGTTGGGTACATCAGTAAGGCTCCGACCAACAATGCTGCAGCCCAAAGTATTGCCCAGGCACTACCCAAACGAATCCAATATAATCGGACCAGTTGTTTTTTTGCTTCTGGTGGAATGAGATTTGTCATACGTTAATTTTTGACCCGAGTGCCAGACCGACCGCTGTGGCAAACCCGTACGAGTGACGTTGATCAATCGGTGGAATAAAATCATCTAGTGAAAAGGTGTTGGTCCAGACGTTACCTCTGGTCGTTTCAATACCAAGTGATTCTGTAAAATAAGCAGGTAACCCTTTTAGGTTAGCACTACCACCACACAGAATAATTTTTTGCAGACGACGTTCGTTGTCTGCTCCAGTACGCACATGCCAGTACTGCATCTGCGTCGCCAACTCGTCCCTCACCACCGACATAGTAGTCATCAGAGCATCGTGTACCAATGACGATTGGGCACCGTGAATCAAACCTTCGGTATTTTTAAGTTCAGTCAGTTCACTCTCTGGTTTGTCACCCAGTTGTTTACGCAGTGCCGCTGAAAGTTGGTTACCTCCCATATCGATAGTCGACGTGTATAAAAGCGTGTTTTTGTACACCACCCCAATCCCGGTTCGTGTCTTTCCAAAATCAACCAACATGACCGCACCACTCATATCAGAGGGGATCACTGATCGGGCCATAGCCTGAGCCTCAACCTCAAATGCAAGAGGCTGTAATCCAGCCGCTAGACAGGCCTCGTAATAAGTCTGGACCGTTTCCTTGGCGTAGGCCGTTACCGCCACGTGCATTGACCGGTCTTTCTCACTTGAAAAAGGTAAGACCGTATAATCAAAAAATACGTCTCGAGCTGCGATCGGTACGTTTTCAGCTAGTCTAAATTCTAGCAGGCTGCGCATTTCGCTCAGGGGTGTGCTGCGTTTTAGTTCAGTTTCAAATAAATAAGCGCGCTCCTCTGGTAAGGAAACCCTGATAAATTCCGCACCAGTTTTAGCTTTGCACTCGGCTAAAATGGCGGTTAATTGTTTGGGATCGGTCACCTCACCACGCTTGAGCACCCCGTTAGGGATCGAGATGTCTCCCCAGTCGGTCAGATTGTACGGCTGGTTCTTACCTGGTTCCAGAGCGATGTATTTTAGTGAGGTATCAGAAATGTCCAACCCAATACTTGGGAGCTTGATGTAAGAAGGAACCGAAGGACTAAACATCTTGGTAGGCATACGTATACAACATAGTATACGTGGTCATCCGCATCAGTGCAGTAGTTTCAACTCACAGTTTTACCCATACGTACAAACCAACAAATACCATCACAGCGACCGTCGTGACGCCAAGCGAGCGCCGAGCGTAGGTAAGCGCTCGAGGACCAAACCAGTAGGTACATAGTCCAACCACCCCGTAGCGGAATCCGCGACCAACTACCGAAGCAACAATAAATAAAATCAAACTTCCCTCTCCTACGGCAACCACCCAAGCTGTAATGGTGTACGGGATTGGAGTAATAGCACCGACCAGTGTCAGCAGGAGTGTGTTGGAAGAATCCATCGCAATCAAATTTTGGAATTGTTCTAGCATATTGCTAGTCATGATTGCTTCTAACAAGCCAAAAAAATAACGCGCCATTATAAACGCGCAGACCCCACCCAGCACCGAGGTAATGAGTGTAATAAAGACTACCAACGCTGCCCGACTGCGGTTAGCTAAGATGCAGGCCACCATAAAAGGATCGGTGATAATTGGAACTGGTAATAATGATTCAATAAAAGAAACAATTCCAACCAACCACAAGCCAGACCTTGAGCCCATCAACACCTGCGCTCGACTAACCGTCCTGGTGTTCAGGACTTTTTCCACATGAGTATCAAGTGTTGTTGGTTCAACCATACATTAATACATCCGGGTGCCTGCTGGCAGCTGGTTAGATGGATTCAAAAGCGCGAACACTCCCCCGGCTTCCCCAGCCAAAATCATCCCCTGACTCTCAAGCCCTTTGATGGTACGCGGTGCCAGGTTCGCAATAAATGGAGACTGCTTCCCGACCAACTCTTGCTCGTTTGGAAAAAATTCACGAATCCCCGAGACGATTTGTCGTGGAGTTGCTTCACCTAAATCTACCGTCAGTTTAAGTAGCTTGTCAGCGTTCTCAACCACAGCAACCGCTGTAATGGTACCGAGTCTGATTTCAACATCCATAAACTGATCGAAAGAAATTTCGGTAGATTGGTCCACCACTTCTTCCGTAACTTCTGGGATTGCCGCTTGTGGCTCTGACATGTTTCTTTGTTTAGCTAAATAAGATTCGAGGATGAGAGCGGCAGCGGCGGCATCAGTTTGTTTATTTCTACCAGTTGTCGCGGCGGCTTGTTGGGTAGTCATCTGTTCTGGTTCGAGATGGATTGGAATCGGCATTTGAAGTGTTAGATCGGTGACAAACGATTCGATGTCTGCCTGCACTGGATTTGGTTCACCGTTCAAATTCAGTGACTGCCCAATCACTACTTCCTGGACTCCTTTTTCTTCAATTAGAGCAACTATTAATTTAAGAAATGATTGATCATTTGGAATTACGTCATGAGGAAATGCCATTGACCCCGACTCATCAGTCAGTGCTAATCCAACCTTTTTTGTACCGTAGTCAATTCCCAGTAGTCGCATAGTTTTCACAGTTTAGCATGACTCAAAACAGATGACGATTAATCGGTCATGTGATATGATCGCGCCACAATGCTCCCATAGTTTAATGGATAAAACACCGGTTTGCGGAATCGGAACTCCAGGTTCGACTCCTGGTGGGAGCACAAATGAAAACAGCCCAACTGGGCTGTTTTCATTTGTGCTCCCAAACCAGTGACCTGCGTCACTGGTGGCCAGGAGTCGAACGGCGGAGTCATGTTGCCCAGAGCGAAGCGAGGACAACAGGCGAGCCGCGTCCAGCTACGCTGAAGAACAAAGTGATTCATTGTGATAGCGGGACGATTCCTGTGACCTCCTCTCCCTAAAACCCAAATAGCTCAAGTACCTTGACCAGAAAGGGTTCCATCAGTTCCTCTTCTTCCAATTTTTCTTTGAGAATATCTTCAATCTCGTCGATGTGATCTGGGGGCAGCGGCATCACAATCAGTGGCATCAAACGTTTCTCTGATTTTACTAACAGTTGCGGTCCGCGAGGATCTTCTTCATCAATGTGGTACGTATCAAGAGTAGAAAACGGATAGAGCCTGTCTTCAATCCGAATTCCTCGAACAGTGATTGCGTACGGGATGATTGCAGGACGTTTGGCGGCTGATACGGCCAGAGCGCCACCAGAGAGTCCAATTAAAAGCGCAAACAACACGCTATCAAACATAATCGCTGCGGCCATAAGGGCTAAGATAATAATCGCCAACGCAAAAAACCAGTCGTTCCCCTTCTCGACGTGGTGATGCTGAGGTGCCTCCCACGTGATTGAGCGTAGTGTTGGTTCCATTTGTCTCAAGTTTATCACATCATATGTGTACTTTTTTTCTGCAATCTGGTACTATCTTGGCCACTGATCCGATGCATCTGCATCTACATATCAACCGGAGGGATGGCTGAGTGGTTGAAGGCGGCGGTCTTGAAAACCGTTAAGGGTGAAAGCTCTTCGAGGGTTCGAATCCCTCTCCCTCCGCACAGATTCACAAAAACCGGCTTCATGCCGGTTTTTGTGAATCTGAAGAAACGAGAATAAATTAAAGCAAGGTACTCCGCGACGTAAGCGAAAGGGGTGAATCCCTCCCCTACCGCTAAAAACAGACTTTTCTCTAATAAATAAACACCCATAACACAGAGGACGTACACAGTGTGCACGGAGAGAGATTTATCCGAGCGAGCCTTAGTGGCAGTGCTTGGAAATGCATGCCACGTACGTCGTCTGTGTTGTGGGTACTTCTCTTACAGAGACTGTCCACTCATTGGCTATTTATTTCGATTTCATCTCATAAATAACTCAATGAGCCTTGCAAAAGTTCCCCAAACTTTTTCACTCTATAGACCACCTACATTTGTAAGTGGCCTAATAGAGTTCTCAAGTCAAACCAAGACTTGAGAACAACCGAAACTAAATGATCTGTGTTGACCGCCACACTGATTAGTAAAGGAGTCTTCTAATTTTCCAAGAGGCAGGGAAAGACACAAAAACCTATACAACGCTACTTCTTGAAGCGATCACGAAGTGCCGCGAGCGTTTCGGCCGAGGCCGCGCTGCCACCTTTCGAAACCGGAGTGACCGGAGACGGAGGAGGTGTTTGAGGGAGCAGACCCCAGCCTTCGCCGACCAGAGGTGATGAATCACCAGACGACATCCCGCGGGCACCTTCGTAGGCTTCTGCGAGTTCTTCCTGTAGCAGTGCTACAGTGCGAAGCTGGGCATCCGTTAGGGTTTCGGGCTTGCAGACCACCTCGAACACATGTTCGGCGGCGGTCATGACCTTAGACCACCGAATGACGAGTTCGCCAGGAAGAATCTGTTTCCATACCTGCGTCCCCTCATTTAGGTAACGCGGGCGGGGGCACAGCATCTCATCCCTTTCACGAGGCATGCCGTTGGACTGAATGACCCAGCCGTCACCGGCTTTGGTCGCACCACCTCGACGGCGCCAGATCTCCACGTTGGACGGAAGACCCAGCGACGCCGCTTCGGCATATCGTGCGTTCAGCACAACTTCAGCATCAGCCTTGACCTTGGCATCAGCGGCCTTGGCGTCGAGCTGATTGAGGAAAGCTAGCAGTCTCCTCAAACCTTCGTTGGTGTAGCCGAAGTAATTGGCATACCCCTCCGCTTCCCTCACAATGAAAGACGGGTTGTCCCCATTGTCGGGATAGATGACCAAGTTATGGCCATCTATCCGCTCCTGAAGCGCGTCTAACTGCTGCTTCATAGCCGCCTTAACTTCCGCCTCTGCGACTTCCACCTCGACCTTTTGCAGACTCTCTTCGGTGTAGTCGAGGCGATATCCACCACCGAAGAAAAAGTACAGATCTTCTTTTACCATGCCACTCATACCGAGCGCCTCACGGCGGCGGGCGATGGCTTCGAGCTGCGGCAGCAGGATGGGCTTCATCCGCTCCGCGTTTGCCTTGCGAGCCTCTTCGGCATCAGTCTTGGCCTGAGCCTCGGCTTTTTGCTTCACTCGACGTTCCTCGGCGGTGACCATGCCCGCCATGCGTTCGGCCTCAGCTTTCGCATTAGCTTCGGCCCGAGTGGCCTCGGTCAAGTCGGGCGCGCTACCCACCAGCCAGGCCTCGAATTCCTCCGTGGGCATGGTCTTATAACCATCCCACGAGAAGATTTCGACGAGGCCGTAGGACGAGCGGCGTCCCGTTTCGGCGTAGACAAAACCGTTCGGGTGCGTCAGTCGGACAATCATGTGTCCGGTCACGACGCAATGGCCGCCTGAAGTATCCTGAGCAAGGATTTCCACTCCCTTGCCCTCGATGCGGCTGTAGCCACCCCGGAAGCCACCCCGGAGGGTGATCAGCATCACCTGCTCATCCTGCTCGGGCGAGCAGGGAACGAGCAACAGTGTGCCTTTTGCCTGCGTCTTCACCAGTTTGGACGCCGTCGGGTCGAACCCGACCTGGCTTACGTAGCTAGTGTAGGCAGGCGACGGGTCGGAAGCGAACTGCGGGGCGTAGTCCTTGACGACCGCCAAGAAAGACCGGTGCCGCCAGCCGTTCCCCCGATAGGCGGGGAATTTTTCCGTGGACCAATGCCACGGTTCAGGGCGCCAGCTGTTTGTTTTTTCTGACGAGTAAAGGAACTTGATGGACATTTTTTATAACTCCAAGTTGCCGTGACCTTTACCTTGTATGTTATGGCGTGGTCGCGGCGATCCATTTGTAATTATTTATAGACGACACAAATTTTCGTCATACTCTGTCTGATACCATTATTGGCACCAGTTGCAAATCACGAATTATTTTTAATTCATGCCCTTCAACTGATGTTCGACGAATACCATTCGTACAAACAAACCAGAACCTTTAACCATTTTTTGTTGTGTCACCAGGCAGGATTACTCCCGCCCGGTGGCGATGTTCTTACCCTTCTTCGGCGACTTGGTCGCCGAAGAATATGACACCGTCCTGCGCGACGATGTCGATTTCATGGCGCTCCACAGCGCCTGTCCCGGCCGCTGACGCGGCTAGTCTGTTCGGGTGGAGGGTTACTACCCCCTTCGCCGATTGATGTGAATATATTACGATCATTTTGTCCTCCTTCAGGACGTGGGTTGTTGGCAAAATCGCCTTACCATTTTAGATTTCAAATTCAAACGTAGGTGTTCGTTGAAAACCCAAATGGGTGAACGAATGGTTGCCAGCCAGTCGTGCGATACTTGTTAACCAAATCTGTGAAAGGTGTGCCGCGCCACACTCTTCGGTCTTTTGTCTTCCTCTCGCACGGGAGAGATTGCGATCACCCGGCCTGATTCAGCCGCGTGATCGCGAAGATCTGCCCGGCCGCGGTGCGGACGGGCGAGTCGTTCGGGCCGGTGCCCGGACAGACCACGTCCGGGCGGTCCGACACCCGGACCGCCACCATCCCGGATACGACAAAAATCGTTCCGGCGGCAGGGTCGGGCAACCCGACGACCCCACCCCACGCCGTGGGGGCATAGATCGGGACGCCGCCTGCGTCCCCGATCACCCCACCGGGCGTGGTCGCGACCCGCGCGGAGGCGGACTTGCCGTCCGCCCCGAGCGCGGGCGGGATGACGATGTCGTCCTCACGCGGCTCGGGGTTGGTGTCCTCCGCCACCACCCGCAGGCGGAGAGCGTGGGGGGTGAGGTTGATGAATGTGGTCATGATGTGTCCTCCTTGGACGTTTACCAACACGAGCTCATAGAGAGCGTCCGTGCGGCCTCCCTCGTTTTTTGTTACGGGGAGTGGGTTGAAATTTGGAAGTGTGCAACAGCACGACCTCCAAGCGAAGAGGTATCGATCTCTCTCCACTTGGAAGTCATGAGTTGCCCATTTTCCCCATGCCACCACACTAGTGCGGAAACTAGCGTCGTGACATAAGGAGGCGATGCTTGATTAACATCACCTTCCATGAACAAACTCGGCTTGTACCGGGGATTGTTTCTTAGTACCACCGGTATCTTTCATCCCGCAGCTTTGTGACACAGCATCGTACTTGGTTATCGCTTGATGGTTGTGTCGGCTATTCAATTGTATGTTTCCATACAACTCCTCCTCGCTTAGACATATGTAAGTAAACTTTTGTATGTCGTTCGCTCGTCGGGTTGTCAAAGTCTCTCTCCTTATCTTCCTCTCTCCGAGGCTAAGGACATTTCTGGAGAGAAAGCTTGGTTAGGGCTTTCCGTCCAGCCGATGTCCTTCCGAACGATGTTCGGAATGAAGCGGGTGCTGCATGCTAGAGACGACTCGAAGTCTTGATCTCAGGTGCGACGGGTTTGCGGCCTATCGCCAGTAGCGGTGCAAACGAATCTGGTAGTGAGATACAAGTAGTTCCTTCAGCCCCTTGTCTGCCACACTTTCGGCTGTGGTCACCGCCAGTTTCCTGGGCGAGCTTCTCGGCTCGTATCTCTCTCCTGATTCCCTGTAAGGTACTCTCTCCTTGTGAAAGTGAAGTCCTTGTGACTTCCTCTTTCTTAACTATCTATATCATAACAGAGTTTAATTGTATTGTCAAGAAGTATATACAGAATATTGCTAAATATGGATAAAATCCTTGTTTTTAAATAAAAAACTGCTTAGTTATCAACATATTAATGTCACAGTATCGTGACAAATACTATAAATATGCTATTGTGTAGCTATGATTCAATTAGAATATACAAAAGAAATCACCGATACCGGTCTCTCTAAAGAGCAGGCTATCGTCTATGAAGTGCTTTTAAAGCAAGGGGAATCCCCTGCTAGTGCCATAGCTAAAGCCATTCCTAGCGGTACCACACTCTCTCGACCGCTCGTATATAAGGTGCTAGAAGAGCTTATTGAGCTTGATCTTGCTTCTAAGTCTGATGAAACTGGGAAGATTGCTAAGTTTACGCCAAAACATCCAGTGGCTATTACTAAAGTTATAGATAAAGAAAAAGAACGTATTGAACGCACCAAAAAGCAGTTTTTGGCTACTTCTGGTAAATTATCGTCATTATTTAACTTAAGTGTCGGTAAACCAGGCGTGCAGTTCTATGAGGGAGAAGATGGAATTTGGGAAGTACTGCTTGATAGTCTCACCGCTTCTGAAGAAATCCTCACCTATGCAGACCTGGAAGCGATTGCTAAGTATATTCCGGAATTAAACGCGGAGTACTCAGCAGCAAGAGAAGATAAGGATGTGAAAAAACGTGGCTTGGTAATTGACTCACCTGAGGCTCGTAAATTCCTGAAATCGTACGACGGTAAGGTAACCAATACTAAGCTTATTACCGCTACTGAGGGTGTAGTTCCGTTTCAAACTATTATGCAGATATATGACAATAAAGTCTCGTACATAACGCTCACCGATGAGTATCTGGTTGGTATCATCATCACTGACCAGTTCATCGCCAATACGCATAAGTACCTATTTGAGAGCCTATGGAAATGCAGTAGTGGGGATGTGGTCTAGGCGGCCTCCTTTTGTTCTTCTTGTGGTGGAGTGAACTCTCCTTTGAGAGTGTCTGGTAGTGTTTCAAACACAAGGTACGTTTTCCCACTGTGAGTGAAGTAACGGGTTAGACCCATGCTGTTTTGTAATTCGGGATAAGCTTCTGATTCTGATTGTTCACGCACTATCATTCCTCCGGATTCACCAACTACTTCTAATAGTTCTTCAACAGACTGTCCTTTGCTCTCTAATTGTGTAGACGAGTCCTTAGAGCGCCAAATCTCAAAGCTTGGTTTACCAGCCAGTTCATAAAAACCAGTAGCAACAAATCCGTCTTCAATATATTTGCGAGTAATTGCTTGGGTTGGGTCACAGTGAGCCATCATCGGACGACCACTTTCTAGCTGATCTTTGATAGTCTCTTCAAGCATCACACCTCCAACACCACTATATGCAGGGTCCGCATTAAACGAGCCAAAATATGAAACTTCTTTACCAGTAAGGTCGCGAAGTGTATCAAAACGATTATAGCTCACGATCTTTCCATTATCGCGAAGTACTCTAAAAGATGTGTCTGGATTGCTAAAGCTTTTTTCCAAAGAACCAGCGACAGCTGCTTTGAATTCCTCGTTTTCTGGTTCAGGATAGGCTTTATCGTAGTTGGCTTTCATCAGTATTTTCATACGATCTTGCTCATCAGTCGATAATTCAGATGAATTAACCTCTTCAATTTTCCCAGCCCCCACTTCTTGAAGTAGCGCCACGTATTCTTTTGCCGCCGCTACGTAGTTTTCAATCTGAGCCAACACTTCACTAGGGTCATGAGCTCGCACTGCTTTTTCAAGATCTTTCTGAGCCCTGTTAACAATATTTTCACTAACCTGACTAGCCAATTCTGCACACGCTTCTCCCTCACAATCAGACACTTCTCGTACCAATGCTTCAGCCCGCTCTGCACTATTAAGAAGTTCCCCGTAGTATTTGAAGACGGTACCTGCGACTTCGTCATGCTGGCCAAAAGCTACAATATTGTTACCAAGAGATTCATCTCCTCGTTCAAGGGAAAGGAAGGTTCTCATTCCGTCCACACCATAAAGAGAAGTGAAGCGTTTCATCACATCAGCATTCTCTACTGTTACTCGTTTTAGGTAATTCAAAAAATAGAACTGTTCTTTTACTGAAAGATCTTTCAATTCAAAATCAAATTCACGCTGGATCATTTCTCGAACTGGACGAGAAACTAGATATTCATAGTCGAACATCATCTCATCTTTTTTGCCCACCTCCTGGTTTGGAAAATCGCCAAACTCTTCATCTATTGGAAGTGTTGCGTATTGATGCATCTCATTGAATAGGTGTTCTCGGTTTCGCATCAGATCTTGTGGCGGTTGCCAGCTAACCCATGACTCTCCATTAGCAATCACTTCATCCACCATCCATTGTGGCGAGGTTATTTGTTCCTCGTTTGCGTCAAATTCTTCTATGGCTTTTGATACATCTGCATTTGCATCTTCAGGAACAACAGTTAGTCCTTCACCAACTTGAGTTGATGCATACATACCTTTAGATAATTCAAATGGCTTTAAATCTCTCGCTTCTGCTGGAAAATCTTCACTTTGTTCAAGCATTGATAAGATTTCTCGCGCGCGTACAGACAATAAATAGTTTGCTCCAGGTGTTTCCTTTATTTTTCTTAATGCATTTAAATAAAAGGCGGGCACACGATCTTCTGCGTACGATTCGTGACCAGATGACCAAAATTGCTTGAGCGCTTCAAGCATATGGGCAACTTCAGCGTAGTTCTCAGTATTCTCAAAATCTAAATTTTTAAGTAATTCAGCTTCGTAACGATCTGTATCAAAAAATGCCAGTGCATACGTCATGCTGCCCATAAGGCTACCTTTTGCATGTGACGGGATATCTCTTCGCCACATTACATCCTTAGCTGTGTCCCACATCGCTACCGGCCCCATCATTTGTGGATTTTGGTCTATGATATTCTCTAGCTCGCGAACCATCATCTGCAGTTCAGGATTTTGTTTATATTCTCCAGTCTTTGAGAGGCTAAATAACGATTTATATACTTTTGCCCATGAAGAGTTACCAGATTGAATTTCTTCAGCTGTTACTTTGTCGGGGAGAGCAAATGAAAAAAGGCCAAAACCACTAATTCCTCTCTTGGCTAATTCTGTAAGTAGCGGTGTTATTTTAACCTCAATTTCTTCTTGAGTAAGATCTGTGATCTCCTCGCCTAAGAAATGTCGTGCTTTATTTTCTAGTTCTTCATCAGAAAGCAGCTCGAGGCCATTATCTGCTTCGTGTTTTTCTATTTCCCCATATGAATCTTCTGTTTTTGGTCTTTCTGAAGAAAACTGTTTTGGCATTTCATTCATAATCTAAATTGTATCACTCAACAAATAAATATGTCGCGCTCGAGACGCTTCGATAAACTACTTTGGAATAAAGTGATTCCGTCAAGCCTGTCTTGGCCGCCCACGGTTCTAGCCCGAGACGGCCCGCATAGAGAAAAGTACCCGCAGGGGTGCTTTTCTTGTTTTGACGGAGGGAGAGTAAAGCGCGGGGCGCTTTACGTAGGGATTCGAAGCCGCACTGAGATAGTTTGGAGTCCGAAGGACGATAAAAATATCCAGGGTGGATACTGATCCTGTAAGGATCGAATCCCTCTCCCACCGCACAAACAAAAAACCGCTCTCGCGGTTTTTTGTTTGGTCTCAAAGTTGAAACTACGCTTTAGCCTTAACGATTCGGGCTGTCAGTCGTGACTTTTTTCGAGCAGCAGTGTTTTTCTTGATCACTCCACGCTTTTCAGCTTTGTCGATTGCTTTGTAAGCAGATGGTAGCAATTCTTCAGCTTTTTTGATGTCGCCTGCTAGGACAGCTTTATCAACTGACTTAGTGACATCTTTCATGGCTGACTTACGTCGAATATTGAACACCTTTTTGCGTTCTGATCCCCGTAGTGCTTTTTTGGCTCCTGTAGTAATTGGCATAAATATATTTCTCTATAGTGGCGGTACTGTACCGTATTGATATCGAAAAGGCAAGCCCTCCCAGGCTTTTCTAGTAGTGACTGTTTTGGTATTTTAAATATTTAGGCTGTGTTCAAATTACCACTTAAAAAGCCTAGGTGGGCAAGGGTTTTGGACGCGTGTTTCAGCCAGTAATCTAGTACAATAGACCTATGATTCGCCAGTTACGAGGAGAAATTACCAATATCGAAGAAAATGCCCTGATTCTCGACGTCAATGGTGTTGGATACCTGATTTACACCCCAACCAACACCACCCTCCACACCCTGCATGCCGAAGCACTGATGCACACGTACTTAGCCGTGCGCGAGACAGCCCTAGACCTCTATGGGTTTACTACCGTGGTTGAGCGCCGACTGTTTGAACTGCTACTGAGTGTTCCTAAAATCGGACCAAAGTCGGCCCTGGCGGTAATGTGCCAAGCGAGCCCCACCCTTTTGATCGAACAGATCGCCACTGGTGAACCAGTCCAGCTGCAAAAAATGTCTGGCATTGGGAAGAAGACTTGTGAGAACATCGTCAACCACCTACACGAAAAATTAGGTGACCTCGCTGAGCACATTACCCCATCTGGCCCAATCGACGCTAAACAAACTGACGCGATTGATGCGCTGGTCGCTCTTGGGTACGATGCTGCCTCTGCCCGCGAAATCGTGCAGACCCTAAACACCGACGACAACTCAGTCAACGACATCATTACCAAAGCCTTACAAAAATTACCGTAATCCTATGAGCAACTTCCGACAAATTGTTAAGAAATTTATTCCCAAGCGAGTGTTTGCGTTTTTTCAACCGGCGTACCACTACGCCCTGGCATACATTGGCGCAGTCAAATACCATCACCCGTCTCGCGACATTGTCGTAATCGGGGTGACTGGGACCAAAGGTAAATCCACCACTACCGAGATCCTCGCCCAAATATTGCGTGGGGCTGGCTACAAAACCGCCTCCCTCTCGACCATTCAGTTTACCTACGGCGATGAAAAAGAACGCAACCTATTTAAAATGACGATGCCGGGTCGCTACTTTACCCAAAGGTTTTTACGGCGAGCGGTCGACGCTGGCTGTACGCACGCCGTGGTCGAAATGACCTCAGAAGGAGCCAAACAATTTCGTCACAAGTTTGTCGACATTGACGCTCTACTGTTTACTAACCTCACTCCGGAACACATCGAGTCACACGGTTCGTTTGCTAACTACAAAGCTGCCAAGTTACGGCTCGCAGAAGCCGTCGCCAACAGTCCAAAGCGACCCCGGACACTGGTTGCTAACATCGACGATGAACACGGGCAAGATTTTCTTAATTTCGAAGTTGAACATATTCTCCCCTACCGTCTCAATAACCTCACCTTACACTCTCTCCAAAAAGATTCGGTCACGATGGTGATCAACAACGTGACCATCCGTGTTCCGATCGTCGGCGTGTTCAACGTGTATAACACGCTTGCCGCTATCACCTACGCCCGATCAATCGACATCTCGCTCGAATCAATTCGAGAGAGCCTGGCTAAACTGCCGCCGGTGGCTGGGCGCGTTGAGCAGTTTCATTCCCCAGCTGAGGCTGATAAGAAAATTACCGTGGTGGTCGACTACGCCCACACACCTGACTCGCTGACCCAGCTATACCAAGCCTTCTCAGATAAATATAAAATTGGGATATTGGGTAACACTGGCGGTGGACGCGACACCTGGAAACGACCAGAGATGGGTGCAATCGCAGAGGAATACTGTGACCAGATTATCCTCACTAACGAAGACCCCTACGATGAAAACCCCCTGCATATTGTCGAAGCGATGCAAAACGGTATGAGTCCTGACGCTCCAGTCCAGATTGTTATGGATCGTCGAGCTGCTATTAAGCACGCCATCGAAATTTGCCCCGACGGTGGCTATGTCTTGGTCAGTGGTAAGGGTACTGATCCGTACATCATGGGACCAAACGGCACCAAACAAGAATGGAGTGATGCTAGAGTTGTTACAGAGCTACTTCGTGAACTAACCAAACTATCATGATATTTTTATGAAAAAACACATTGTTTTATTTGTAATAATTACACTAGCTGTGGTGACTGTGTTTTTTCATAATTTAAAACCTACGAGTCATCATTCAGAGCAAGTAAACCAAAACATACAGACTGAGTCTGGTATCACCATTGAGATTCCAGCTACTCACGCGATGACTCCAACAACCAATACTCCACAATCACCTGATGGACCAGACAGTCATTGGTTTTATTCTGAATCAGTTACTATTGAAGAAGATACCAATATCACCGGTTTCAATATCTCAATGAACGGGGCTGATCCTTCAGTTTTACACCACGTCTCAATTGGAGTTCTTGGGCGCAAAGCGAACGTCTGTACACAACACTACCTTGTGGACAGAGGAGCGTTTGAACTATTTTCAACATCTCGAATTGTATTAGACCCAATCTCTTTTCCTGAACCATATGGCATGCCGGTTAAAGCTGGAGAAGTTTTGTTTGTAGAATTTATGGCACATCCTCAAGCACAGGATCATATTCACAATCATGAAATACAACCAACCCTAGTTGTAAACCTAGAAACTGACACTGATCGTGAAGAGCCAATCACTTTTACAAGACTCAGACTAGACGACTCACCATGCACTCAACCTCTCGCTCACCAAGCTTTTGTGATACCAACTAGTACCGACAACTCGATATTTATAAAAACCTCTCAAGGTAACGAGGAAAGCAGTAGTGTTACTTTTACATCATCAACTACAATCATTTTAGGTGGAGCTAATTTTTGGCCACAAAAAGGCGGCCAAGATGTAACTGTATTTTTAAATAACCAACCAGTTAAAACATTTACGGCTGACCCAACTGAAAATCTAACGGGATGGAATATTCCTCTATGGAGTGAAAATCTAGCTGTACCAGCCTCTAGTACTATAAAAATTGAGTCGAGTTATATCAATCCTTTTGATACTCCCGTATTAGATGCGTCTGGTATGTTTGGTTTTTTTCACACTGTAGCCGAGTAATCATTTTGGTATCGCTACCACTCCGACTAACCAGTCAGACTCACCGGTCATTTCTTGCAAATAGATAATATTTCCTTTTGGAGTTATGGCGTAACCCTTAAACTTGTTCCCTGCCGTTATGATGTATTCTTGGTTCCAGATAGCCTGCACCCGCAACATGTTAGTCAACTGACTCCATAGCGTATACGGCTGATTAAACCACGCGTGCGATACCGGATGAGCAATAAACGGCACTTCACCCCGCTCACTCAAAATAGTTCGCACTCCCCAGGGCGACACACTTTCAAAACAAAATAGTACGCCAGGAGACGTGGCTGCGTGATTTTTCTGACTAGGGTTCGAGCCAACTGTAAACGCGACCGTCTGGGCAAATTGGTCAATTACTTCATCCCGGCCAAATAGTTTTAGGCCTGCCACATACAGCGACGGCATAAACTCACCTTGCGGTACCAGGTACCGTTTATGTGACTGGTCGACTACCCCTTCTTTTCCATTATAGACAAATGACTGGACCACTGCTCGATCAGAATCATCTGCTCGCCCACTATCCACAATAATCACATCACTATGCTGGGTTCTAAAGGAAAACTGAGAAGCTTCAAGGTTGGGGGTATTCTGCTGATTAAAGTATTGAGCGTCTTCAGGAAGCAAAATATAATCAGGCTTGAGCTGTAGCGCTGCTTGGACTGCAGTTTCGAGTTGGACTTTAATCTCGTCCCGGCCAACCTGGGTTCGTAAGTCAGACAAATCAAAGTGCGTGTCGATGACTGCGACGGTGTATGAATCACCATCGCTGTTCTCTTCAGGTAAAGGAAAAAAACTGGTCATCATCACAAAGGCAAACAAAACCAATCCGTACTTTTTATACGTAGGATTAATGACACATACATATATCATTGTTGCTAGGGAAACAAATAGAACTCCAAGAGAATACACACCAGTGACTTGCGCGACCTGAATCAGTACATTGTGCTCAGCCAGTAGGTACCCCAAGTAGCCAAAACTAAGTGCTGTGGTAATAGATCCACCAGGACCAAATGTCATGACTGAAAACACCAGCGAGCCAAACATTTCACCAACGATCCATATGAACGGAATCGCCACGTAAGTAACAATACGTGAACTATACTGTTGAAGAAACCGACAAGCCGCAACAAAAAATACGCCACCAAACCCCAGCCACAACGACCCTGTCACCCACCAAATAAAAATTAATGGTAGCTCAAAGTAGCCCAAGTCAATATTCGACCAGTCCATTGGATATACACTCCAACACCAAATCAATGTTAACGCAGACTTGATCGACCAGGCTATAAACCCACCAAACACAGCTCGTTTAAATGACGACACATGCAGGGTCAAATGAACCACCAAAGTCACCCCCACTAAACCAAACCACCACAGTACGGGGAATACAAAACCACTACCAAGCAACAAGCCTGCAGTCGCCCATTGAGTCAGCCAATTATTTTTGTAGGAGGTCATGATACATAACAATACCAGCTGCAGTTGCAACGTTTAATGATTCCTTTACTCCCAACATTGGGAGACAGACTACAGCATCACACTGACTCAGCGTCGTTTCCTCTACCCCAACCACTTCGTTACCCAGGAGATACGCTATCTTGTCTGGTACGAAAAACTCTTTGAGTGGGACTGCGTCAGTGGTGAGCTCAACGGCGGCAACCGTGCAAGCCCCTGCCTGTAGCTGCGCAATCACTTCAGCACTAGTTGTATAGTGCTCCCAAGGAATCGTATCGCAGGCCCCGAGAGACGTTTTTGTAATTTCAGATTGAGGGCGTCCAAATCGATCAATCGGCGTTGAGGTATAGCCAACGAGGAAAATTTTATCGACTCCAGCACCATCCGCCGTTCGAAACATCGCCCCAACGTTATAGGCACTTCTAATATTTTCCAAGATGAGATATTTCATTCCCTACTACAGTAGCAGAAGAGATCGAGAAAACGTTTGATTTTATATCGTAAAATGTTATAGTTTTGCCACAAAAAACGTGCGCCTTTGTTCAAGCTGATACCGTAAACACTGCCCCGCAGTATTTACTCCTTGATCAAGGAATGATACGTTTTTGAAAGTAAAAAATTATGCGCCTTTAGCTCAGTTGGTAGAGCGGCTCCCTTTTAAGGAGATGGTCCAAGGTTCGAGCCCTTGAAGGCGCACAAAAAGAATACCCCTTATTACGGGGTTTTTCTTTTTGTGCGCCTTCAGCAAAGTTCATAACTTTGCGTAAGGGCTCGAAAAGAGCGAGTATATCGCCCGGACCGTAGAGAGGACGATTCGAGCGTCGGGGCTGCGTCGCACAGTATTTTGGAGACCGTGGGTCGAACAAAATACTGATGCATAGGTAGCCGAGCCCAGGAACACGAAGATTATAACTTACGACTTGTGATCACAAGAAATCACTAAACGTCTATCTCAAACAATAAAACCTTAGGTGCAATCCCCATCGCTCTACAAACCATCAAGCGAGTATTGCCTGCCACAAGGTGATGACGACCTCCAAATTTCATAACTATCGGTGCTTCTAACATCGTCCCTTGCTCTAATTTACTTTTCAAATCCTCCCAATCACGATTTGCTTGCGAAGAGAGTTCTTCTACTTGCCCCCAATCTCCAGTTTCAATAGTTGGTGAATCACTATTCTCGAGAGCATTCCACTCGCTTAAATTCTCCTGACTCAGAAAATATGTCTGGATGCTTAAAATTATTTTGTTTCTGTTCGAAGGACTCATTCATATTTTATTTCTTCCCTCCCATCACTACCCGAAACACATTCCCGACCACCCCAATCAACAACCCAAGCAGCAGTAACCCAACAAACCGCGTGAACACAAACAAGAATTCACCAGCCGCAGTTACAGGTTCCGTTACTGTAATCCCAGCCATGAATACCTTGAGTGACCACCACATACCAGCGGGAATACTCGCAAATGCAGCGACTGTTGGTTCGACCAAATAGATCGCTGTCCCCGTCACCAATAACGCAAAGGTTAGCATCATAAAATAAATCAGTACGTTGAGCGATAGTACCCCCATGCTGTCATCGGTCACCCCGCGCCGAGCTACCTTGGCCAGGCGCACCATTCGTAATAACCTGATGATTCGCAGCGCCCGGGCTGATTTGAGGAAGGTAAAGTTTCCGAGCCCCAGAAACGTCGGGAGAATAGCAACGAGATCAACATACCCAAAAAAACTGGTCGGGTATTTCCAGGTTGGCGTAGACGCGATCGTCCGTCCAAGATATTCCACTGTAAATAATGCAACCGCCACCCATTCAATAATCAAAAAGGTTTGAGTGTGTTGCTGTAATGAGGGGACCGTTTCCAGCACCACAGCCACAATCGAAATGATCGTTAGTAAGGCAAAAAAATCGTTCACGTAGTGTGAGATTTTTCCCCGTTCGTCAAAAGCTTTCTGCGCGAGTTTCTTCATAGTAAATATAGTACCACTTGGCACGTTTAACATAACTAGTGTATAACTCAATATAGAAACAATAAAGAAACTGGGAGACGCCAATGTCGTTATCTGAAGATGATCTTGATCCTTATGACACTGATCCAATTGATCGCGTCGAGTACACAGCTGAACACTACGGCTGGCGGTTTGAACGAGTTGCCAGTGATCAGATTGCTATAGAGATAAAGGCGCAATGGCGCACCTACTCAATTACACTTGCCTGGTCAGGGTATGATCAAACACTACGGTTGATCTGTACCTACGAATTAGGGCCAACGGCTGCGCGTATGCCAGCACTGTTTGAACTACTCAACACCATGAACGACCGTTGTTGGTCTGGTGCGTTTACCTGGTGGGAAAAACCGCAACTGATGGTGTACCGCTACGGTTTGATACTCAGCGGTGACATGATAGCGAGCCCAGAACAAATCGATACCATGATTGGGTCGGCTGTTGATACCTGCGAACGCTACTATCCCGTAATACAGCTCGTTTTATGGGAAGAAAAAACAGCAAATGAAGCCATGCAAGCCGCTTTTGGTAGAACTTTTGGCCGAGCTTGAAACAAAAAAACCTACGCAGCATTTTCGCTGCGTAGGTTTTCTATTTCCCTCCTAATACCCACTGCTCTAACGCTATATCAATATCGCGTACTCCGGCGTGACCGGCGTGATACAGCTCGATGAGTGACTGAGACAAAACAGTAACTTCCCCGGGTGTGAACGTAGCGAGCGCCCGTTTAGCTTTATTGTAGGGAAAATCTTTCATCCCCGCTTCAGCGGCGTTACTCGTCACTTCAGCTAGCCGCAAAGCTTTTAATTGCCACCACAAAATCCCGATCAGTTCCTCGGCGGCGGCCCCGTTGGCTGTTGCTTCTTGCAGCAATACCCACAGCTGTCGGCGGTTTTTACTCGCCAGCGCATCCGCCATTGCAAAGGTGTTAAACCGCTCACTTTTTGCAGCGGTAAATTCTTCACTACTATCGGCATATTTTGCGTACGTTTTTTTTGCTGGTGCCAGCAGTGCCCCTTCGAGAATCAGAAACGTATTTCGTGACTCACTCATTTCTTTAAGACTATTTTTTACCTCTTCAGCCAGGTCAGCATTATCGGCTGGTGTATCGATCACAAACCACTCTTCCCCGCCAAACAGTGACGATGCGCCCAGAGCATCAGCGATCTGTCCAGGAGCATAGCTACTGGCGTCGAGTGTGGTGAGCGTTCCTTCTGGTGACATATTTACATCAGCAAAAGCCGTCGCAGCATCGCGGATTTTTTGTCGATCGGTTCCAAAGTAAACTTTATACATAACGACTATTCTAACCCCTGCATCTCATTCCAGTTCTCCCCCACTTTGACGTCCGCTTGGAGTGGCACCCCGTGGTCCTCTTTACCAGCGAGGGCTGCTTCCATTATTTTCACTAACTCCGGAACTACTTTTACTACTTCACCTTCTTTAATTTCAAACACTAGTTCGTCGTGGACCTGCAATAGCATCCGTACGTCGTCCGGTTTTTTTAGTCCGTCGATATAATCATGAATCTGACGCATCGCCACCCGCATACAGTCAGCCCCGGTACCTTGGATTGGAGCGTTGATTGCCATCCGTTCAGCCTGGGCACGGATAAATGGAATGCTAGAA
>Ga0208544_10000761_pt1 | contig 23622 bp, 13 predicted proteins | sample DEB08_DNA_9_FD_184526 | JGI IMG/M metagenome (GOLD analysis project Ga0208544, IMG submission 184526) | Aqueous microbial communities from the Delaware River and Bay under freshwater to marine salinity gradient to study organic matter... | ecosystem: Environmental > Aquatic > Marine > Coastal ... | reverse complement strand
CGATGAAATTACATGAAAAAGCAATAGATAGACTAGATGCTACTATTGGAAAATGGTTCGTTACTATTAATCCAAGGAAAGCAAAAAAGGTATTATATTATGACTAATTATTTCTTTCTTTTTGCCTTAGACCTAACAACATAAAGATAAGCAGAGTAATTGTTAAATTAGAAAGAAAATAGAAGGAAACTTGTGAATAAGTTAATATTATTTTTAAGTTTGCAAGCAAAGGAATCTTTATATAATATAGGTCTTATGATAGTTGTTCTTGAATACAATTATGGATTTATCATATAATGGTCTTTGGAAAATGCTTTTAAAATTAGAAATGGATATTATTTTATAATACTTTTTATTTTTATTAACTCCTTATATCTTACCATCAAACTACTCTCTACTAAATGATAATCAAACGAAAGTCAATATAACCTGACTATACAAATAAAAAATAATTAATGTTAACCAAACCAATTTTAAAAATTCACAAAAAACGAGCGGAATTGTATCAAACCGCTGCCGATATTTTTGTAGAAAAAGCCCAAGCTGCCATTCAAAAGAAAGAAAAATTTACAGTCTGTCTTTCTGGAGGAAAAACGCCAGAACCACTCTATCAATTATTAGCTACACCGGAGTATTCAGAACAAATCAATTGGAAAAAATGTCATGTTTTTTTTGGTGATGAAAGATGTGTTCCTGACACCCATGATGATAGTAATTACAGGATGATTTATGATACGTTACTCAAAAAAGTAAATGTGCCAAAATCACAGGTTTATAAAATAGATGGCTCAAAAACTCCTCGGCAGGCTGCACAAGCCTATACACAAGTATTTCAGTTATTCTATGGTGCTACGAAACCCTTTTTTGACTTAGCTTTTTTAGGAATGGGAACAGATGGGCATATTGCTTCTATGTTTCCTGGTACCGATGCGGCTAGAATGGTAAGAAAACGAGTAAGAGAAGTGAAAATAGGCAAGAGCAAAACTTGGAGAATTACCTTAACGGGCTCCATGTTCAATCGCTCAAAAGCAGTTGTTTTATTAGTTGCAGGAAAGAAAAAAGCAGCAACACTAAAAGAAGTATTACAAGGCGAGTATGATCCAGATGTGTTGCCAGCACAAATTCTTCGCAATGCCCAAGGGGAAGTTACTTGGTTGTTGGATGAAGGTGCGGCTAGTTTGTTAGATAATGATAAAGCTGATTAGCAAGTTAGTGCATCTGCTATAAAATAGGCTCAAAGTGATTTGGGTGGAGTGTTGTAGCTCAAACCAGAGGTCTGAGCTACAACACTCCACCCAAATCACTTTGAGCCATAAAATAATAATCCATTGGGAAATTAATTCGTTGGGATAGCATAACAGATTGATTACCCAATGGGTTTTACCGAAATCAAAACAATGTTTCAACACCTGGAGAGAGGTAATATTCTTTATCAACAAAGACGTTATGTGGAGGCAGAAAAAGAGTATTTCAAAATACTAACAGCCGCCCCAAATAATCCTTTTGCCTTGGCGATGTTGGCGCAATGTTATTTGGAAACAAATCGTAAAAAAGAAGCTTTAGAGTTTGCGGAAAAAGCAGTTGCGAACGCAGTTGAATCTCCAACCATCTATTATGTTTTAGCACGTTGTCAATTTTATAATAAGCTGATAGATAAGGCTTTAGTCTCTATTCAGTCAGGGCAACAATTAGACCCTACTAATTCAGATTTTTTCTTATTAAAATCCCAGATTGCCTTTTATCAAGAAAACTGGGAATTAGCATTAGTAGAGGCGGAACGTGGCTTGATGCTAGATCCAGAAGAAGTCATTTTAATCAATTTAAGGGCAAGGGCTTTGGTGAAATTAAACCGTAAAGAAGAAGCGGCTAATACCATGGATTATGCCTTGCACCGAGCGCCTCAAAGCTCTTATTCGCATGCCAATAAGGGCTGGGTGTCTGTTGAAAGAGATGAATATGAAGCCGCTATTACTCATTTTAAAGAAGCGCTCCGTTTGGATGCTAGCAATGCTTATGCTAAATCGGGTTTAAGGGAGGCTATTAAAGCAAAGAATTATATATATCGAGGAGTGCTGAAGTACTTCCTATGGATGGGCAAATTACAAGAAAAATACCGATGGGGTTTTGTCATTGGTTTGTATGTGCTTTATCGAATAGCTTTGGCTTTAGCAGAAACTTCTGATTTGATGGCGATGCTGATGACGCCTTTAATTATCGCTTATATTTTATTTGCCTTTTCCTCTTGGATTGCGATGCCTATTTCCAATTTATTTTTAAGACTACATCCATTGGGAAAACATGCCTTAGAAGATGATGAGATAACTGCGTCTACCATGGCGGGTGGATTAGCAGGCTTATCCATACTGAGTTTTATATTTTTCTTTATAACGGGTGGTTCTATTGATTTAACTGGAGATGATTTTATTATTGAAGGCTATGCTTCCTTGTTTTTATTAGGTGTGATGTTATTATTAATGATGATTCCTATAGGAGGGCTATTTTTTGCAGAAGAAGGAACCGTTGGGCGGCGAAATCTAACAATATTTGCCATTGGATTAGGAATCGTTGGCGGTTTGGCATTATTGACAGATATATCTATCTTATTGATGGTTTTCTTTATCGGCATACTAGGCTATAGTTTTGTGGCTAGTTATATTATTGGGAAAGGAGCGAAGGAGTTATGATTGCTGGTTAGGATTTTTAATCCGACACCTTTATTCTGCTCGCCTCTGGCGAGATTAGGGCAAATATTTTTCAAAAAGCCAATTATTTATACTTGCCAGAGGCAAGAAAAATAGTGGTATCGGACTAAAAGTCCTAACCAGCAGCAAATTTAGAATTGTTAACTTATTTTGTTTGCCTACTTAAACCTAAAAAATCATTTGAACAACCCATTTTTTATCCAATATTTAAATTTTTAAAATGAACCGCATAAGAGAAATGATAATTATACTATTATTAATTTCTCAATTTAATTGTTCCAATAAACCTGAAGAAACGAATAGCCAAGCTGGACAAGTAAGCAATATAATCCTGATCAATGCAGATGATTTAAGTTCAGCTTCTTTGGGGAGTTATGGTCAAAAAGTCATTCAAACACCGAGACTAGACCAAATGGCAAAGGAGGGCGTATTGTTTAAAAATGGTTATAGTGCTGCAACTACTTGTGGCCCATCTAGGCTTTCTTTATTATTGGGCAAGCATTTAGGGCATCTTCCCTATCGGAAAAATGCTGCCGAAGTTGACAGACATGCTATCTGTTATCCACAATTACTACAAAATAAAGGGTATAAAACTGCGCTATTCGGCAAGGCAATTAATGCGCATCATATTTTTGGAAGACCTATTGGTGGTTTTCCATCCCATAATGGATTCGACTCATTCGTAGGCACCTTAACGGATGTTTCCGCACATCAATATTACCTAGACGGAAAAACGGCACCCCAATCAAATCACCCCAATCATTTATGGAAAGGTGCACACAAATGGTGGGTTAGTAAATATGACATTGGGCCTAGCAGGTACACTCAAAATGAATATGTAGATTTGGCTCTAGATTTTATTTCAGAAAACAAAACTCACCCCTTCTTTTTGTATTTGCCTTTACAAATCCCGCATCGGGAATTAGTTGTTCCTAAAAAAGGCGAGTTAGATTATCAGGTAGCAGATAATGGATTATTAGAACAATACCTAAGAGAAGATGGAACGTCTAACTTTCAGGAAACTGCCTACGAAGTAAACCGTACTTACCAGCGTCCAGTAGATATGCCGAAAGCAACCTATGCGGCAATGATTTCTCGCTTGGATAGAGATGTTGGAAAAATATTAGATCAACTGTCTACGCTAGGATTAAAAGAAAATACTTTAGTCATATTTACTTCGGATAATGGATTTGCAGATAAAATTCCAACAAATGATTCTTTTAATCCCAAAGGAGGGCTTAGAGGATCTAAAGGTCATTTATATGAGGGGGGCATTAGCGTGCCTTATATTTTTTGGGGAGGAAAGGTTAAAAAAAATACGATAGAAGCACCAATAATAGGATATGATTTGGCGACTACTATTTTAGATTTTGCAAGAGTCCAAGAAGGGTTTGAAACGGATGGGATAAGCTGGAAAAGCGCCTTATTAGAAGGAATCATACCTGATAGAAAATGGTTATATTGGGAGAATTATTATGGAGCGACTAGACAAGCTGTTTTAATAGATAACCGTTATAAAGTAATTAAGTCGGAAGTTGATTCAGCGGATTATCAAATAGCTTTATACGATATAAAAAAAGATAAATTTGAAGCAAAGGATTTATCTGAAAATGATGATTATACGGACGTAATCGCATTTGCCCGAAGCGTTTTTGAAAGGGAACACCAACCAAATAAGGATTTTATGATTCCTAATTAATGACAATTTTTTGTAAGGGTTTAGGCTATAGCTTAGTAAAAGAAGCCTGAAAAGGCATGTTCATTTTTGAATTAGTCAATCTTAGAAAATAAGTACCTTTAGGAAGTGAACTGATATTAATTTTGTTATCCATTATATAAAATCTATTTTCTAGTACCAACCTTCCCGAAGTATCAAAAATACTCAAAGAAAAACGTTTAGATGGAACAAGGTGGTCTGCTTCAATCGTCAAGAAGTCAGTAGCTGGATTAGGCCGCATAATTAAATTGCCTTGTTCAGAAAGATTAGTATCAATGACCGTTGTATTAGTTAGTAAACTACAATCGTAAAGGTCAGGCAAATTAGCTTCAAAAAGCGTAAACTCATCCTCATAAAATTTGACAAAATCAGGATGATTCGGGGATTCGGGTAAAGGCACCCAATGATGATTTGCTCGGTCATTTCGCCAAGTGAGCGCATAGGCTAGTTCTTTAGCGATGGGGTCATTTTTTAAAGGCGCTAAAAAAACATTGGTAAACCAATCTGAGTTTTCTGCAAATTGAATTCCTCCATTAACGCCAAATTCTGTTAAAGCAGCAACCTTATTATGTTGGGTAGCAAATTCCACGACTAATTGAGCATTCGGAATTAAAAACATTTCATAAGCCAAGACGGCATAACTATCAAACCCAATAATATCTACATAATCATCTCCTGGATAGCGGGCTTCATAACCACCTCGAAAGGCAGGGTCAGAAGGCGAATAGGCATACAGTACATGGTGAATATTTCGAGTGTTTCTCAAATAATCTATGGTGAATTGCCACAAAGCAACGTACTCTTCTGGCGTACAATAAGGGCTTCCCCACCAAAACCAATCTCCTGTATTTTCGTGAAAAGGACGATAAATAACAGGAATTAATTCCCCATCTTTATCTCGTAAACCATTAAAAAAATTAGCGACCTGATTAAGGTGTTGAATTAATCTACTTTGAGGTGCAGAACCTGTCTCTAATATGCCTGAAACCGAATTGTTTTGTGCATCCCATGCACCACCTCTGGTCTTAAAATTATCCATGTGGTCACTGAAAGTAATAATCGCCCCGCGTTCATGCGCACGAATGGCATGTCTTTGGAAAACAAATCCTCTCACAAAATCAAAACCATAAACTGCGGGATAATCGCCTACTGCCTCTTCGCAATCAGAACGATCCTCAAAGCCATCTTTATCTTCCCACCCAATACCCTCGAAGGTACTATTTTGGTGACCAAATAATAGATGATTAGAACGTAAATTTTTTAATTGTTGGTAAAGGCTTTGGGTTTGGCAAGTAGCGGAAAGGTCTGATTGAGCAGATAAGCTACCGATAGTAGATAGGACAACTAAGCATAACAGTATATGCTTGAAGTAGGAGCGAAATAGGAGCTGATTTGTTGGCAAAGGCAATGATTGAATTATTGAAGGTATAACCTATGCCAAATATACAAAAATCTAAATATTTAGTTGGCGTCCTTCCCGACAAAATAGGCGCTATTCTTGATAGGTGGTTAATTTTCTAGTGGATACTTAGTACACCGTTCAATAAGTTTCTTGAAATTTTAAATTGTTGCTGGTTGCTAGTTGCTGGTTTCTTTTTAGGCAGAACTAGCAACCAGTAACTAGCAACGGGATGTTTTAAAACACCCACTTATTTATTGAACGATGTACTTAGACATACAAATTCATCATTCATTGTTTATCGTTGATCATTACTTTATTCCTTTTCAATCACCTTTGCCCCTTTAAATCTTTTTCTGATATGCTTGATGGTCGTTTTAAATTCTTCTTCTGTTTCAAAAGCGAACTGAATGCCTATTTGAGTTAATTCTTTTCCATTTTTAAGGTATTTTTTTGGCAATGCATCATAGCCATAATCATAGACCTGTTCAATGCGTTTTTGAGCATTGGATTTACTACCAAAAATACCCACTGAAACCACGGCAATCCGCTGGTTCGGACCTAAAGTACTACTTTCCGTATCTACTATTTCTGCGTCATCAGTAACTGCTAACGTTTCATCTTCGGCAAAGTCTACGGCATCTTCATCTGATGTTGTTTCCGTTCCTTCGGATGAGTCTACCGTAAGTGCGGTTTCTTGACTAATTGCTACCTCAACAGGACTTTCATTGACTTTTTTATCAGCGATACTTTGTTGATTTATTAAACCTAAACCAAATTGATTCATAATAGGAATCGCAATAATCAATAAAATAGTCGTTGCCAGTGCCACAGGAAGCCAAGTATGCTCCTCGGTATAATCTTTAAACCATTTCGCAAATGATTTTTTCTTGGTATACTTATGTCCAGTAGCAGAACCACTAGGAACAATCGAATCTGCGGTAACTTTATCTCTTAAAATTGGATAGAAATTAACGGTAGGTAATCCAAAAGCTTCTTTGTTAAAGTTAGTAGAATCAGGAATGAATTGAATTTTGTTTTCAAAATCTTTGTACAACCTGCCAACTCCAGCGATATTTACCATTTCTCGCCGATTTAATTGGTCTTTTATAATGCTAACAAATTTAGCCACCTGTCGATTGGCTTCTTCTGTACTTACTTGATGTTTTTGTTGAATAATATCAACTAGCTTACCATCATTTACTATTAAATTTTCATCAAAATTAATAGATTTCGTAGGTGGATTAAGTAGACCTTGGACATGGTCAATGGTGCTGGGAGAATACTTTAAGGTTAACGCTCCAAACCCAGGAACGACTAAACTATTATTTTCAAAAAGTAATTCTTTAATATAAGGGGTAATATCTATATTCATATCGTCCGCTCCTGTAGCGTCGCAAAAATGATTGAATTTTCATTTTAGTTTTGGACGCTTATTGTTTTTTAATGTAGTTTTCTCAGTGCCAATAGGCTAATTAACTATCAAATTTACTATATTTTTTGGAAAAAGTTTTGATTGGGCATATATTTTCAGTAATAGAGTACATCTAATTTTATCTAGACAATCCTTTTTTGTAGCGAAGAATTAAGAAAAACCTAAAATTATTTACCAACAAGTTAAAAAAAGCAATTGATACAACATATTCTATTAAAATGACATTTTAGTTCCACGATGCCTTATTGAATGTAAAAAGAGCTGCGAAAATGCTCAAAAATGTAAAGTGAAGTTATGATAAAGCTATTGGATATGTTGATGCTATTCGGCTAAGATTAGCAGGTAATAAATTAAATCCTTCCAATAATCGGCAATATCTTCCTTTTCATTTTCTCATTCATTTATAAAACCCTGGGATTATGAAAGTTATTCTTTCTATCTTGTTATTCCTTTTTGGAATGACAAGCATCAGTAATGCGCAATCTATACATACTTGTACAGAAATGCCAGTCACCTCACTAGCACTGCAACAAGCCCAACAACAAATTCCGCAAGCTGCCGCTCGTGCAGTTAGTTACAAACCAAAATATGGTCTTTATTGGCCAAATGGAAGTACTATTCGAGTCAAGTTGATGGGCGGGAGTAGTTATGTCCGAGACAAAGTCAGACAATATGCCGCAGAATGGACTCGACATGCTAATTTAGCTTTCCAATTTGTCACTTATGGGCAAGCAGATATTAGAGTATCCTTTGTTCAGAATGGTAGTTCTTGGTCGGTTATAGGAAAACAAGCTTTGCAAGTCAGCCAAAATGAAGCGACTATGAATTTTGGTTGGTTGACTGACCGAACGCCAGATTACGAATTTAGAAGAACTATTTTACATGAATTTGGCCATGCCTTAGGTTTATTACACGAGCATCAAAATCCAAGCGGTGGGATTCCTTGGGATGAAGCAGCGGTTTATAATCATTATCGACAAACACAAGGTTGGGATGCTCAAACGACCTATGCGAATGTCATTCAAAAAGCAAGTCGAAATGCGACTCAATTTTCAGCTTATGACCCTCGTTCGATTATGCATTATCCAGTTTCTGCAAGTCTAACTAATGGCCAATATCAAGTTGGGATGAATCAAGCATTGTCGGTGACAGATGGCGTTTATATTAGAGAGGTATACCCAGGACAACGCTGGTCTAATCCCGATAATTCTTCCACCGAAAGACCGACTAATCGGCCGACAGAAGAGACAATAACTCAAAAGCCTCGACCAGTCGCCGACCGATTTATTGTAAGTGTGAGTAATAAATTGGGCGAAAGTCAAGTATCCGAAACTATAGATTTATATTTAGGAACCGACAAGTTTACTTTTAAATTAAATAAAAATAGTCAAAAAGAACAGACTTTTCGTTTCCGTATGAAGCGTGGAAATTATAGTTATCGACTATCTTCAACGAGTACTTATCAACTAACCCAACGAGTTTGGAATGGTTGGAAATATGTACGTCAAAAAGTAGATAAAACGATTTATGGAAGCGGTTCGGGTACTTTAAATATTACAGGAAGTGAGGCGTTGACTTTATATGGAAATTATGATAAGGCAACGGATAGAATGACGGTTTATTTGGGCGCAGTTAAAAATAATGGACTAGCAATTAGTCAAGAAAACCCAGTTTGTAAGAATTAAAGTTACCCAGCGAGTTAAGAACAGTTTATAACGGTTGTCAGTTTCTACAAACGCTTGGAGCGTCTTCAATATCTCAAGCGTTTGTAGAAACCAACAACTAACAAAATTATATTTTTCGTAAAAATTTAGCCTCTAAAGTCATCCGTAGCGAATAACCCATTGATTCTAAGTCAATAATAACTTCTTTTTCTCCATGATTATCAATTAGAGTGCCCGTCAAGCCAGTCAGGTTACCACCCATAATTTCTACTTGGTCGCCCTTACGGAAGCCAGCAGAAGGTTCTGCGGTTACCGAAATTCCTTCTCCTACAACTCTTCGCATGATTTCCATTTCTCTTTCAGGGATAGAAATTAGATTTTTAGCGATTCGTACAAAATTGACCACATTATCAGTTTGTAAAACTGGCAAGTATTCAGCTTTGGTAATTTTTACAAAAATATAGCAACTAATTAAAGGCATTTCCACCTTTTTCTTTTTGCTAGCATAAATTCTAGTCAATTTTTGAATAGGCAGATACGAATGGATGCCTTTACGATTGAGGTCTTTTGCAATAACCTTTTCTCTTTTGTATTTGGTGTATACTGCAAACCATTTGGCTTCAGTAGCATCAAGATGATTTTCTGGTAGTTCAGCTGCTTTTGTCATTTATACTTTATAGTTTTTGAGATTTAAAGGAGTATATAAATATATCTTATGCTTTCAGTTTTTCTACTATTTTTTCTTTCAATTGATATTTTTCTTGACTTTCTTTACAAATTGCGATGCCCTCTACGCCAAAATCTAAACGATGTCCATATTCACTCATCCAACCGATTTGTTTAGCAGGATTTCCGACAACTAGGGCATAAGCAGGAATGTTTTTAGTCACCACAGCCCCTGCTCCAATAAAAGCAAAAGCACCGATGTTATGCCCACAAACAATGGTTGCATTTGCGCCAATCGAAACACCGTTACCTACATGTGTTTTACTATATTGTCCTTTCCTATTAACGCTACTTCTAGGATTGGTTACATTCGTAAAAACCATAGATGGTCCCAAAAATACATCATCTCCACAAGTTACCCCGGTATAAATAGATACATTATTCTGGACTTTAACATTATTTCCTAGCACCACATTGGAAGCGATAAAAACATTTTGACCCAAGTTACAATTTTTACCTAATTGGGCATTACTTGAAATATGGCAAAAATGCCAAATTTTTGTGCCCTTTCCAATAATAGCACCTTTGTCAATAACAGAAGAAGTATGTACAAAATAATCTTCAGCCATGATTTTAAAAGTTAGGAAGCGTTAGAAAGATGCCTAGACGAGAATTTTCAAAGAAATAAACTCGCCCAGGCAGGTCTACTAATATTTAGATGCTTCTTATGTACAGGATGACAAGATTCTTAGAATTAACAGGAATAAGTACTTAAACAAAACTTTTTTATCTAAAATTTAAAGTAATGCTGTATGACTACTTATGACCATTAATTTAATGCATTAGACCAGAGTAATACTGGTTTTGAATCCAATGAATCCATCAATTCATCCGTAAGTTCTGTTGTTTGATAAATTAGGTATCGGACTTTTCGTTTAATGACAGGTTCTACCCGATTAATCAAGCGAATTAAATAGGCTTGGTCAATATTTCCAATCATAATTAAATCAATGATTGGGCTATCTAAACCTTTAGCTAATTGCCCACTTAAATAAACATGTTCTATTGTCCCAAGTCGATTAATTACCCCTTCTATTAGGCGGTCAATCCCAATATGTTTTAATAAAATATTATGAACCTCCCCAAAAGTGGATGATCGGTATTGGCAGTAAACATTTTTTTATTGCCTTGCATAAAAGCAGTTAACATACCCGCTTTTTCTAGCCGATTTAATTCCAATCGAATAGCATTGGTCGAGTCTCCAAATTCACTTTCCAGACCTCTTAAATAAGAAGTTGTCTTACTATTCAAAAAGAATTTGAGCAGTAGTTTGATTCGAGTTTTTGAAGAAATTAGCGTCTCTAGCATTTTTTATTTCACGTCTTTGGTGGCTTTTGATTAACTCGGACTAGAATGGAAGTGCTTTGTCAGTTAAGAAATGAGCAGTAAAATATCGTTTATAATTACTAATTGGGTGATTAATTCAAATGGAATTTAAAACCAACTAAATGTAGTGATTAGATTTTACCAGTTAATTGATAGTAGACAAAGTACCAATAATGTTTTTTTGAGAAGAGTTTAATTAAAAGTCAATATTGAGTAACAAATTTACTCAATATCCTACGAGAATCCAATGAAATAGTTTGTAAAACTAAAAATTTGTTTGCTTTTTTTTTAGAAATGACTACATTTTACAAAAAACAGGACGGGATAGGAGTAAATAAAACCAGCGAATAACTTGTTTTAACAGTAAGGGAACGATTTATTTTTATCTAAAAACACTTGTAAAATTTTTTCCTTTTCTACTTTTTACTATCTTTCGCCCTATGAAAAATGAAGATGAAAAATTACGCATATCAAAGACTTCCTTTAGAGAATGGTTAGAAAAATTACAACAGGAAAGTTGGCAATTGGAGTTGCTGATTTCTGGATTTGCCTTGTTTGCTGTTTGGGAGGCACGGACTTTGGTGGATGGATATCAGAATTATATGACGATTAATAGAGGCGGAGGCAGTGCTTTTACAGGTATCATTTATGGTTCTTTTTCTTGGTTGTTAAATATTGGTTGGCGTATTTTCTTTTTTAATTTATTAATTCATGTTCTAGCTCGTGGTTTATGGATTGGGGCTATCGGCCTGCGGTATGTTTCTGGGGATATCGATTATGATTATTTTAATTACGCAGATAATTTCACTAATTTTCTTAAAAAAAATGTAGGTGATTTTGATGATTATATAGAAAAGCTAGAGCGTTTTTCTAGTGTCATTTTTGCTTATACTTTTTTACTTTTTTTTATATTCCTATCACTTATCTTATTTTTTGCAGAGGCCTCTGCGATATTGGGCTATATTAAAGACCCTGGCGCAGGAGGAATAGCAGCGATACTATTGTTCTTTCTGGGATTGATTGCCTTCATTGATTTTATTACAATGGGTGGGATAAAAAAAATAAAGGAAAAAAACATAGCTAAAATTTATTATGTTTTTTATCGGATTTTTAGTTGGATGACCCTTTCGTTTTTGTATAGGCCTTTATTGTATAATTTCTGGGATGAAAAATATACTAGGAGACTGTTTTTAATTTCTCTTCCTTACATTTTTATTTTAGGTTTTATTCCTAAGATTGATTCTAATGCTTATCCTTATTTTCCGAATTATCATAGTAATAACGAATCAGAAAAATTGATTTATGAACATCATTATTATGATGATGAACGAGCATTGGCCCAAGAAAGAAAAAAAGGAATTTTTAGAAGTAAACATGCCATCCTAGGCATTAGCTTACCTAGTATTGAGTTGTCTGGTAATTATGGGCGTTTTTTTCTAAGAAGCGATTCCTATGATGCTAAATGGATAGAAAAGGAAAAAAAGATTACTCCTTACCATACCCCTGGATTAGTCATTAATGGATGGAATAGTACCGTAGAAAATGATGTACTTAATAAGTTAGATTCTTTAGAATCTAGTCAAAAAATTCCTCTTTTAAAAGAAAAAGCTAGTTTAAGGAAGAAATTAAAAGCTAAAGAAATTACGTCGGTACAAGCAGGAATAATAGAGGATAATGGGACACTGAAAGTCGATGACCTTTATTGGAAAGAAAAGGAGGATAGCATTCGACGAGTATGGTGGGCTAAAAAAATGGACTATAATATAGACAGGATGGAAAAATTGAATAGTAGTCTGCTGGAGTTGGCGACTATTCAAATAGATGATATTGATTTTAAAGATAGTTGCGATTGTAAAATGTACATTCATCCAAATATGGGGGAGAAGGGATTGCGTTGCTATTTTCCTATGACATCATTGGAAGAAGGACCACATCTCTTACATTTGAAACGGAAATATTATTCCGAAAAAAGAAATGGGGACTTAGAAGCCTCTTATAACGATTATTACATCCCCTTCTATAAAATTAACAAAGATTTCTGATAACACTTCCAAGCAATTTTTTAAACTAAACACTTGGACTAAACCAACTTTTTATGAAAAACGATACTATTAAATTTGGCCTAATGTATGCGGCTGCCTCTAGTCTTGTCATTTTATTGACCTATTTCGTGGACCCTAAAGCTATCTCAAGATTTATGCATTGGAGTACTGCCCTACATTTTGCGGCTATGCTAGGATTAATGTACATGGCTGCTAAGACCGCTAAAGAAAAGAAAGGAGGATTTATTCCATTTGGAGAGGCATTAGTTCCTAGCCTTGGCACATTTGCTATCGGTAGTCTACTTGGAGGAATGGGGCTTTTTTTCTATCTATTAGTTAATTATTTCGACCCTAGTTTACAACCAATTATGGAAGAAGGGGCTAAAGAAATGTCAGAAAGCATGCTTGATGCGATGGGGCTTTCAGAAGAACAAAAATTGCAGCAAATGGAAATAATGGAGGAGCAACAAAGTGGGATGAGCCCCTTTGGTCTTAAAACCTTAATATTAGGCTGGTTGATGAACTTATTTGTTATGGGCTTACCGATTAGTGCGATTATCGCCGCCATCATCAAAAAGAAAGAACCAATGCCTATTGTCTAATATTTTAGTTAAGTCATCTAAATAATACAACTATCTAACCTCAAAACCATTATACTTATTAATCCGACAACACATAAGTACTTACAGTGCCTAAAAACCTTGTGAGTACTTAATTTCTATTACTCTATAAATCGCCCGAAGATGAAGCAATTGCTATTACTACTATCTCTTTTTTGTACACAATTCCTGTATAGCCAATCCATTGACGAACGTTTACAAACGCACCAAGAAGCTTACCCTTTAGAAAAAATTTACATTAGTCACAATCAACCTTATTACGCCTCAGGGGACACCCTTTATGGTAAAGTGTTTGTGGTTAATGGACGGAACCACCAATATTTTGATGGCACGCCCATCGTGTATGTAGATTGGTTATCGGAGAGTGGGACGGTACTAGAATCACTTGTCCTTAAAATAAAAGAAGGAATGGCTAATCTATCCATTCCGCTCAATAGAGACTATGGGGAAGGTCGTTTTTTGCTAAGAGCTTATACTCAATACCAAAAGAATTTTGACGAACATTTTATTTTTCAAAAAGAAATAAAAGTGATAGGGGAAACACCATTAGAAGAGAAAAGTGGAGAAGGCGATAAAACCAATTATAGTGTTCAATTTTTTCCTGAAGGTGGACAGTTAGTCACCAATTTAGCATCTGCCTTGGCCTTTAAAGCAACTAATGGACGGGGAGAACCGATTGATATTACAGGCGCTATTGTCAATAAAAAACAAGAACCAGTTGCTCAGTTTAAATCTTTTAATGAAGGAATTGGCGTGGTTAGTTTTCAACCACTGGCAGGCGAGAAATATCAAGCCAAAGTCAATTGGAATGGTTTAATTCGTTATTTTGATTTACCCCAAATATTAAAAGAAGGGTTTGTGCTAAAAATAAGTAATCGAAAGGCGGATAAGATAAGTCTACAAATCGGTACGACGACCAAAAATGGGTTGAAGAACTGCACATTGGTCGGACATATACGTGGGCAACCTTTTCTAAGTCAGTCTTTTAGTGAAGGGAATGCGCAGAAATTAATAGTAGATAAAAATCAAATTCCATCTGGTGTTTTGCATTTTACGGTTTTTGATAGTGAAGAACGTCCTGTATGTGAACGCTTAGTGTATAATAGCAACTTAACAGAAAATGTAGCACTTAAGATAGATTTACCAAAAAAACAATATGGCTTAAAAGAACAAGTAAATGCAACGGTATCTGGAATGGTGGGTGATAAGGCAATTAAAGGAGATATGACGGTTACGGTGTATAATAAAGAAATTTTTTCAGGAGGAACAGCAGTGACAAATATTAAAAATTATTTATTACTTCAATCAGATTTAAGAGGCCGAATTAATAATATCAATCAATATTTTGAAAAAGAGGATACTAAAAGCCGAACGCTCTTAGATTATGTCCTATTGACGCACGGTTGGCGGCGATTCAATTGGCAAGATGTATTGGCAGCAAAGCCAACTCCTATCATTTTTCCAACAGAACAAAGTATTTCTTTTGCAGGAAAAATAATGAAAGATAATAATCGAGATACTCCCGTTAAAGGAGATGTGTATTTGAGCATTATGGATGCCAATAATTTTACGTCTACCAATTTGACCACTGACGAAGATGGGTTATTTTATTTTAAAGGATTAGATATACCTGCACCAACCGAAGTCTTATTTCAAGGAAATATACATAATGCCAAAAAGAAAAAGAAGCAAAAGGATGGCGAGGCGAGGAGAACAGGTAGCAAGTATGTTAAATTCGAACTTTTAAATTTGCATGATATAGATTTTAAAGATAGCATTTCACTAAAAGGAATTCCTTATAATAAAGCAGAACAAAAACTATTTGCCACGGAGGTCAATCGAATTCGAAAAGTAGATACTATTTATCATCCTGAGTGGTCGATTGATTTGGATGCCGTGACGGTGAAGGCAACAAGACTGGCAGAAAGTCAGAAAAAAGAAGCGGATACCAAAAAGAAATTTAAGGATAGAGGTTTATTTTATTCTGCTAGTTCTCAAAAAATTTACATGGATGATTTAACGGCAGGTGGGGCCATTTACTTAGATGTTTATGAAGTGATTAGAAATAGGGTAGGGGGCGCTCAGATTATAGGGACGGATGAAGGGAGGGAAGTATTACTTAGAGCACAAAGTTCGTTGCAAAATCCAACTTATGCGACGATAGAATTAGATGGTACGCTTATTTCTGCAGGTACGGCTGCTTCTATAGATCCCTCTAATATTGAGATGATTGATGTAAAAAGGGGGTTAAGTGCTACTGCTGTTTATGGAGAAGCTGGAAATGGAGGAGTTATTACCATTATTACCAAAGACCCTGCTGCTAATGTTAGAAATATAAAAACCCCTGGTGTGTTGACGATTGAACATCCTGGTTACCACCAAGCGAGAACCTTTTATGTACCAGATTATGAAAACGATAATTTTGCTCGTCAAAAGCCAGATTACCGAACTACTTTATATTGGAATGCAAATGCGAAGTTAACAGAAAAACCTTTGCCGCTACAATTTTATACAGGCGATAAATTATCTGAATTTTTGATTTTTGTTGAAGGGATTACAGCGGATGGGATGCCTTTTGTAGGACAGGAGGTGATACAGGTTGGGCAATAATAATTAGTCTGACAGTATAGAGCGTTAGATAAAAAATAGATATTAAAAAAGATTTATAAGTCTTTGACGGTTAATCACTATTGTTACGATGTTGCCTTGTTGCGATGTTGCCTTGTTCTATCGACAACAAGGCAACATCGCAACATCGCAACAAGGCAACCTACTCTTTAAAACCAAATTTTTATAAAAAAGAAAAAATATTTTTGGTTTTATGGTGACATTGTTTTACCTTTGAATGAGATATTATAAATTTACTACTTATAAAGTAGTTTCAAATCGTAACATTCCATCCTTCCTCGTATAATAACAAATGGAAACGAAATCAAATTAAGATTTCCTACCTAAACATTACCCCTACTTGATAATTAAATCTATTTTTTTAGATAAATTATCAAAATTCTCATCGTAAAATGTGTGGATGACAACTATTGTTTTTTACACAACCCTACTTTTTTGCAATAAGACTACCTAAAAACATTATTGGAACTTTTGTATCCTCTAGCTACTGCTTTTCTTTAAAAAAAGGAATGGTTAATGGATGAAACCTAGATACTTGACAGCTTCTATGGATGAATTCTGACGTTACCAAATTGATAAAACGATATGGTAACTTGGAGAACAGCTATATTTTAACGGTCAATTATTGGAGTATTGAATCATCAGTTATTGGACAAAATATATTTTAAAAGACACTATAAGCCATGTTTGCTTATAGCATTATCTTTTATTGTTTAAATAACAATAAAAAAACTATTGTTTATAACCTATTTATGGCTTAATAATATTAAAAATTATTAAGCTGAGGGCTGATGTTTCCGTTATTCGGAAACATCACTTTAGCCCATAAAAAATAAGCTGATTAAAAAATGATGATAAGTGTTTATTTATTGCCCCTATGGTCTTCCATTTCTTTCTTTTAATAGAATAATACCTTTAAAAGAAAAGGATGATTAGGGAGCAGTACTTCAAAAGGACGTCATCATCTAAAAGATAGTGCATCGTATTATAAAATGGCATGATTAAGTTGCTTTTCAAGAGGGTTGCCTTTTGAAAGCTAGACGTAGTATTGCTTCATTTAAAGAAATAACAGCACTTTTTCTATACCCAAATTATCAGGATAAAAAGTTGCTAAGTGATACAGACATTTTGTTCATGGTTGATTTGACCCTACAACCAAATGTCCCTTTTATATTTAATTACTCTAATTAACAAAAATTCATCATTATGAACAACTTTTATCAATTTGAGATTTGGAAAAGATTACGTCATATCCGAGGCGGAACTTTACTCCAAGTTACTATTATTTTAATACTTTGCTTGATTAGTAATTTAACATTTGCGAATCACACCGATTGGAAAATAGACGGATCAGGAGATTTTTCCAATATTGATTTCGCAGCAGCAGAACCAAGTACTTATGATCATAGTATAGGAGGAGGAATGTATGGAGATGGGTCGAATACTAATGTAGTCGAAACCTTAAATGGAGGAGACTTTAGTTGTGGTGACTTGGTTTCATATTTTGTTGCGCTTGAATATGATGGTTCTGGAACAACAGATGATCCAGAAACAGTAGAATTAGATTTTAAATTCCTTTGTGATGCAACTGGTCAATCTGGGATAGCTTATGACCAAATAGTAAATGTAGCAGTAAATACTGGTGATGCTGGAATGATTGATGACGGAGGAAGTGTGGCAACTTTGGAAAGCTCAATGAAGGTGGGGACTATTTTTCAACCAGGATGTGAACTGCTTGGAACGATTAAGGTAACAGATATTGAAGATGGAGAAACCATTATTATAAGAATTGATGTTTCGATTGCTTGTGACCTTTCATTAGCTCCAACTGGAGTATTGCAGGGATCTTTAATGGCATCTAGAATTGTAGAGAATGCTGCTGGATTGGTTACTCCTCCTGTTGCAATACCCGGCGGAGCTCAGACTATAAATTTGAAGAGCGTTAATAAAGTTGGTGGAACTTGTGAGGTTCAAGTAACTTGTCCTGCTGCTGCTATAGAATTGACAGCAGCTTCAGGGACTTGTTCGGCTGTAATGGCATCTGATCCTGCTAGTGCAAGTTGTGGATTGACAGGAACATACTTTTTTGGTGGAGACACTTATAGCTCCTTAATAGGAGTGACTTTTCCAGTAGGAACGACTATTGTTACTTTCAAAGCAGAAAATGGAGATGAATCTGATGAATGTACATTCGATATTAAGGTTTCAGACAATGAAAAACCAATGGTCATCTGTAAAGATCCTCTATTAATGCCATCTTTTGCCTTAGATGTTAATTGTGAATTGGAAATAACACCAGATGATATTGATAATGGAAGCAACGATAATTGTACGGAAGAGGTTAATTTAATTCGTTCTGTTTCCCCTAGTACCTTTAATGCACCAGGAATGTATGAAGTTACTTTAACAGTTAAAGACGAATCAGGCAATGAAGATTTTTGTAAACTTACTATTAGAGTGGTTGATAATATGCCTCCATCTATTACTTGTAAAGATCATACTGTGTCACTTGTTGATGGGGTGGCTTCTATTGTTCCAGCAGACGTATACTCAGCAGCCAATGATAATTGTGGTCCGACTACGGTAACCTTAGATAAATATGATTTTAGTTGTGCAGATGTAGGGGCTAATACTGTAAAAGTAACTATTGAGGATGGTGCAGGTCAATCTGTTTCCTGCAATGCAACCGTAACCGTTGTTAATAATTCAGCTCCAGTAATCAAGTGTAATTTTGAACCTATTTTTGTTTATATAGATGAAGACGGAATGGATACTATTACGCAAGACCAAGCCTTACTTTCCATTGGAGCTACTTGTGGAGATGTAGCCGTAACTATAGAAAGAACCATTTTTACTTGTGAGGATGCGGGAGCGGATTTAACCTTAAAAGTAACTGTTAAAGATTTAACGAATAATAGTGTTAATGAATGTAATATCTTAGTGAAAGTTCGAGATGAACTTGACCCAGAAATCGAATGCAAAGACCCACTAACGGTTTTCTTATCTCATGTAGACGCAGATGGCCAAATAAAACTAAACCCACAAGATTTATTAAAGTCTTATAGCGATAATTGTGGTATTGACTGGGATAATAGTTACGTTGATCCAGCTTATGTAGATTGCAGTGATGCAGAAACAAATGTAACGGCTACGGTTTACGTTGTAGATTTTTCTGGCAACAAAGTAGAGTGTGACGTTAATATTTTTGTAGATGATAATGTTTCCCCAACCTTATCTTGTTTTGACCCACATCCGCACCGTACTTTTTCTTTAGATGCGGATGGAAAATTAACCTTAACCCTAGCAGACTTACATGGTGGAGATCCTTCAACTTTATTCGATTTTTCAGATAATTGTGTAGCTGCCCCAAGTTCTATAGTAATTGATCCTGTAACGTTTAACTGTGATGACTTAGGAGAACAAACCGTTACCATAACTGCTTATGATGGTAATGGCAACAAGGCAACTTGTGATATTACCGTCAATGTAGTAGATAATTTACTACCAACTGTTGAGTGTTTAGCTACGCCAGTTGAGCGAGTACTTAATGAAACTATTTCAGAGATAAAGATTACTTATGAAGATTTGATTTTTATAGATCCTGACCATCCTGATAATTTAGTAACAGATTTTATTAATGATAATTGTGGCGTAAAAGATATTAAGATTGCAAGAGATACTACAACTCCTGATAAGTTAGTATTTGTGGATATGGTATCTTTTAACTGTGAAGATATTGGATATAATAAAGTGATTATCAAAGTATGGGATGAAAGTGATAATATGACAACTTGCGATGCGGTTGTTGTGATAAAAGACGAAGCTGCCCCGCACGCTTTTTGTGTAACGCCTTTGGTCTTACCTTTAGTAGTAGATGAAACTACAGGAGAAGCTTGTGTGATTATTAAAGCAGAAGATATTGCTTATGATGTAGAGGATAATTGTGGCGTGGAATATATTAAAATTACTAAAGAAGGAACGACTACTTTAGACGACCAAATTAAATTTGATTGCTATGATATTGCTTTTGATGCAGATGGATTAGCTATTCCAATTTTAATTACTTTAACAGTTGAAGATAAGAATGGCAATATAGCGACTTGTGAAACAACTGTAACCATAGAAGACAATATTAAGCCAACACTAGAATGCCCTGAAGGAATAATGAGTGTAGATTTAGATGCAGATGGCAATGGAATTATCTCTACAGAAATGGTAAGAGATTTTATTTTAAATAATGGTGGCTCTTTTGAGGATGAATGTGGCATCGAATCTTATGAAGTGGATCAAGAGAATTATACTTGTGGGAATGTTGGGGCGCATGTCATCACTTTTACGGTGAAAGACCCTAGTGGTAATGAGGCATCTTGTGAGATTGATATTTGGGTGCAAGATAATACCTCTCCAGTAGTAGCTTGTAAACCAAACGATAGTTTCCATCCTTTACCATTTACGTTGAGTAATGGTAGTTTGACTTTAGTACCAGGTGATATTTTAAAATCAGCTACCGATAATTGTGATGTTACAGGTTTAAGTATCGCTCCTAATAAATTTGATTGTAGCCATATTGGAGAAGTTCAAATAGTAACATTAACGGCTTTTGATGTAGAAGGAAATACAGGAACTTGTACCGCTTTGATTTTAATTGAAAGTTCTGCTGCACCTAAAGCAGCTTGTAGAGACGTTGAATTGATATTGGATGCAGATGGAAATGCCGAATTAACGGTTAATATGGTGAATAATGGAAGTGAAGGAGATTGTGAAACCACCCTTTCTTTTGCCCCAGATGCTTTAGTAGAAACTTTGCCTTATGATTGTAGTCACGTAACTTTTGATACAGATGGAAACTTAGAAACACATGAAGTTACCCTTTATGTTACAGATGGTGCTGGTAATCAAGAATCTTGTAAAGCGACCATTACGGTTAAAGATGTAACGGCTCCTATTGCCAAATGTAGAGCGGTGCCACTAGATTTACCCTTGACAGATGGACATGCATTGGTACCAATTAGCAATATTAATGCAGGTAGTTATGATGGCTGTGGAGGTCCACTTAAACTAAGTGTTGATCCTGCTGCATTCGATTGTTCTCACGTTGGTACACCGCAAACAGTTACTTTGACTGTTGAAGATGAAAGTGGTAATAAAAGTACTTGTGAGGCTATTATTAATGTGGTTAATAATCAAGCGCCTAGTTTAGAATGTAAAGATGCTGTTGTTGCATTAGCCTTAGATGCAGCTGGAATGAGGACGCTAGAAGTAACAGATTTATTAGCAGAAAATTCAGTCCCCTGTGCTACAGGAGTTGTTTATGAAATCATTGTAGCAGGGAGAGATGATGCTAAATTTAGCTGTGACGATATTAATTTTGAAGACCTTGGTGCGCCATATATTTTTGATGTGACGTTAAAAGCTACCGCAAATGGACATACCGTTGAATGTCAGACACAAGTAGAGATTGTAGATGAAATGGATCCTGAAATAGATTGTGCAGCAGACGTAGTGACTTTAGAATTAGATGCTTGGGGGAAAGTAGATATTACAGCATTGAATCTTCCTTTTACAGCATCAGATAATTGTGGACTTAAAGACACCATCATTTCTCCTAATCTATTCTATTGTGAGCATACTGAAGATGGCGAGATTGATATAACGATTACCGTCATAGATTCTTCTGGTAATGAAGCAACTTGTGTCCGAAAAGTAATTATTGAAGATAATACTGCACCAACGATTACGTGTCCAGATGATATAACTTTAGAACCAGATGGTGATTGTAAAGCAACGCATACATGGACGATTCCTATTCCAGAAGATTATTGTGGCATTGCCGAAATATTTGTAGATCCACCAAATTTTGTGACGGTTAGCGATGATGGATTGACGGCGAGTGCAGATTTTCCAACTGGAACGACCTTAGTAACTTATCGGGCAGAAGACCATAGTGGAAATTCAGAATTCTGTGTCTTTAGAGTAACTGTAACAGACACTCAAGCACCAGATTTTGTTAATTGTCCTACGGGTGATGTGGTAGTAATCACAGATCCAGGCAAATGTTCAAAAGATATTTCTTTGAGCGACGACTTAAAAATTGGCGTTAGTGATAATTGTGATTTAGTGTCTTACACTTGCAAATATACTTACCCTGATTTAAGCGAAGAAGAAGTAGATGCTTTAATTGGAGGAGATGGCCATAGCGCATTCCCTAAAGGAAGAACGAGGGTATTATTAACTGCAGTAGATGCTTTTGGTAATAAATCAATTTGTGAATTTGATGTTTGGGTCTCAGATGATGAAGCACCTACCATTGCCTTTAACGATAGCTATCCTGCTTTGCAAGGATTGACGGATGGAGATATGGTAGAAATACCTTTAGCAGACTTAGATCAAATCGGAGCGTGGAATGCAGACATTAGTGATAATTGCCCTGGCGTAAATATTCAATTTTTAGATCAGGAAATTAGAGGCGATGAGTGTGCTTCTGGAGGCTACCTAAAAACTTTAGAATGTACTTGGACGGCAACAGATGCTTCTAATAATGTTACGGAAGTAAAAATTACGATTAAAGTACTTTGTCCAGTTGCCAACCCAGACCTCTTTGTGGCTAAAAATCCTATTAACCCAAGTTTTAGCTTAGGAGATAGTAGAACCTTAATTATTAGTTTGAATGAAATTAATAGTGGCGCAACAGCCGGTCAAATGCGAATCTTAGTAGGTAAATCATCAGGGTTTGAATATGATTTTGATGGCACTCAATCCCTGTCAGGGTCAACAGCAGTTAATAATTCAGATTGGGAATTACAAAATTTCCCAGCTTTCCTTGTTTTTGTAAGCAAGCCTGGGGTAGTTATCCCAGCAGACGGAAAAAGTAGAATTGCTTTGGGAGTTACCGCCAAAACTGCTGGTACAGTGACTAATTTACAAGCGAAGTTGGAATCAGGAGCAGGAGGCGATATAAATGCAACTAATAATATTGCCAATTTATCTTTCTCGATTCAACGGACGGAATAATAGTAAAGATTAACCATAATAAATGGATGGAGTGCTTTTAATCACTCCATCCTACTCCCCTTTAAATCTATAATTTAATAATAAAAAGTAATTACGTATTACCTAGACTCTAAAGAGTCCAAACATTATTTAGGTGACGTGTGGCTATTTTACAAAAATAATTTTGATGAAAACACTTATTCATTTAGTTTTTATCCTCCTTTTTTGTTGTCAGCTGAGTTTTGCGGCTACCCACGTAAAGTTGGACTAAATTAGCGAAAAGAGTTAACTTAGGGGCAAAAAAGCGCCTTATGAGTATATTAAAAAAGATACGAAATATTTTCACCCTTCAAGCAAAGACAGTACGAGAAAT
>Ga0208544_10000760_pt1 | contig 23635 bp, 19 predicted proteins | sample DEB08_DNA_9_FD_184526 | JGI IMG/M metagenome (GOLD analysis project Ga0208544, IMG submission 184526) | Aqueous microbial communities from the Delaware River and Bay under freshwater to marine salinity gradient to study organic matter... | ecosystem: Environmental > Aquatic > Marine > Coastal ... | reverse complement strand
CAAATATTTACAAATTTACATGTCTTTTATGACTCAATCTTCACAGTTAAACACCAATTATCACCATTATTGCTAGAAATTTGTGACAAGCGCTCAGATTCTTGTAAAAGGTGTGACAGAATTCGCGCTTTATCTAGCTTCCGCTTTTTATCGACGCTTTAACGAAATTGCCGTCCCTCCCAATATTAAGCGGCAACCAACAGGAGACTAAAATGACTGCTCACCAAACAAATATTCAACCAGGAGACAATGGAATGTCTTATCAAGAGGAAATCAAGGCTGCCAAGGCAACAATCGACGCCCAAGGCTCCGCATGGAACGCGATTGATCCTGAGTCGGTTGCACGCATGCGCCTTCAAAACCGTTTCAAAACTGGCCTTGATATCGCAAAATACACAGCTGATATCATGCGCACAGACATGGAAAGCTATGACAAAGATCCAAAGAACTACACCCAGTCATTGGGTTGCTGGCATGGTTTTATCGGTCAGCAAAAGCTGATCTCCATCAAAAAGCATTTTGGTTCAACAAAAGGCCGCTACCTCTATCTGTCGGGCTGGATGGTTGCTGCTTTGCGCTCTGAATTCGGCCCGCTGCCGGATCAGTCCATGCATGAAAAAACATCGGTTCCTGCTTTGATTGAAGAATTGTATACTTTCTTGCGCCAAGCCGATGCCCGCGAATTAGGTGGTTTGTTCCGCGCATTAGACGATGCAAAAGCTTCTGGCGATGCGGCGAAAATTGCTGTAGCATTGGCTGCTGTAGAAAGCCATCAAACTCATGTCGTTCCAGTTATTGCGGATATCGATGCGGGTTTTGGCAATGCTGAAGCGACTTATTTGCTTGCAAAGAAAATGATCGAAGCGGGCGCGTGTGCTTTGCAGATCGAAAACCAGGTATCTGATGAAAAACAATGTGGACACCAGGACGGCAAAGTTACAGTTCCTCACGAAGTGTTCCTCGCAAAGGTCCGCGCTTGCCGCTATGCGTTCATGGAACTTGGTGTTGAAAACGGCATCATCGTTACCCGCACAGACAGCCTTGGCGCTGGCCTAACCCAACAATTGGCTTATTCAAAAGAGGAAGGCGATTTGGGCGATCAGTATAATTCATTCCTCGATTGTGAAGAAGTGACAGCTGACGATCTTCAATCTTCTGACGTGGTCATTAAGCGCGATGGCAAATTGTTGCGTCCAAAACGCCTGCCATCCAATCTGTATCAGTTTAAAGCTGGCACAGGCGAGGCACGTTGCGTTCTTGACTCAATCACCAGCCTACAAAACGGCGCTGATCTTCTTTGGATCGAAACTGAGAAGCCACATATCGGCCAGATTGGTGGCATGGTGAACGAAATTCGCAAGGTTATTCCAAATGCCAAGCTGGTCTACAATAACTCTCCATCGTTCAACTGGACGCTAAATTTCCGCCAGCAGGTATTTGATGCTTGGAAAGCGGAAGGCAAAGATGTTTCAGCTTTCAATCGTGATAAACTGATGAGTGCTGATTACGATACGAGCGATTTGGCAATCGAAGCTGATGACCGTATCCGCACTTTCCAGGCAGATGCTGCCCGTGAAGCAGGTATCTTCCATCACCTGATTACACTTCCGACTTACCACACAGCAGCCTTGTCCACTGACAATCTTGCGAAAGAGTATTTCGGTGATCAAGGCATGCTTGGATATGTTAAAAATGTTCAGCGCGCTGAAATCCGTCAGGGTATTGCCTGTGTGAAACATCAGAACATGTCAGGCTCTGACTTGGGCGATGATCACAAGGAATACTTTGCAGGCGAGGCGGCTTTGAAAGCCGGCGGCGTTCACAACACCATGAACCAGTTTGCTAATGTTTAAGACAAGCGGGGTGTAAGCCCCGCGACGTCGAAAAGCGGCAGGCGATTGCAAAGCAAACGCCGAGAGCTTGAGCGGATAAAAAACAGAATGCGAAAAGGGCTGTCCAATCGGGTGGCCCTTTTTTGTATTGAGTTTCATAATTAGGCGAGACAAGTATGTGCAGACACATCGCTCTTATTGAAAGCCTTATTATGAAACTGACCCTGCACCACATTAATCTGGCAAGTGAAAACGTCGAGCGGATGGAGGTTTTCTACCGCGACGTTCTAGGGTGTAAAGCGGTCACTGGCGCTCTTCCTGTTCTTGAAAAGCGAAAGGGTTACGCAGGGGATGTGGCATTTGCCGGAGTAAAAGCAGATAGCGAGGAAATTCAGTTTCATCTCGCTCACAAAGATATTTATGCGGGGTTCAATTCAGGGCAAACCGTGAATCCGGTTTCTCACGGGCATATTGCTTTTAGAACGGATGATTTGGCTGCATTTAAAGATCATTTAGAGAGCTTAGGTGTGCCTTATTCGGATTGGGGTAATAAGGCGGTTGAAACCTGGCACCAGATTTTCTTTTATGACCCTGATGGAAATGTCATTGAGGTTCATCAAATAGATGATGCGAAATAAAAAGGCTCCCAGATTGTCTCTGGGAGCCTAAAGCTTTTATGCGCTTTTTGGATCTGAAGCTTACATGGACAGATGCAGCGTCACGATCAAATCAGCAATCGATTGAAAGCTGGTTTTGAAGTCCGTGTTTGTCGCTGCATGAAAATAGTTTTCATCTTTAGTCGCGCAATTTCTCAAAAGGGTTTGTGTATCTGCGTCAACACCAGCTCCAAACGAAACCGTAAAGATCTCAACGCTGTCGTTCTTGGCGTTTGTGCAAGCTTCTGTTAGCCAATCGTTCGATTTGTCGACGTCCCCGCCATTATGCAATGGCGATGTTGGAACCAAAGGAGAGGATACATTAACACCATCGGTCATGAGCACCAGAAAGCGTTTTCCATTTTTGGCAGTCATTTCGCCGTCTGATTTCGCTTCTTTATATGGTGCGCTTTTTGACAATGTACGTGCGCCCCACACAACTCCCTGAGGGACATAAGTGTTTCCGACTGGCGTTAGCGCATTGATAGCTGTTGTTAAAGTGCTTTTGCTATCAGTCAGCGGTGTAATTTCACTTGGGCAAAGCAAATTATTTGGGCCAGGAACGCGGAAACTGAAATCTGTATCGTTCAAATTTCTAGGATAGTTCCGGGATGCAACGCAGCCATTCCAATAAACGGTATAGTCATATGCAGGCTGACAGGTTTCAATAGGATCCCCATAAACGATATTCGAGCAAGTTTCCGAACTTGACGTGTATGCAGGCTGCGTATGCGCAGGCGTGCAGCTGGCGGGGCTTGTTTGAACACCGTCATTGTATGTTGCAGGAGAACATTGTTCAGGAACATTTACTGCAGGGTGGTTGGTGGTCTGCGTTGTGCAACCAGACTGAGATACGATTGGTGTTGTGGTGCTGCACTGTTCAGGCACGCTGATCACTTCATCTTCAGCATCTAGCCATGTTTCGCCCATTTTATCACGCCAAACATTTACATATTGTGCAAATGGGACGATCGAGATTTTCCGGTCGGCAGTTGGGCTTGAAAGAACAGTATCGACAAATTCTTTGGCGGCAGTTTTCAACGTTCCAATTTTGTTGCCCACTGTCATAGAGTAGGTGGTATCTAGGACTAACGAAACCTCAATGGGGTAATCTGGAAAATATACAGCAGCCTGGATTTCATAGTCGATTTTATTAATACCAATCAAACCCATGAAATAGTTTTCGGATTTGCTTTTCACGGTGCCAACAATGGTGTCATCATCATAGGTAAAGCCAACGGACACCAAATCATTTGCCATCGTTAATGGTACATTTGCCGAGAAATGATCTTCACCGTCTTTTTTGGCTTGGCCCCAATTGGATTTTCGCAAGGAAATCGCAGCATTCAAAGTCGCTGAATCAAGTACCGCTTGAAATTTGGAGCGGTCGCTTGTCATGCGGGTATAGTCAAATGCAGCCCCAACAATCAAAGTAATCATAAAGAGACATACAACGAATATCACTGCAAAATTGCCAGACTCGTCTTTTCTGAATGCTGAGATCTTGTTTTTCAAGTAAGCTTGATAGAGTGTAATTGTTTTTTCCGCGAAATGTAAATTTTCAACGGTTTGTTGGATCAAAAAGGTTTAAATATCTAAAACTTGATCTAAAAAAAGTCTGAACAACCCAAAATTTGCAGTTAAGGTTACAAGACAACTGCGAACATACTTAAAAATTTAGTAATCGGGTTGTGTGTCATTGAAAACCTAGTTGTGTTGAGCGATTTGATAGCTGGCTGACTAAGATTCTGACGCAAACCCCTTGCGCTTTGAATTTCTGAGGTTTATCTACCTTCAACAACTGAAACAGCGCGCTGGGCAATATAATAGCTTTGCGCGCTTAATTTCTTGAAAACAAAAGATTTTTTCTGTTTGTTTGATTGAAATATCAGAATCCTATGCTTGCTTTTTGTTGAGCTGGCTCGGGTGAAAACGAATTTTAACGGTAACATAGACTGGAAAATCCGGAAAATGGCATCAAAAAGTAACCCTTTTACGTTCCTCCAGCAGGTTCGTCAGGAAGTGGCGAAGGTCACATGGCCGAGCCGTCGTGAGACCGTTACGACGACTATTATGGTTTTTATCATGATTGTGGTGGCTGCCTTGTTCTTTTTGGCTGTTGATCAAGTCTTGAGCTTTGCCATTGGTATGCTGCTGAATATCGGTAGCGTTTAATAAATGACGTGAGCACTAGGCTGTACTAGCGCTCTAAGAGAAAATGCGGAATACAAATGACAAAGCGTTGGTACATTGTTCACTCTTACTCGAACTTCGAGAAAAAAGTGGCGGAATCCATCATGGAACAAGCAAGACAGAAGGGGCTTGAAGACCTCTTTGAATCTGTGATAGTTCCAACCGAAAAGGTTGTTGAGGTTCGCCGCGGGCGCAAAGTCGATGCTGAGCGCAAATTTTTCCCAGGCTATGTTCTGGTTAAGATGGATTTGACTGATGCGGCATTTTCATTGATTAAGAACACGCCGAAGGTTTCAGGCTTCCTTGGTTCAGACAACAAGCCGATGCCGATTTCGGAGCGCGAAGCAAATCAGATTTTGAATCAGGTTCAAGAAGGTGTGGATCGGCCTAAGCCATCTGTATCATATGAAATTGGTGAGAGTGTTCGTGTTTCAGACGGTCCGTTCGCTTCGTTCAATGGTATTGTTCAAGAAGTTGATGAAGAGCGGGCTCGTTTGAAAGTGGAAGTTTCGATTTTTGGACGTGCCACCCCAGTCGATTTGGAATATGGGCAGGTTGAGAAATTATAATTCAAATCGCACGTAGAGTGAGCTGAAGCGAGCGATACGCAAGATTTGAATGAAGAATACCAAGTCGTACTTTGTGTTGCTTGGTGAAACCCGTGGAAGGGGAGTTTGGCTGGCTGCCAGATAAAACCGCACCACGGCTGCAACGTCGCTCTAAGGGTGGCAAACTGAAACGCCCGTAAGTTCCGCAAGGGGCTGGGCATTTGAAAAGGCAGGAAAATGGCCAAGAAGATTACAGGATACCTGAAATTGCAGGTTCCAGCTGGTAGTGCGACGCCGTCGCCGCCAATCGGTCCGGCGCTGGGTCAGCGCGGTCTGAACATCATGGAATTTTGTAAAGGTTTTAACGCAAAGACTCAGGAAATGGAAAAGGGATCACCGATCCCTGTTATCATTACCATCTTTGCTGACAAGTCTTTCACATTCGAGATGAAGCAGTCTCCAATGTCTCATTTGATCAAAAAAGCTGCAGGCCTTAAGTCTGGTTCAAAAGAGCCGGGTAAAATTGTTGCTGCTACATTGAGCGCTAAGCAGGTTCGTACCATCGCTGAAGCTAAAATGAAGGATCTGAACGCAGATACAATCGAAGCAGCAATGCGGATGGTTGAAGGTTCTGCTCGTTCGATGGGTATCGAGGTGGCTCGCTAATGGCTGGTAAACGTAATAGGAATGCCGCTGAAGGCATCGATCGCAAAAAGCTGTATTCTATCAGCGATGCGGTGAAAATGGTAAAAGAGCGCGCGACCTCAAAGTTCGATGAAACAATCGAGATTGCAATGAACTTGGGTGTTGACCCTCGTCACGCAGACCAAATGGTTCGCGGCGTTGTTGAACTTCCAAATGGTACAGGACGCACAGTTCGTGTTGCTGTTTTTGCAAGAGATGCGAAGGCTGAAGAAGCTAAAGCAGCTGGCGCAGACGTTGTTGGCGCAGAAGATCTGGTCGATTTGGTTGCTTCAGGCAAAATTGACTTTGATCGCTGCATTGCAACACCAGACATGATGGGCCTGGTTGGCCGTCTTGGAAAGGTGCTTGGTCCTCGCGGCATGATGCCAAACCCACGCGTTGGTACTGTAACGCCAGATGTTGCTGCTGCTGTTGCTTCTGCAAAGGGCGGCGCTGTCGAGTTTCGTGTTGAAAAAGCAGGTATTATTCATGCTGGTGTTGGCAAGGCTTCCTTCGATGCAAAAGCAATCGAAGAAAATATCCATGCTTTCTTTTCAGCTGTCAGCAAAGCAAAACCTGCTGGTTCAAAAGGCACATATATGAAGCGCATGGCGCTTTCATCTACAATGGGCCCAGCTGTGCGCGTTGAACTTTCATCCATGTCGGATGCTTAAGTAAGAAATCGAAAGGCGGGTGTGCATTTACGCTTCCCGCTTTTTGTAAAGTCCTTGGAAGGCCCCAAATGGGAACCGCTAAGGCGACTGGTTTGAAAAATGGCTTTGTCATTATTCCAGCCGGTTTCCTGTCCGAGATTGCAGGTGGCCTACTTTTATTGGGTAAGCCTTAATCCGTTTCTTGCTTCGGCAAGAAACAAGCCAGCATGAGATGGGAGGGAGAAACGAAATTTCGCCGTGAATTCGGCAAGCTTCGGTTCGAACTCGTTGACCTTGTGACATTCCTTTTGCTTAGGCAAAGGGTAATGACCATCAGGGGGCAGGACCTTGAAGCGTCGTTCTGGCGCTGGTGTTGTCCCTTCCGGTTTCACGGAAGTGATGGACCGGAATTGGAACGGCAATGTCAACCGATCTGTATGTGCTCAGGTGCATATAGGTTAAAACGGAGAGAGACTGTGGAAAGAGCGGAAAAACGCGAGTTTGTCACGTCCATGAACGATGCATTTACGAATGCAGGCGCTGTGGTTGTGGCTCACTATTCCGGCCTGACAGTTGCTGAGATCAGTGCATTTCGTGCACAGGTTAAAACAGCTGGCGGCCAAGTCAAAGTTGCGAAGAATCGCCTAGCCAAGCTCGCTCTTCAGGGTACGGAAGCAGATCATATTTCAGGATTGTTTGAAGGGCAAACGCTTGTCGTTTACTCACCAGATCCTGTTGCTGCTCCAAAAGCAGCCGTCGAATTTGCCAAGAAAAACGAAAAGCTCGTTATTCTTGGTGGTGCGATGGGTGCAACAAACCTCGATGTGAATGGTGTTAAAGCGCTTGCTGAATTGCCATCACTAGACGAACTGCGCGCGAAACTTGTTGGTATGATTACAACACCAGCAACTCGTATCGCAACCATCGTCAATGCACCCGCAAGTCAGCTTGCTCGTGTATTCGGGGCGTATTCCCAGAAGGACGAAGCGGCATAAGGCCGTTATTCGCGTAACGAAACGTTCGAACTGAACAAAGGAACTACAAAATGGCTGATCTAGCTAAAATCGTGGATGATCTGTCCGCTTTAACAGTAATGGAAGCTGCTGAGCTTTCAAAAATGCTTGAAGAAAAATGGGGCGTTTCTGCTGCTGCACCAGTTGCTGCTGCTGCTGCTGCTGGCGCACCTGCTGAAGCTGCTGAAGAAAAGACTGACTTCGACGTCGTTCTTACTGACGCTGGCGCTCAGAAAATTAACGTCATCAAAGAAGTTCGTGGCATCACAGGTCTTGGCCTGAAAGAAGCTAAAGACTTGGTTGAAGGCGCGCCTAAGACAGTTAAAGAAGCTGCTCCAAAGGCTGAAGCTGAAGAAATCAAAAAGAAACTTGAAGCAGCCGGCGCTAAAGTCGAACTCAAGTAATTTTTTTGAGCCTCACCTCGAGGTTCTTCTAATAAATTGGCTCCGGATCCGTCCGGAGTCTTTTTCGTGGAAGGCATTATGTTGCTTTTTTCACGATCAGGGGTTGGTTTTTCATCAAACCTCCCTTAGGTAAGAGGCCTCGCGACTGGTTAGCGAGTCTTCCTTGGCACGTAATAGTACCGGTTTGCCCCCGGAGAATTTGAGCGGTTATGTCGCTGAACATGCCTTAAAAACCGAAAGAATGGGTTTTTTAGTGATGTGTCAGGCGGACAGCCGCATTTTGACGTTTTTATGCGGTTGACACTCCCGGTCAGCTGCTAACCTGAACTAAGGAGCACAAATGGCTCAGGCAGTTACTTTCAATGGCCGTAAACGCGTAAGAAAGTTTTACGGCAATATTACCGAAGTCGCGGAAATGCCAAACCTCATCGAGGTTCAAAAAGCATCCTATGACCAGTTTTTGATGGTTAAGGAGCCTGAAGGCGGAAGAGGCGACGAGGGCCTTCAATCTGTTTTCAAATCCGTATTCCCAATCAGTGATTTTTCCGGCGCAGCGATGCTGGAATTTGTTCGCTATGATTTTGAAGCGCCAAAATACGACGTGGAAGAGTGCCGTCAGCGCGACATGACCTATTCTGCACCGTTGAAAGTTACTCTGCGTCTGATCGTATTTGATATAGACGAAGATACCGGCGCTAAGTCGATCAAGGATATCAAAGAGCAAGACGTCTATATGGGCGATATGCCTTTGATGACCGGCAATGGTACATTCGTGATCAACGGTACAGAGCGCGTTATCGTTTCTCAGATGCACCGTTCACCGGGCGTGTTCTTCGACCACGATAAAGGCAAAAGCCATTCATCAGGTAAATTGTTGTTTGCCACACGCATCATTCCGTATCGCGGTTCTTGGTTGGACATCGAGTTCGACGCTAAAGACATCGTTCATGCGCGTATTGACCGTCGCCGTAAATTACCCGTGACATCCCTGTTGATGGCGCTTGGTCTTGAGCCTGAAGAAATTCTTTCAACTTTCTACACGAAATCAGTGCTGAAACGTGAGAAAGAAGGGTGGCGTATGCCATTCAATGGTGAGGCGCTTAAGGGCACCAAACCTACTTATGCTCTTGTGAATGCTGATACAGGTAAAGTTGTTGTCGAAGTAGGCAAGAAACTTACACCGCGTCTTATCTCGCAATTGGAAGAGAAGGGCCTTAAGGACCTTCGCGTTTCCGATGAACAGGTTCTTGGTTCTTATGTTGCAGAAGATATTGTCAACATGGAAACCGGTGAAATTTATCTGGATGCTGGTGAAGAGCTTGACGAGAAAAATATTGCTGGTTTGATTGAAGCAGGGATCTCTGAAGTTCCGATTCTTGATATCGACCACGTTAATATCGGCGGTTATATCCGTAATGCATTGGTTGCTGACAAGAACGAAAACCGTCAGGAAGCCTTGTTCGATATCTATCGTGTGATGCGTCCAGGTGAGCCGCCGACAATGGAAACAGCCGAGGCGATGTTCAAGTCGTTGTTCTTTGATTCCGAGCGCTATGACCTGTCAGCAGTTGGCCGCGTGAAAATGAACATGCGTCTTGGCCTTGATGCTGAAGATACAGTTCGTGTTCTTCGTAAAGAAGACATTCTTGCTATCGTAAAGACCTTGGTTGATCTGCGCGACGGCAAAGGCGAAATCGACGACATCGACAACCTTGGAAACCGCCGCGTGCGTTCTGTAGGTGAGTTGATGGAGAACCAGTATCGCATCGGTCTTCTTCGCATGGAGCGCGCCATTAAAGAGCGTATGTCTTCTATCGAAATCGATACAGTGATGCCGCAAGATCTGATCAACGCGAAACCTGCTGCCGCAGCGGTTCGTGAATTCTTTGGTTCTTCTCAGCTGTCACAGTTTATGGACCAAACCAACCCATTGTCAGAGATCACGCACAAACGTCGTCTTTCAGCATTGGGCCCTGGCGGTTTGACCCGTGAGCGCGCTGGCTTTGAAGTTCGCGACGTTCACCCAACGCACTATGGTCGTATCTGCCCGATTGAAACACCGGAAGGTCCGAACATCGGCCTGATCAACTCTTTGGCAACCTTCGCCCGCGTCAACAAATACGGCTTCATTGAGAGCCCGTATCGTAAAGTTGCCGGCGGTAAAGTTACCAATGATGTGGTTTATCTTTCTGCGATGGAAGAAGCCCGCCACCACGTAGCTCAGGCTAACGCCGAATTGGACAAAAACGGTAAATTCACAAACGAATTTGTTGTTTGCCGTCATTCCGGCGATGTGATGATGGTTCCTGCCGAAAACGTTGATTTAATGGATGTATCACCGAAACAGCTGGTATCAGTTGCTGCTTCGCTCATTCCGTTCCTTGAAAACGATGATGCGAACCGTGCATTGATGGGCTCTAACATGATGCGTCAGGCCGTTCCTTTGGTACGTGCTGAAGCGCCATTTGTTGGTACAGGCATGGAACCAGTGGTAGCGCGCGATTCTGGTGCTGCGATTGTTGCAAAACGCACAGGTATTATTGACCAGGTTGATGCTACCCGAATCGTTCTGCGCGCAACGGAAGATCTTGATCCTTCAAAATCCGGTGTTGATATCTATCGCTTGCAGAAATTCCAGCGTTCTAACCAGTCAACCTGCATCAACCAGCGTCCGTTGGTTCGTCAGGGCGATCTGATTGAAAAAGGCGACATCATTGCTGATGGTCCTTCAACCGATCTTGGTGATCTGGCGCTAGGTCGTAACGTGCTTGTCGCGTTTATGCCTTGGAATGGCTACAACTATGAGGATTCGATCCTTCTGTCCGAACGTATCGTTATCGATGACGTCTTCACTTCAATTCATATTGAAGAGTATGAAGTTATGGCCCGCGATACCAAGCTTGGACCGGAAGAAATCACCCGTGATATTCCAAACGTTTCAGAAGAGGCGCTAAAGAACCTCGACGAAGCCGGTATCACTTATATCGGCGCTGAAGTCGGACCGGGCGATATTCTTGTTGGTAAGATCACACCAAAAGGCGAAAGCCCGATGACACCGGAAGAAAAACTTCTTCGTGCCATCTTCGGTGAGAAAGCTTCTGATGTTCGTGATACATCCTTGCGCATGTCTCCAGGTGCCTTTGGTACTGTTGTTGAAGTTCGTGTTTTCAACCGCCACGGCGTTGAAAAAGATGAACGTGCAATGGCTATCGAGCGCGAAGAGATTGAAACGCTTGCAAAAGACCGCGATGACGAGCAATCCATTTTGGACCGTAACGTATACAGCCGTTTGGTTGATATGCTGGATGGTCACGAGTCGATTGCAGGTCCAAAGGGCTTCAAAAAAGGCGGAAAACTATCCCGTGAGATCATGGAAGAATATCCGCGCTCTCAGTGGTGGCAGTTCGCTGTTTCTGATGAGAAGCAACAAGCCAAGCTTGAAGCGTTGCGTAACCAGTATGACGATTCCAAGAAGATGCTTGAAGGCCGCTTCATGGACAAGGTTGAAAAACTCCAGCGCGGTGATGAGCTGCTTCCTGGCGTGATGAAAATGGTTAAAGTATTTGTTGCGGTTAAGCGTAAGCTTCAGCCGGGCGATAAAATGGCCGGCCGTCACGGCAACAAAGGTGTGGTTTCTCGCATCCTTCCAGTTGAAGACATGCCGTTCCTTGAAGATGGTACCCATGCAGACATCGTGTTGAACCCACTTGGTGTTCCATCACGTATGAATGTTGGTCAGATTCTTGAAACACATCTTGGCTGGGCTTGTGCTGGCATGGGCCGTAAAATCGGTGCATTGATCGATGATTACAAAGCCAAAGCTGACATTAAGCCAATCCGTAACGAACTTGAGCTGATCTATGGCGACAACGATCGTAACGAGCCGGTAAGACAGTATGATGACGAATCCATCATGCGCCTTGCTGAGCAGCTGCGCCGCGGTGTTTCTATTGCTACGCCGGTCTTTGATGGTGCCCATGAGCCAGATATCGTTGAGATGCTGGAGCAGGCGGGTTTCCATTCATCTGGCCAGTCAACTGTCTATGATGGCAGAACAGGTGAGCAGTTCGACCGTCAGGTGACAATGGGCTATATCTATATGCTCAAACTTCACCACTTGGTTGATGATAAGATCCACGCACGTTCAATCGGGCCGTACTCACTTGTCACGCAACAGCCGCTGGGTGGTAAAGCCCAGTTTGGTGGACAGCGTTTCGGGGAGATGGAAGTCTGGGCTCTGGAAGCTTATGGTGCTGCTTATACCTTGCAGGAAATGCTTACCATCAAGTCGGATGACGTTGCTGGTCGGACGAAGGTTTATGAATCCATTGTACGCGGTGACGACACCTTTGAGGCAGGCATCCCAGAGAGCTTTAACGTTCTCGTGAAGGAAATGCGTTCACTCGGCCTAAACGTTGAGTTGGAATCTACCAAGGTTCCAAACGACAACGATGAAAGCGATCAGGAAGTCATTGCGGACGCCGCAGAATAAACCAATCCCAACAGGGGCGGCATTCGTGCCGCTTCCCTTCGATTAGTGCGAAAACCGCATTTGAATTCATCATGTGTTTTAAAGTCGAAATAGACATTTGAAACACTCTTCTAACGGGCCGAGAGGTCCAACGGGTCAAGGCCCAAAGGAGCAGACACATGAACCAAGAGGTCATGAATCTCTTTAATAACCCGGCTGCCACGCAGAACTTCGATTCAATTCGAATTTCGATTGCTGCACCGGAAAAAATCCTTTCCTGGTCTTTCGGTGAGATCAAGAAACCGGAAACCATCAACTATCGTACGTTCAAGCCTGAACGAGACGGTCTTTTCTGCGCCCGTATCTTTGGCCCGATCAAGGATTACGAATGCCTTTGCGGCAAATATAAGCGCATGAAATACAAAGGCATTATCTGCGAGAAGTGTGGCGTTGAAGTCACCTTGTCACGGGTTCGCCGTGAGCGCATGGGCCATATCGATTTGGCTTCTCCAGTTGCCCATATCTGGTTCTTGAAATCATTGCCTTCACGTATCGGCCACTTGCTTGATATGACATTGAAGGATCTTGAGCGCGTTCTTTACTTCGAAAATTTCGTGGTAACCGAACCTGGCTTGACCGCGTTGAAAGAGTTCCAGCTTCTTTCTGAAGAAGAATACTCAATCGCTCAGGACGAATATGGCGAAGATAGCTTCACTGCCATGATCGGTGCTGAAGCCATTCACGAAATTCTTGCGTCAATGGATCTCGAAAAAGTAGCAGGTCAGTTGCGTGTTGATATCGCTGAGACTTCTTCTGAGTTGAAGCACAAGAAACTTTCCAAGCGTCTTAAAATCGTTGAGAGTTTCCTTGAGTCAGGAAACCGTCCTGAATGGATGATTATGAAGGTCATTCCGGTTATCCCACCGGATTTGCGCCCACTGGTTCCATTGGATGGCGGTCGTTTCGCGACTTCCGATTTGAACGACTTGTATCGTCGTGTGATCAACCGTAACAACCGCTTGAAGCGTTTGATGGAATTGCGCGCTCCAGACATCATTATTCGTAACGAAAAGCGTATGCTTCAGGAAGCTGTTGATGCGTTGTTCGATAATGGTCGTCGCGGTCGTACCATCACAGGTGCTAACAAGCGTCCTCTGAAATCTCTTTCAGATATGCTGAAAGGTAAACAGGGTCGTTTCCGTCAGAACTTGCTCGGTAAACGCGTCGACTATTCCGGTCGTTCGGTTATCGTGACAGGTCCTGAATTGAAATTGCACCAGTGCGGTCTGCCGAAGAAAATGGCTTTGGAGTTGTTCAAGCCATTCATCTATTCGCGCCTTGATGCAAAGGGCTATTCTTCTACTGTTAAGCAGGCGAAGAAATTGGTTGAAAAAGAAAAGCCGGAAGTTTGGGATATCCTCGATGAGGTTATCCGCGAGCATCCGGTTCTTTTGAACCGTGCGCCTACGCTTCACCGTCTTGGCATTCAGGCTTTTGAGCCAGTATTGATTGAAGGTAAGGCTATCCAGCTTCACCCGCTAGTTTGTGCTGCTTTCAACGCTGACTTTGACGGCGACCAAATGGCTGTTCACGTTCCGCTTTCTCTGGAAGCGCAGCTTGAAGCACGCGTTTTGATGATGTCTACAAACAACATCTTGCACCCGGCAAACGGTCAGCCAATCATTGTTCCGTCACAGGATATGGTTCTTGGTCTCTATTATCTGTCAATTGTTGCGGAGAAAGAGCCAGGCGAAGGCATGGCATTCTCTGACATGGGCGAATTGCACCATGCTATTGAGAATAAGATTGTTACGCTTCACACAAAAATCAAAGGCCGTTTCAAGTCGATTGATGAAGACGGAAACCCAATTTCTTCAATCCATGAGACAACACCTGGTCGTATGATCCTTGGTGAATTGTTACCGCGTAATGGCAAAGTAAGCTTTGACATCGTCAATACGGAGATGACCAAGAAAAACATCTCCAAGATGATTGACCATGTTTACCGTCACTCAGGTCAAAAAGACACGGTCATTTTCTGTGATCGCATCATGCAGCTCGGTTTTGCCTATGCGTGTAAAGCTGGCATTTCTTTCGGTAAGGATGACATGGTTATTCCTGATACGAAAGCCAAGATGGTTGCTGATACGACTGCGCTTACCAAAGAATATGAGCAGCAGTATAATGATGGTCTGATCACTCAGGGCGAGAAGTACAACAAGGTTGTTGATGCTTGGGCCAAGTGTGGTGACAAGGTTGCTGACGAAATGATGCAGCGTATTCGCGCTGTTGAATTCGACAAGGAAACCGGTCGTCAAAAACAGATGAACTCAATCTACATGATGAGCCACTCTGGTGCCCGTGGTTCTCCAACGCAGATGAAACAGCTTGCTGGTATGCGCGGTCTAATGGCCAAGCCTTCCGGTGAAATCATCGAAAGCCCGATCATCTCGAACTTTAAAGAAGGTTTGACCGTTCTTGAATACTTCAACTCCACTCACGGTGCCCGTAAGGGTCTTGCTGATACGGCGTTGAAGACAGCTAACTCCGGATATCTAACACGTCGTCTTGTTGACGTTGCACAGGATTGCATCGTGAATGAAACCGATTGTGGTACGGAAGACGGTCTGACTGTTCAGGCAGTTGTAGATGCGGGGCAGGTGGTTGCGACCCTTGGTATCCGTATTCTGGGACGTACTGCTGCAGAAGATATTACACACCCTGAAACGGGCGAAGTAATCATCGCTGCTGGCATCACCTTGGACGAAAAAGACGTGGATGCAGTGGAAGAAGCCGGTGTTAAAACCGTCAAAATCCGCTCAGCGCTTACTTGTGAAACCCAGAATGGTATCTGTGGCAAATGTTACGGACGTGACCTTGCACGCGGAACACCAGTCAATATGGGCGAAGCAGTTGGCGTTATTGCCGCTCAGTCTATCGGCGAGCCTGGAACTCAGTTGACCATGCGTACCTTCCACATTGGTGGTACAGCTCAGGTGGTTGATAGCTCCTTCATCGAAGCATCTTATGATGGTGTTGTTAAATTGCGTAACCGCAACGTAACGCGCGATTCAGAAGGCCGCTTGATGGCCCTTGGCCGCAACATGGCTATCGTCATTGAAGATGAAAAAGGCAATGAGCGTGCATCGCACCGTGTAACTTACGGTTCGCGTATCCATGTGGATGAAGGCGATAAGGTAAAACAGAGCCAGCGTTTGGCCGAGTGGGACCCTTACACCCGTCCAGTTTTGACTGAAGTTGAAGGCATCGTCGAGTTCGAGGATGTGGTCGACGGATTGTCTGTTACAGAAACTGCTGATGAAGCGACAGGTATCACAAAACGCGTTGTTTTGGATTGGCGTGCTAACCCACGCGGCATCGATTTGAAACCTGCCGTGGTGATTAAAGACAAGGATGGCAATATCCTGACTGTTGAACGTGGTGGCGAAGCCCGCTACTTCTTGACAGTGGATGCTATTTTGTCTGTTGAACCTGGTGACAAGATTTCCGCCGGTGACGTGCTTGCACGTATTCCGTTGGAAAGCGCCAAGACAAAAGACATCACCGGTGGTCTACCGCGTGTTGCCGAATTGTTCGAAGCACGTCGTCCGAAGGATCACGCTGTCATCGCTGAAATCGATGGTACAATCCGCTATGGCCGTGACTACAAGAACAAGCGTAGGATTTCGATTGAGCCTGCTGATTCAACAATGGAGCCGGCAGAATATCTCATTCCAAAATCCAAGCCGTTCCACTTGCAGGATGGTGACCAGATTGAAAAAGGGGATTACATCCTCGACGGCAATCCGGCTCCACACGATATTCTGGCAATCAAAGGCGTCGAGGCACTTGCTGCCTACCTCGTTAATGAGATCCAGGAAGTGTATCGTCTGCAGGGTGTGACCATCAACGATAAGCACATTGAGGTGATTGTTCGCCAAATGCTGCAAAAAGTTGAAATCACCGATGCTGGAGACTCTGGCCTTATCGCTGGTGAACATATCGACCGTATCGAAATGGATTTGCTGAATGCTCGCCTGATAGAAGAAAAACGTCAGCCGACAACATTCACACCGGTTCTTTTGGGTATTACCAAAGCAAGCTTGCAGACCCGTTCGTTTATCTCGGCTGCATCTTTCCAGGAAACAACCAGAGTGTTGACCGAAGCGGCCGTTGCCGGCAAGTCCGATACACTGGAAGGCCTGAAAGAGAACGTGATTGTGGGTCGTTTGATCCCGGCTGGTACAGGCGGGGTTATGAACAAAATCCGTCGTCTTGCTGGTCAGCGTGATGACATGATTGTTGTCGAAAAACGTAAATTGGCAGATGCCAATGCCCGTTTGGCTGACATGTCAGAAAAAGACGAAGCTGCAGAATAACCTATTTGAGCTTTGGAAATTTAAACCCGCGTAGCGAAAGCTTCGCGGGTTTTTTGTTTGCGAAGAGATCGAACCTAACAATTATTGATCCCTAGGGCACCACTTCACTGGCTGTTAACCTTGTGAATGAGTGAGCGCAAGAAATAAGCATTAATTACTTTACGTAAACTTTTATCTACTAGTTTCCCGAAAGTTAGTTCAGGTGAAGTTTATGCGTTCATTATTGAGTTATTTGCCTTCAATGCCGTCCGTGGGGCGCAAGTTAGGACTTGAAGTCAATTCTGAGATCGCAGGGCGTCTTCGGGCACATCAGATCAGAACAATGATGAGCACTACTCCGCTGATGATGTTGGTCATAACAGCTATAGCGCTGATTATGTTCGTTTTCTTGAATGGCCGTCCGGGGACTTGGTTCTTGGGATATTGGACCTTGGCACTTTGTGTTGTCAGTACAATTGGTTTCTTCAATTCTCGCGCTAGCAATAACCGTCCAGATGTTTATTCGGCATCTCCAAAAGCACCTTTAAAAGCGGTGAGGGGTGTATTTCTGCTCGGAGCGATGTGGGGACTGGTTCCAGCACTCCTTTATCCCGCAGCTGACTTTCAAACTAAAATCACAATCATTGCGATTATCGGTGGTATTTTGGGTGGTGGAGCAATGTCACTATATGTGGTCCCGCGCGCTTTGTTTACATTTTTGGCAGCAGTTTGCATTGGCACGGCGATTGGGCTTTTTCGTGCCGGACACTCGCTTGAGTTAGGAATAATTGCGCTTCTAGCCTGCTACACAATTGCCTTGATGCGTGCAGGTTGGACTTTGGCGATAACCTATGCCGAGAGTGTATTGTCGACAATTCAGTTGAATGAAAAGTCAGAAACCATCAGCCTCCTTTTGAAGGATTTTTCCGAAAATGCCAGCGATTGGCTTTGGGAAACCGATGTGGATGGCAATGTACTTACCGGTAAAAAAGAATTTGCCAAACATCTTGGCTTTAATACCACCTCTTTGAACGCCAGGTGTGCGGGCTCTAATGTTGCATTGCATCTGTCAGGGATAAAAGGCCTCACTGAGTTTTGGAACCATTGCGAAAAACGTGAGTCATTTAGAGACGCTATCATCAGCACCTCTATCGGCGAGGAAAACCGTTGGGTATCTCTCTCTGGTAAGCCATTAATCGATAATAGTGGCGTCTTCATCGGATATCGCGGTGTGGCCTCGGACATTACTGAAGCGAAACTTTCAGAAGAGCGGATTGCATATCTTGCTCATAACGACGCGTTAACCGGGCTTGTTAACCGTCCACATTTTGCGCAATCCTTAGAAAAGCAATTAAAGTCCAGACGGAATGAAAATGTTTGGTCGGTAATGTTCCTTGACCTTGATGGTTTTAAGTTAATCAATGACACCAAAGGCCATGCAGTTGGCGATGCTTTGCTAATCGAAGTGGCAGCACGTTTGAAGCGTAGCCTTGGCAGTCATGATGTAATTGCCCGCCTTGGCGGTGACGAATTTGCCATTCTTTGAACATCGGCATCCAGCCTTGAATCCGTTGCTGGTGTTGCTGAGAAATTGCTTGAACGCATTGCTGCGCCATATGATCTTGGAAATGGCGTTACTTTGGCAGGGATTGGACTTTCCATAGGGATTGCGGTTGGTGGTAAAGACGGCACAACTGGAGCTGAGTTGCTGCGCAATGCCGATCTTGCCCTATATCGCTCCAAGTCTGAAGGGAAGGGCACTTTCCGCTTCTTCGAAGTTGAAATGGATGAAATTGTTAAAGATCGGCGCTCTCTCGAGCAGGATCTTCGCGAAGCACTGCAGCTTAATCAGTTGTCTCTTTCTTATCAGCCATTGGTATCTGCCAAAGACCAACATTCGGAAGGTTTTGAAGCTTTAGTTCGATGGAACCATCCAGAACGCGGCTTGATTTCTCCTGCTGACTTTATCCCTCTTGCTGAAAGCATGGGGATCATCTCTGAAATTGGTGATTGGGTTGTTAGGCAGGCCTGTAAAGAAGCGGTTACCTGGCCATCTCATCTAACCGTGGCAGTAAATTTGTCGCCAGCGCAATTTCAGAAAAAGCGCATTTTGGATTCGGTTAGACTGGCTATCGCTGAAACCAATATTGATCCGAAACGGCTTGAATTGGAAATCACTGAAGGGCTGTTTATTGAAAATACATCAGATGTCATTGATGTTCTCAACGAGCTTAAGCAAATGGGTGTTTCTATTGCTCTGGATGATTTTGGAACGGGCTATTCAAGTCTTTCCTATTTGCTGAAGTTTCCTTTCGACAAACTGAAAATTGACAGAAGCTTCATTTCATCCATTCAAGAAGATATGGTCGCACGCAACGTATTAGAAGCGATTGCAAAACTCGGAAATGTGCTTGATTTGAAGGTAACGGCCGAAGGGGTTGAAACCTTGGCTCAGGTCGAAGCACTAAGCGGACTTTCCTGCACCCACTTCCAAGGCTTTCTATTTGGGAAACCCTTGTCGGCATTTGATCTGCCCGCATATTTGCTTACGGAAGCTTCAGAAGTAGCAGAGGTTGAAAAGCGCAAAGCTGGGGATTCAATATCAAAAAGACAGGATAAGCTTCTCAAGCTCGATTTCATTCAGGGCTCGAAAAGTCATAACCCTTTTCATAGGCGATGATGGCGACTTCCCCTTCAAGGGCAGCGTCATAGGCTGATGTAAAAGGATCTTCGTCAGGACGCCCCTCAAGATTGCCTATCTGATGCAGGTCAGCTTCTTCATAGCCCTCTTGGGCTAGCGATTCTAGGCATCTGCGTACTGCGGTGTCATCATCTGGGCCAGCTAGCAGCGCATTGAAGGGAATCATGTTCTTTTCGTCCGCTTTACGCACTTCGCCGATGATGATGAACACCATTGGACCATCTTCAGCAGCTTCTTCTGTAGCCATATTGGCGGGGAACGGTATTTTCATGGCAAACATGTCCTTCTTGCATACAAAGCACCTAAAACCATAAGAATCAGGCCGTTTTAATGTTACAAAGCATTAGCAACGCCTATATTGCAATGGTTTTGGATGGTATATTGCCAAGACTAACTGCGTGAATAGGTCAAAGCGCTGATTTGACTCACTTTTTTTATACTCAACCGAGCAACAGGGTTGACGCGGCGAATCCAGTCCTCTATAGCCAACATCAGCACGGACCGATGTGAACCGTTTCGTGTTCGGGATTACACGTCCTGAATATCCTTTCAGCTTGCTGATCGGGAGCGGTTCAAACAAGGTTGGCACTAATGATTGTAATTCAGGCTTCATGAACAGTTCGCTGTTCCTCTGGTTGTTTGAGGGTTCCTCCGAGGGTTTTTGACCTGATATGGAGTGAGCCTTTTTGCATGTTGAAGTCTCCTGTACTCGCATTGGTCATTCAGATGGGTTTATCTGACTAGCGAATGTGGAAAGACAAGTTCAGGGCGCCGGTCATCCGGCACTAACCGTAAAGCCTCGGCTAAACAGCACGGCTATACATGAGATTGTTTGAGGTCCCTGATAAGTAGCGGGATCGCATTTTTGAAGGTCGGTATCTATATGCCAACGATCAACCAATTGGTTCGTAACCCGCGCAAGAAGCCAATCAAGCGCAACAAAGTACCTGCTATGCAGGAATGCCCGCAAAAGCGTGGTGTATGTACTCGTGTTTATACAACAACTCCGAAAAAGCCGAACTCGGCGCTTCGTAAGGTTGCTAAGATCCGTTTGACGAATGGCTTTGAGGTCATTGGATATATTCCTGGTGAAGGCCATAACCTTCAAGAGCACTCTGTAGTAATGATCCGCGGCGGCCGCGTGAAAGATTTGCCAGGTGTTCGTTATCACATCATTCGTGGCGTTTTGGATACTCAAGGCGTTAAAAATCGTAAACAGCGTCGTTCTAAATACGGCGCTAAGCGTCCTAAATAATCGCGGCAAGGAAATAAGATATGTCTCGTCGTCACCGCGCAGAAAAACGCGAAATCAACCCGGATCCGAAATTCGGCGATCTCGTTCTGACAAAGTTCATGAATGCCATCATGCTTGATGGTAAAAAATCAATCGCTGAACACATTGTGTATGGCGCATTGGATAAAGTTGAAGAGAAGTCGAAAGCAAATCCTTTGGAAGCTTTTCACGCTGCTCTTGAGAATGTAGCGCCTCATCTTGAGGTTCGTTCCCGCCGTGTTGGTGGTGCTACGTATCAGGTTCCAGTTGAAGTTCGTCCAGAGCGCCGTCAGGCTTTGGCTATTCGTTGGTTGATCATTGCTGCCCGTAAGCGCAATGAGACAACAATGATTGACCGTTTGTCGGGTGAATTGCTCGACGCTTCTAACAATCGCGGTTCTGCGGTTAAGAAACGTGAAGACACCCACAAAATGGCTGATGCTAACAAAGCATTCGCACATTATCGCTGGTAATAAATTTTAGTTTGGTGCCGTCTGTTCGGGGTAAGAGACCTGCGGGCAGGATGGCTAGAGAAAAGGTAGACGGCAATGGCCCGCGAATACGCAATCGAGGACTATCGCAATTTCGGAATTATGGCCCACATCGACGCCGGTAAGACGACGATGACGGAACGGATTCTGTTTTACACCGGCAAGTCGCACAAAATTGGCGAAGTGCACGATGGTGCTGCGACTATGGACTGGATGGAGCAGGAGCAGGAGCGGGGTATTACAATTACTTCCGCTGCTACGACAACATTCTGGGAAGGCCGTGATGGCAAGAAGCGCCGCTTCAACATCATCGATACGCCTGGTCACGTTGACTTCACGATTGAAGTAGAGCGCTCATTGCGCGTACTCGACGGTGCGATTGCTCTTCTTGATGCGAATGCTGGTGTTGAGCCTCAGACTGAAACAGTTTGGCGTCAGGCTGACAAGTATAACGTTCCTCGCATGATCTTCTGCAACAAGATGGACAAGATCGGTGCTGACTTTTATCGCTCAGTTGAGATGATCGGTTCGCGTCTCGGTGCAAAGGCAGTTGTAATGCAGTTGCCAATTGGTGCTGAAGACAATTTTGCTGGTGTTGTCGATTTGATCGAAATGAAGGCTTATGTCTGGAATGGCGAAGAGCTTGGTGCGTCTTGGGATGTTACTGATATCCCTGCGGACATGCAGGAAAAAGCTGAAGAATATCGCGAACTAATGATTGAAACTGCAGTTGATATGGATGACACTGCAATGGAAGCGTATCTTGAAGGTAATATGCCGGACAATGATACGATCCGTAAATTGATCCGTAAGGGTACAATTGACGTGAAATTCTTCCCGATGTTCTGCGGAACTGCGTTTAAAAACAAAGGCGTGCAGCCGTTACTTCACGCAGTTGTTGATTTCCTTCCGTCACCTGTTGATATTCCTGCGATCAAAGGCATCGACGTTAAGACGGATGAGCCAACAAAGCGTAAGGCAAATGACGAATCTCCATTGTCTTTGCTGGCGTTTAAAATCATGAACGATCCGTTCGTTGGTTCTTTGACATTTGCCCGTATTTACTCAGGCAAGTTGGAAAAAGGTTCTACGCTTCTCAACACTGTTAAAGAGAAGAAAGAGCGTATAGGCCGTATGTTGCAGATGCACTCCAACTCTCGCGAAGATATTGATGTGGCATATGCCGGTGATATCGTTGCTTTGGCTGGTTTGAAAGACTCAACAACAGGCGACACTCTTTGTGATCCACTAAACCCGGTTATCCTTGAGCGTATGGAATTCCCTGAGCCTGTTATTCAGATTGCTATTGAGCCTAAAACAAAGGGCGATCAGGAAAAAATGGGCTTGGCATTGAACCGCCTTGCTGCTGAAGATCCTTCATTCCGTGTTAAGTCAGACGAAGAGTCAGGCCAGACAATTATTGCTGGTATGGGCGAATTGCACCTTGATATTCTCGTTGACCGTATGCGCCGCGAATTTAAAGTTGAGGCCAATGTTGGAGCTCCACAAGTTGCGTATCGCGAAACAATTACACGTGCTTACGAGTGTGATTACACCCACAAGAAACAATCTGGTGGTTCTGGTCAGTTTGCTCGCGTGAAAATCATTTTTGAGCCTAATACTGAGAGTGAAGAATTCGAATTTATCTCAAAAGTTGTTGGTGGTAACGTTCCTAAGGAGTATATCCCAGGCGTTCAAAAAGGTATTCAGTCCGTTATGAACTCTGGTCCGCTTGCTGGCTTCCCAATGTTGGGTGTTAAAGCAACGCTGATCGATGGTGCGTACCACGACGTTGACTCCTCTGTTCTTGCCTTTGAAATCGCTTCTCGCGCTGCATTCCGTGAATCAGCTCCAAAAGCTGGCGCTCAATTGCTTGAGCCGATCATGAAGGTCGAAGTTGTAACACCTGAAGATTATGTCGGTGACGTAATCGGTGACTTGAATTCCCGTCGTGGTCAAATTCAGGGTCAGGAAATGCGCGGTATTGCGGTTGTCGTGAATGCTCACGTGCCGCTAGCCAACATGTTCAAATATGTTGATAACCTGCGCTCAATGTCTCAGGGCCGTGCCCAATACTCAATGACTTTCGATCACTATGCGCCGGTTCCGGCTGCTGTTTCGAAAGAAATTCAAGAAAAATACACTGGCTAATCAGCCAGTTGACGAAAACGAAGTAACAAGAATTTCAACCCTTAAGATGAAGATCATCTTGAACTGGATGGAGAGCCAAAATGGCAAAATCGAAGTTTGAACGTAATAAGCCGCATTGTAACATCGGCACGATTGGTCACGTTGACCACGGCAAGACGACGCTAACAGCGGCGATCACAAAATATTTTGGCGACTTTAAAGCCTATG
>Ga0208544_10000759_pt1 | contig 23673 bp, 25 predicted proteins | sample DEB08_DNA_9_FD_184526 | JGI IMG/M metagenome (GOLD analysis project Ga0208544, IMG submission 184526) | Aqueous microbial communities from the Delaware River and Bay under freshwater to marine salinity gradient to study organic matter... | ecosystem: Environmental > Aquatic > Marine > Coastal ... | reverse complement strand
GTTAAGATTATAGAATGAGTTGGTGCTATCGTAGCATTTGCAGGAACACAATCTGGTATGATTCATATCTCAAAACTCTCAAAAGAGCGAGTTACTAACATAGAAGACATAGTAAAACAAGGAGATATCGTAAACTTTGATATTATCCAAGTAGATCTTGCAAAAGGACGAATTGGACTTCAGTTAATACAGAAATAATATTTTCTAATGTATAGCTTGATATGAGTAATATAGATCAGAAAGAAGTAGAATCAAAAATACTAGAAGTGGGTCATCAAAATCTCAGGGATATTATTTTTGATATATGATGAAAACCTCTCTTTGATGAAAAACCAATACTACTTTCAGCTCGATGGTACGAAGATAAAGAAGGAAAAGAAGTAAGAATACGACAAGAGTGAGATAAAGTGAAAGTTGAATATAAGTACTTACAGTGAAAAATAGACTGAATAAAAGAGATGACTGAGGTCTGATTTGAAGCAGTCAACTTAGATGACGCTGTTTTATTTTTAGAGGCTATATGATTCCAAGAAAACATTGATTATAGGTCCGTTAAAACAAGAGTGAGTTATATTTTAGATCATGAGCAATATTGAAAAATTAGATTTGATTTTGACGACTATAGTGAACTCGGTTGATATAATGATATCCCAGAATTTATGGAAATAGAAGTCATAAAGAGAGCGTTTATGGTATCAGTTGCAGAATTACTCTGATTCACTGAATCTGACTTAAAAGATTACAATCCACAAGAACTATTAGAGCATTATCATAAAAATAATTAATTATGGCAATCGATAACTATCAGATTTCACTGAAGGTTTTTCTACAAAATAAAAATGGAGAAACGCTTATACTAGAAAGTCCAAGTCACTTTGATAACTGGTGATTTTATGATGTCCCTGGTGGTAGAATAGATGTTGATGAGTTTGACTCAACTTATGTAGATATACTACAGAGAGAAATAGCTGAAGAGCTCTGAGTTGATATAGTAGTCAAAATATCTGAAAAACCAGTATCATTTGCTCGAGGATCTTTTTCAGGCTTACATATTTTCTATGTTTACTTTGTATGAGAGTGTATTTCTGGTGATATAGTACTCAGTGAAGAGCATATATCGCTAAAATGGGTAAAGCTCGATGAGATATCGCCAGCCAAGTATTTCCAGAAAGGATTATTAGAATGAGTTCAAAGTTATTTAAAATATAAATAATATATTTAACAAACTAATTATCATAAGTATATTTAATTTCCTAAAAATAATATAAGAGAGAAAATATGAAACAAATTTCAAAATCAGACTTCATGGAAAACGTGGACTTTTACGCGGAGCAGATGCGAGCAGGGAAGATATTTATCTATCCGACTGATACACTCTTTGGTATCGGGTGTGACGCTACTAACCCAGACGCGGTAGCAAAAATATTTGAAATCAAAAAACGAGATGCAAAAAAATCACTGCTGTTTATTGCTCCAAGTTTGCAGTGGATAGCTGATAACTGTAGCCTCAATATCCTCGCTAAAAAACAGATGCTTGAGAAACTCCCTGGACCTTATAGCTTTATTGTGAATTTGAAAAATAAAGAGGCCGTTTCTCCGAACCTATCTCAGCATGGTGATACGGTTGGGGTAAGAGTTCCAAGAGGGTGGTTTAATGGTGTGATAAGCTATCTGGGGAGACCTTTTGTGTCAACCTCAGTAAATCTTTCAGGTGAGCCACCAGCTACAAAAATAAGTGAAATAGATACTAGTATCCTCGAACAAGTTGACTACGTAGTAAGCTCAGATGGAGATGAATTGTCTGGACGAAGTAGTACAGTAATTGATGTGACATGAAAACAACCAATCGTACTCAGAAAATAAAATACTCTTTAATCAAATAAAAAATGTACAAATTATGTACATTTTTTTGTATTTAAGGTTAGCTATGCTATTATGATATTGTAAATTTATATTTTTCTATTTTTCTTTCTCTTAAGTAAGAGAAAGTACCCGTTAGGGGGATAGAGTTATGAGTAAACCTATGACAGCAAAAACAGAGAAACTCTATGAGGGTATTCGAAAAGTAAAACAAGACCTCGCACATAAACTGCAAAACCGACGGAGTAAGAAAAACTTTATTGTTTTGATTGCTGGATGATCAGCCTCTGGTAAAACGTCACTCATCGCAGAGCGAATTCAAGATATCTACAAAAAAGACTCTATTATTTTATCTATGGATAACTATTATAAGTGAGCAGAGTACGTCAAGAAAAATAAACTTAGTTTTGACGATCCTGATGCGCTTGATATTAAACTCTTTAAAAAACATCTCAGAGAACTTAAAAATGGAGAAACAATTAAATCACCCGTATATAGTTTTAAAAAATCTATTCGAACCGATAAGACTCTCACGATAAAACCAAAAAAAGTCATTATTGTTGAAGGACTCTATGCACTCCATAGTAGTTTGTGTGGAGTAGGTGATTATAAGATATTTGTTGATCTTGGGACGCATGGTCGATTGCTTCGAAGAATCTTTCGAGATGTTCACCGAACTGGGCAGTACGCAAAAGATATTTTTAACTATTTTTCACAGGTTGTAGAACCAAAAAATTATCAGCATATTGAGCCAACCAAAGCTAATGCAGATATTATTATATCAAACAAGTATATTGCTTTTGTAGAATCAAGAAATGCTGGACATAAGCAGATGCAAATTAAGTTTGAGATGAAACGAGATGAGGCTATGCAGGTCTACAAAGTAATCCATTCACTTGGATGAATCTATGCTGGAAGCCATGACTGTGAAGATTATTTCTTTTCTCCTTGAGAGCTCGACCTTCATAAAACCGATGAAATCGTAAAAGTATCGAAAGCACCTCAGTGAAAATATCTTTTTAGTTACCGATGACCACGGGATGCACATATTTTTTATGAAAGCAGATATGGGATTGATTTTTTCGTAACCGATAAAATACTCAAGCAATTCAAAAAACTCTACTGAAATTATAAGCTCAAGCTTAAAAAAAGTAGAACGAACTTCTATGTAGATGGACTACTCGTCTCTATGGACGATTTTAAAAAACAAAATAAATGTTTCCTACATATTCGTTTTGCAGAATGATCGAGACAAAATTCTCTTACAGATTTACTCGGTCGACTTGGACTCGACTATAAAAAATGAATCAAGCAATCATACTTTGAATTGATGGATAAATAATTGCAATTCTCTTTTTTCTATAACCTAAATTACAAAGGGCTAAAGCCCTCTGTTAACAAATAGTCAACGGTGAGCTTTAGCTTACCATATTTTTTTAATTTCAGCACTCTATGTACAAACTCTGACTCTTAATATTTGTATCTCTTTTCATGCTCTGATGCCAAAGTCAGGCGAATCAGATCATTCAAAAACCTTCTACCATTACTGAAGAAGTAAAAGAGATTATAGAAACCGTAGAGCTCATAGAACCAGAAGTTATCATAGAAGAAACCATCAAGCATGTCAGCACTCCAGAGAATGTAGCGAGTGTGTATTTCACAGCCAATGCACTCTGATATAAACCCAAGAGAGATAACCTAGAATATCTCATTGAAAACAAAGAAATAAATTCAGTAACACTTGATATCAAAACCGTCAGTGGGTATACCAATTTTGAATTCCCAGCAGAAGATTTTTGAGAACTCAAACCAGCTTCAAATGATTTAATTAAAGATATCAAAACTGAAATAGAAGCGCTTCATAAAAACGACGTATATGTGATTGGTAGAATCGTAGTATTCAAAGATAACTACATGACGCAACAGAGACCAGATCTCGCTATCCGGTGGTCAACAAAAAATTCTATTTGGAACGACTACAAAGGAAATCATTATCTCGATCCTGGCTCAGATCTTGTAAAAGACTATTATGTAGAGCTGGCCTTGAGTGCCTATAAACTTGGTTTTGATGAAATCAATTTTGACTACATCAGGTTCCCAACAGACGGATATATTTCTCAAACCAGCTATCCTCATGCTGGTGCTACTATAGCAGCAGAAGGAAGTTGGTGAAAGATGAAAGTTATAGACCAATTTTCTCGCTATGTGACTACTCAGCTACGAGCAGCAGAACCAGATATTAAAATATCTGCTGATGTGTTTGGTTTGGTAACCAATGTTGATTTATTTCAAATTGGTCAAAACCTAGAATCATTTTTACTTCACTTTGACTACGTAGGACCAATGATCTATCCTTCGCATTATGGAAAATGATATTTAGGGTACTCAGTTCCAGACAATGCTCCCCATGCTATTTTTGCTGATTCTATGAAAAAAGCAAAATCTCGAATAGATGCTATGAACACGAGTATTCCAACACTGGTAGCATCATGATCTACCTATCAAATAAAAGATGTGTTTACACCTGACTACGATCTAGCAGAATTTAGCACCATAGAGTATTCTAAGATGCGCCCTTGGCTACAAGGTTTCTCTTGTGGTTGGTGCGCAGGTGCGACCAGTTATAACAGATGGAAATTCAGAGAACAAATTAGAGCCATCAACGAAGCAGGGCTGAATTCATGGTGGGTCTGGAGTTCAGGAAGTAATTATTACCCAGAGTGGTATAACTAAAACTATATGGAAACGTGGATGGTGTATACATTATTATCAGCGGTATTTGCTGGTATATACAATTTTATGCTAAAAGTTGTAGCAGAAAGAGGGTATAATAACTATTTATTTACCTTCTGAGACTATTTATTCGCAACCATAACTACGGGTATAGCTTTAGTATATTATTTGACTCAGTACACTATATCAATAGATATATTTTATATGACTAGCTTATTTGCTACAATAACTACTATATTTTTTATTCTTTCTGTTTTTACTCGAGTGGAGAGTATGCGAAATATAGATACAGTTATATTCTATCCACTTTATAAAACATTTGGTCCTATTATGGTAACAGGGGTATCAATTCTTTTCTTTCATGAGACATTAAGTCTTAATGAAATTTGATGAATAGTACTTTGAATTTGTGTTCCTTTATTACTACTAACTAAGGCTGAAAATAAAATACAAAAGAATTTACTTTTATGAGTTTGATTGATAATAGCAACAGCTATATTAAGTACTATATCTACCATTGGGACAAAGTGAATTATGTTTTATGGACTTAATGTAGTCTTATTCTTGTTCGTTAGATCATTTATTTGAGTTATATTTTCAGGAATTTCATATAAAATACATAAGTATAAAAGGAATGAAACATATAACAATATTTGAATGTTATCATTCTGCTTTTGGGCTTCGTTATTACATATAGGTTCATCTGTATTTTTTGTACTTGCACTGAGTTGAAACCTCGCAGTAGTATTTACTATAAACTCTTTTCATATCCTTATCCCTATTATACTCTCGATCATTTTTTACGGTGAGCACTTCAATATGAAAAAAGGGATAGTGATAGCGCTATCGATTGTTTCGATACTTATGTTTTTATAACATTGATATTCAAAAAAAGGAGAAGCTGTTTTACGGCTTTTCTTTTTATTTCTCTTGCATAGCCCAATCAGTAATATTATCGAGTATAGGCTCAAAACTTTTTCATTTTTTTGTAAGGTGATACTCTATTTTTACAGGGGAATCTGAAATAACTTTCTTATCTATGAATCAGATATCTTGTAATTCTTTTAGTCTTGCAGAAAGTATACTAGGATTAATGTCATCAACTTGTCGCTCAATGTCACTGTAGCTAATAGCACCATTCATTATGGATTTTAGAATTAAAAGAGTCCATTTTTTTGAGATATTTTCTAGTAGTCTTACTATAGGGCAGATCTGTTTTTTGCTTTCGGGTGTCATATATATTATTAATAATAATTAGCAATATTCTATATATATTTGCATTAAAATCAATTTTTTACTTGCATTAATATAATTACTACATATTGTGTAGTAACTATTTAAATAATAGTAATTTAATATTTTTTAAACATAATACAATTATGATAACTCTTTATTATGCACCAAACGTATGTGCAATGGCACAACATATTGGTCTAGAATGGGCAGGAGCAGATTATACAGCTATATCAATAGGTATGGGATCTGAAGAACTTAAAAAAATAGCACCAACTGGAGCGGTGCCAGTTATGATAGATGATGAAACAGGATCTAAGGTAATGACACAAGGTCTCGCACTGCACAGATATATTGCACAGAAATATCCAGAGGCAAAGTTAGGAGGAGATGGAACTCTTGAGGGAGAATTTGCATTTAATAGTGTACTTGCATTTATTAATTCTGATCTACATAAATCATTCGGACCGTTATTTAATCCACAAGGATATACTACGAGTGAGGATGAAAAAGATGTTGCAGCTGTACGAACTGCGGGTATTAAAAGAATACATGCACAAATGGAATTGCTTGAACAAATGTTAGAAGGTAAAACATACTTAGTGGATAATAGACGAACACTTGCAGATGCATATGCATTTACAATAGCTCGATGGACTGGTCGTCTGGAAAAAACATTTAACGATTACCCAAATATAAAAAGACATAATGAAATGATGTTACAGGATCCAGCAGTAGCAAAAGTACTGAAAATTCATAATCCAGAAGCATAATTTTTACGATACATAAAAAGAGCATATTTTATAATATGCTCTTTTTGTTTTGCAATGTAGAATTACTACTCTTACTATCTTCTTACCTGTAAAGTACTATAGTGAGAATAGTTTATTTATTAAGATGTATTTTATGAAGATAAAAATATGGTGAATTATAAGTGTTATTCTCATCAGTTGTATTTCTGTTTTTGCCTATACTCCGTCAGTATCACTACAAGCAAAATTAGAAAACCTAGTAGTAAAGATAGAAGTTATTATTGATCAAAAGTGAGAATCGTATCGTACTGACTTTTTGAGTGCTATTGAAAAATATAAGATACAATATAGTGCTAATGCAGGTGGAAGCTACGTATTAGATTATCTATCTGATGAACTATCTCTTCCATATAGCGACACTACTCTATCTTCAGATTACCTAGAGTCGTATAGCATTGATAGTTCTGAGTATGGAACCAGTGTATCAGTGATTGTTTCAGGTGACACCAGAACGATGAAGGTAAATGCTTTGCCCGATCATGCTACAGGATCTTTTCCAAATTCTGGAAACCCAAATACTATCTCAGCTCAATCGCTTGAGTATGAATTTCCTAGTTCATGAACCTATACTTGAGATGCTACTGAAGCTCAGACTTTAGGGGTAGCTATAAATGGAGTAAAGTTTGAACCAGGAACGGCAGAACGTGTTGAGTGTAGTAGTGGAGAATGATACAGAATAGAAGCATTTCAAGATTTTGCAGATCTAGGTTTTGATTTTAATAATGCCCATGTACAACCAACAGGAGAATACCATTATCATGGTAGTTTTGAGCCATTAGCAGATAGCTTTGAATGAGATGACTTGATTCATGTATGATTTGCTCAAGATGGGTTTTTAATATATTATTCAAAAAAAGGGAGTTATACACCAAGCTATGATCTAACAGATGAAAAACGAGAAGGGAGCTCTTGTAGTTATAGAAATAAAACAGTAAGCGTAGATAACACTACTCCAGATGGGACCTATGTTTCTGATTGGGAATATGTTCAATGATTTGGTGATCTAGATGAATGTAATGGTATAGAAATAAATGGAGAATATAGCTATCTAATTACTGACGAATACCCATATATTGGACGATGCCTCAATGGCGAATATACAGCTACTCGTTCAGCAGGATGATCACCCTCGGGATGACCAAGATGATTTAGTCCACCACCAAGACGATAATATTTTCTTTTTAATCACACCAATATGAAAAAAATATTTTTAAGTGCTATGATTACTGCTCCACTCATATTTATGAGTGTTTTTGCCTATACTCCATCAGCTTCACTTCAATCTAAATTAGAAACTGTTGTAGAAAAAGTAGAGCTGGTAATTGATGAAAAATGAGAAAGTTATCGTGCTACATTTATTGAGAGCATAGGTATATATAAACAAAAATATAGTGAAAATACGGCTGTAAGTTATGTACTCGATTATTTATTGACTGAAATTTCTCAAAAGCAAAATCCAAATATACTTCTGATCATTGCTGATGATCTTTGACTAGATGCTATGCCATGATTCAGTGAAGGTTCTCTCAAGCCAAACATACCTCACCTAGAAGCCTTGATGGAACAGGGACTTACATTTGAAAATCTTTGGTCGGCTCCGGTTTGTACTCCAACACGAGCGACTATACTTACCGGGATATACTGAGTAAAAACATCAGTACTCAAGGTAGATGATCCACTTCCTCTCAGTGAAGTTTCACTCCAGAGTATGATAGATACAAAGACACAAGACTGATATAACCATGCAGTTATCTGAAAATGGCATCTCTCAAAAGATGCCTCACATCCAACAGACATGGGTGTAGGGTATTATGCAGGACTGTTGACTTGATGAGCCAAATCATATACCAATTGGAAACTCACTCAAGATGAAAAAACGACTACAAATACAGAGTATATAACGAGTAAATTTACAGACCTCGCTATCGACTGGCTCGACGATCAAGATGAAAAACCATGGTTCTTATGGATGGCCTATACAGCTCCCCATACTCCATTTCACCTTCCACCGAGTCATCTACATGACAGAGATCTTTCTGGTGATCAAGACGATATAGATGCGAATCCAATTCCTTACTACATGGCTGCTATCGAAGCGATGGATAGTGAAGTAGGGCGATTGCTCGATGCTATCCCAGAAGCAGAACTAGAAAATACAGTGATTATATTTATTTGAGATAATGGAACTCCTGGTCAGGCTGTTCAATATCCATACAGTCGAAAAAAAGCGAAAGGAAGTTTGTATCAAGGATGAATTAATGTTCCTATGTTTGTATCTGGCTACTGAGTTGATCGAGTCGGAGAACGTGAAGATACCCTTCTACACACGGTAGATATATTTGCCAGTGTACTCGATTTAGCCAACACAGGAGTAGATCAGATTAATGATAGTACCAGCTTCAAAGACTACCTCAGTAATGCAGGCACTCAGCAAGAAGAAATAGTCTACTGAGAAGTTTGATGAAGTGGGAATAGACTCGGATGATACAGTATCCGAGACGAGCAATATAAACTTATCGTGTTTACTGATGGGACACAAGAACTATATAACTTAGGGAGTGATCCTTATGAAAATACTAACCTAGCAAGCAACAGTAGTTATACAGACATTATTGATGACTTGCTGTGAGAAGCAGAAAGAATTAGAAACTAAAAATTCCCCTAACCCCTTTATTAAAGGGGAACAAGAACAAAAAAACTCCCTTTCGGGAGTTTTTTTATTGTTAGTTTGAACCAGCTTCTACTAAGTAATCACAAGCCAGCTTATCCATACTCATAATATGCCCATTCAGCCATGGTGTGAAACCACTTTCTAGATAGACTTTGAGTCATCCTACGTCTTTGTTTCGTCTCCATTCTCTACGTGCTTCGTAGAGTTTTTGCAGTGAGCAGTGGTGTGCGTATTGATGTTTGTTTGCAGCAGGGTAGTTGTATTTAAACATTCTTTTCTCTTCTTTTTCAAAGTGAAGCTCTACGTCTGCAACGAGTTGTTCGAGTTTACTATCTATCTTTTTCTTTTTTTTCTTGAGAACTAGTTCATGAAGATCGTTAAGTATTTTTACTTCTTTGTAGTGGAGTTTATCAACCGAGAGTAGGTTGTCTAAATAAAGTTTACTTACCAGCATTTTGTCATAGTATTATAATTATAAAGTTCTTATATATAATATCATATTTATCTATCCCTGTAAAAATTATGGCAGATCTAACAAAAGAAGAAAAAAAAGAAATGAAGAAAGAGGTCAAACAGGTACAAGAAGAAGAAGTTCAAAAAACAGATGAAATGAGCTATATTCTAGATGATTCCAGCCTCGATGAGAAAATATCTCAGTGGTTCAATAAAATAAGCATATTATCACTTGATGATGAAGGGAAGCAAAAAGTAGCACAAGATGTAAAGACAAACGCAGCATGAGATAGGCTCTATTGGATAGAGATTATACTATCAAGTATTATAGCCACCCTAGGACTTCTCAACAACTCTGTAGCGGTAGTTATTGGTGCTATGTTGATTGCACCACTGCTGCGACCTATTCATGGGCTCAGTTTTGCTGTAGCAAGATGATGAGAAAAAATATTTCTTAAAAGCAGTAAGACACTGCTGTATTCTATGGGGCTCTCTGTACTTTTTGCATATATTGTTACATCAGTACTGGGTATCCAGGTAGAAAACAATGAAATAGCTTCACGAATATCTCCGAATATCCTCGATTTTTTCATTGCTATATTCTCAGCTGCAGTCGCTGTATTGTCGCTTCGTTTTGCGCGACTCTCAGAATCTGTAGCAGGGGTAGCTCTAGCCGCTTCGCTGATGCCTCCATTGGCTGTTATTTGAATACAGCTCGCACTCGGGCATTTTGGAAGTGCCTTTGGTGCACTGACACTATTTTTAGCCAACCTCTCAGCTATTATATTTGTAGGTATGGTGTTCTTTTGGTTGTATTGATTTACTCCTCACCTGAAGCAACTCCAGACGCAATCATTTCATAGAATAGGGGTGGTGCTAGTAGGAATTACTCTTATTTTAATACCTCTGGTACTTTCGTTTAATAGTATCAAGAAAAACTACTCTATTTCACAATCAACTTCTCAAATATTGCTTGAGAATGTATCATCTGAGATCTATGATATTGAAGTGAGCGACGTGTATACAAGAAAAGATAAAATTCATATAGATGTATTGCTGCGACTAGAGACAGGAACACAATATCAAGCATATATATCTGATATTAAGCAGAAATTGAACGAAAAATTTCCATACAAAAATATTACCTTTATCATTCGAGTAGAATATATAGATATTATTGAAGTGACTAATATTTTAAAATAAATTATGAGTAGTAAAAAAGACAGTTCTGGATTCAAGAAAGCTATGGTATATATCAAATGGGCTATTATATTATTTGTTATCTGAGCGCTTTGGTTGATATGGTTTTTATATTTTTCAGGACGAACTCCATCAAGACTATTAGGTGAATGAGTTGCTCAAGTGCTTACGGTATCAAATATGGCAGAAGAAGGCTTTGTATCACTTAGTTTTGATAAACGAGGCACTGCTACCGTAAAAGATCTTACATTTATGGCTACGGATTGATATGTATACACACGAGAGTACAGAGATGTATCTCCATTTGAGTGAATTATTAGATGGGTGCCATACGGACAAGAAACTTCACTTATACAATCGCGAGCTATTTCTAGATGGACTGGTGGAGCAGTAAATCTAGAGATTCCAGAAGGCTGTATCAAAATACTCTGAGTAGATATAGGCTATAGTGGGAGTAATGAACGAGTCAAAAATCTCACCTGTAAAAAAGATGACGGAAAAATAATTTCAAAAGAATACCGAGAATGATTTATAGATCGATTTTTTGAATGATATTTAGAAATTAAAGCGAAGTAAATTATGGATCCAGTGGCCTTTTTTATTTTGCTTTATACAGACGTATAATTATTTTTTTATAACAAAACCATTTTCTAATGCTTCAAAGCTTTTCTTTTCTTGCTTAGTTAGTGTTTTATATGCATTCTTTTCTGTAGATATTTTGTATTTTCACTCTTCGTTTTCTTCATAATAGACTTCATCTTTATAAGCTTTTCTGAATTCTTTTACTATTCAACTCTCTTTAATTATATTTTTTGAGAGACTTGATAGAGTTTGAGTGGGTGATTGAATTATTTTTTCTTCTATTTCTTTATTAGATGCTATCAAATGACTCCCATTTTCATGAGAGAGTATATGGTAAGGGTTCTCTCAAAGGGTCGATAATACATATATATCTCAAGCTTTAAGATATTGCGTTCAATGTGGTAGGTGAAGGTTTCAAATTGGGTCATATCATCAAATTTGTATTACTTCTGTATTTTCTTTTATTTTTCATTTTATATTGTAGAGAATTTCTACGTCAAAAATTGTTTCTTGTGGTCATTTTTCTGTGCTCTTATAATCTCATTTATTTTTAATTACGCGTGCTATAAAAATATTCTCCGATACTCAAGATATTTTTTTATTATCACTGAAATCAGCAATATAGTTAGCATGTCAGTAAAGAACATTAGTATTAAATTCTTTATAAGTAAAGAAACTTACTCATAATATTCCCAATAATCATATTACTCCAATAAATACTTTTTTATTATTCATATTTTTTAAAATTAATTAATATTATTTTACCATTTTGTATTATAAGAACTTTTATCTTGAGTTCATAAGCTTGTAATGCTTAGTTTCCCTTGTTTCATGACATTACTTCAATAACTATGAGCCATCCCTAGTGCATGTCATAGTTCGTGAATTATAGTATGTAGTTTATTGTTTGAGCTGAAAGTTCAAGAAGGACTGTCACCATCAAGATAGTATTTATTTATGTATAGTTCATCTGATCCCCAGCTGTCTACATTCATATATCCAAAATAACCATTTGTTGTGGAATATAAATCTACTAAGGTTAGGTCTTCTATAGTTCCAGCTGTATCAGGTAAAATATCAACTTCTCACATTGCGTTCCATCTACTTACAGCTGTGTTCCACTGACTAGAGTATTTAGTACTTCCTCACCATCGAATTCCTCAGTTATCTACGGATGATTCATTGAAGGTATAGTTACTACCAAGAGCAACAGCATAAGCTGAAATACTACCTAGCATGAGCCCAATTGATACAATTGTAAAACAATATAATATTTTTTTCATCTTTATAGTTGTTATGTATATAAATTGTCATGACACTATTATGTTATGCTTATTTTTAGGGAAGACTAATGCTTAAGAATTTTTTAATTTGCTTTTTTAAATTTTTTTGTGCTAATTCCAATTTTTTGTGTATAATCGCGACCTATATTAACTTACTATACATTCATGCTATTTAGCGACTTGGATCTGATTGATCCTATATTAAAATCTGTTGAAAAGAAAGGATACAAAAATCCAACTCCCATTCAAGAACAATCTATTCCACCTATCCTAGATGGACGAGACGTGCTCTGATCAGCTCAAACGGGTACAGGTAAGACAGCATCTTTTGCTATACCGACTCTACAAATACTTGCTCGAGAGAAAGAGCTATGAAATACTTCAAGAGCTATTAAGTCTTTGGTTCTTACTCCAACTCGAGAATTGGCTATCCAAATTCAAGAGAGTTTTAATGACTACGGAAGTAATCTTCCACTCAAACATACGGTTATCTTTGGTGGTGTAGGGCAAGGGAAGCAAGTACAACAGCTCAAATCAGGGGTAGATATTTTGGTGGCGACTCCAGGACGACTCCTGGATCTTATGAATCAAGGTTTTGTAGATTTGCGACAAGTTGAGATATTTATTCTCGATGAAGCCGATCGAATGCTCAATATGTGATTTATTAACGATGTACGAAAAGTACTGGCAAAACTTCCAGTTAAAAAACAAACCCTCTTTTTCTCAGCTACGATGCCAAAAGAGATAGCATGACTCGCTGACTCTATTCTAGATAATCCAGTAAAAATAGTAGTAGCACCCGTTTCCTCAACAGCAGATACCGTGAAACAAGCTGTGTTTTACGTAAGTAAACAAGATAAAAAATTACTACTTATAGATCTACTCAATAAAACAGATATGGGATCAGTTCTTGTATTTTCTCGAACCAAACATGGCGCAGATAAAATCGTACGAGACCTAGATAAAGCAAAAATATCAGCACAAGCTATTCATGGAAATAAATCTCAAAATAACCGACAACGAGCCCTCTCTAACTTTAAATCAGGAGAGACTCGAGTACTGGTTGCTACAGATATAGCTGCGAGAGGGATAGATGTAGATAGTCTGGCCTATGTAATAAACTACGACCTACCAAACGAACCAGAAACCTACGTACATAGAATCGGTCGAACCGGTCGAGCAGGAAAGGGCGGTATGGCTATTAGTTTCTGTAATGAAGAAGAATTCGCTTACCTACTCGATATTCAAAAACTTATCGGACGAGAGATAGAAGTAGTTGAAAAAAACCCATATGCTATCAAGATAAGCGGGCCGATGCCAAAAGCAAAACAAAAACAACGATCAGGACGACCATCTAGGCGACCAAGTGGTCATCGAGGTGCTTCAAGCAATAATAGAAATAGACGATAAATACATGAAAGAAAAACTCTATCAAGCCACAGCAGATATATTGCTGAAAAACATGCAGATAAATGACCCTGAATTCGCAGGAAAGCCAGTTATTTGTGTGTATGATAATCACTGTGAACTCGCATCCCTATTAGCTCAAGGATATAAAAATACTTTGGATAATAGAGATTTGTCTGAGTGTATAGATTTTGATTCTCTTAGTAAAGATGAGATCAAAAATAAACTCATGTCACTCCCCGAGTGAGCCACCGTTATACTAGTACAGTCTACTAATTTTAGACTCGATGATTTTAGAATTAGATTAAATTTAAATAATCAATGAGTCGGGTGTCTCGAACATAGTCATCTCGGATATCTTCCAGAAGAGCAATACGAGAACTATATTGACTCAATAGAATATAATACTCCATACTACGAAGCACTCTCAGATAAGATGCATGATATTTTCTCTACGTGAACTAAACTAGAGATGACTACCTGTGATGGAAGTGTACTCACAGTAGAAGGTGGTTTTGAAACTATGAAACGAAATACTTGAGATTACACAGGCAAGAGCAGAGGTGGATGATTTCCAATTGGAGAAAACTTTACCGAGGCAGCTGATTTTGCAAAAGTAAATGGAAGCTTTACTATATATGCCTACCCAGATGAAAAGTTTCAAGTGCAATGGTGTGAACCATTTAAGGTAGATGTGAAAGAAAGTATCCTCACTTGCAATGACCCAAAATGTCCACCAATATTTAGGACACTCCTAGATAACATAGCCGCATCAGAGGACGATGAAGTAGCTCTTCGAGAATTAGGCTTTGGAATGAATACTGGTATATCAAAAACCAAAAGACTTTCCAATATCTGAGCCTTCGAACGAGTCACAGGATTTCATTGTTCACTCGGTAAGAAGCACAATATCTACCGAAAGAAATATCATAAATCTATCACCCAAAGATACCACATAGATATCTTCCCAGATGTAGAATCTATCAAAGTAGACTGAAAAACGATATTTGAGAATGGAGGATATGTGATTTAAGAAAAATAAATTATGATAAATAAAGAAGTAGAAGATAATGCTTTTGAGTGGGCTAAAAGGAATAGAACTCGGCTTGTAAAGGAAATACTTTCAAGTTATGATAGTAAGAATTTTAAAGCAAAGCAAATTATCTTTCTTTCATAATCACCATGAGCAGGTAAAACAGAGTTTATTAATGGAATGTTGGATAAATGATTTCAAGAATATTTTATTCACATAGATTTAGATGATCTAAGATCTATTATTCCTTGATATGATTGATGACATGCTGATTGTTTTCGAAAAGCAGCTATTAAAATAATGGAAATGCTATTAGATAAGGCATTTAATAAATGATTGAATATTATTTTAGATGGAACATTTTGAAGTAAGTTGGCTACTTCAAAAAATATAGCGAGAGCTAAAAGAAGAGAATATAATATTAAGATATATTATATTAATTTTGATCCTGAATTAGCATGGAAATTTACTCTTTGAAGGGAAATTGAGAAGGAACGAAAGGTACCCTTTTGGAGTTTTTATACTAAGTACTTTAGAAGTTTTAGAAATATTAAGATGATTTGTAAAGAATACCAAGATATAGAAGTGACGGTATTGAAAAAGATCTTGACAAAAGGTTGACATTCCTCAAAATTGTATAAAATACAATCATATGAAGAATTAAAAAAACATGAACATGTTATAAGGCCGAGAGGGAATTACTTGTTTACTTTTATAAAGTTATGAGTGCTAACATTAAAGTATAGAATACTTATAAAAAAAGGTTTAATTGATTACGATAAATACCATGAACAAAATGGTAAAAAAAATAAATAAACTTCAAACAGAGGGAAACTTAAAAAAGATATTGAATAAAAATACAAAAGAACAACTGAAAGTTATAGTTAAGTATTTTAAGTAGTTTTTATCATCTGAATTAAAAAAGCTCTTATATAAGAGCTTTTTTTGTTATTCATTAATCAGACAAAATCAATTACCAAATGGGTCACTAAAATGTGCTATAGATCACCATTCTCCACTTTCACCTCACTCAGCTACTCCTCATAGCTCTACTATCTTTGCTGATCGTGTATCAATATCATCACAAAGAAAATCTAGATGAATAGGGCTCCAGTGACGACCGTAGTCTCGAACAGTACTCGCTCATGCGATGGGCTTTGTTCCAACTTTTTTTTCTTGTAAATATATATCACAGTTCTCTGTAGATAGTATAGCCATAGATCCCTGGTCACGGTTTTTTGTACAACCAAGAGCTTGCATATAAAAGTCTTCTGCCTGTTTCAAATTAGAAACATCTATACTTACCGAAATTTTTATCATATTTAAAGTGTTATATAGTATATATACTTAGCATATACTAGAGTGTATATAATTCAAGTTAAAATAAGAAATTAAATAAATCTTATTATAAACTATTTGACAGGATACTATATGTTTATATACTACCTTGTAATACATAGTAGTAATTTTTGTTTTGTATAGATAGAAATTACTTTTTTTGTAGAGTAGTAGTATGTAATACACAGTAGTGATATGCCAGATAACATAGAAAAAATATCTTCTCAAATGAGAAAGGGGATACTCGAATATATTATTTTGACGATTATTTCTTCGTGAGAAGTATATGCAAGTGATATTCTCAAGACTCTCAAAGATAATAATCTGATTGTGGTTGAGGGGACACTGTATCCATTACTATCAAGACTCCGAAAAGATTCTATTATCACCTACTATTGGGTTGAGTCACAATCTGGCCCACCACGGAAGTACTTTAAGCTCACCAAAGAAGGGAAGCAAGTATTGAAGACTATGTGATGAGTATGGAACGATCTCAACTCTACCATACAAACTATATCTAAAAAATAATTTATAATCATGATACCCATGAAGACTATAGTGAATGGACACAAATTTGATCTCTCTGAAACATCGAGCGTATTTTTAAATAAGTATCTGAAAAAACTAGGAAAATTTATTGAAAAAAATAATATAGAGACAGATGTCTATGACGATATAGAAGAGCGAATAGCTGAAGCACTCTCTGAGAGTCTAGGGGATAAAAAAACAAAGAAGATTTCTGACACAGCTGTTATTAATATTATCAATGAACTCGGTGAACCAGATGAGATATTCGTAGATATATGAGTAGAAGACAGCGAAGGGAGTTTCTCAAAAAATAATTTTAAGAAGTATCTATCTGATATAAATTTTAAACAGTACTTTACAGCTACTGAGCAACCTCTCAGAAAAGATTCAGAGCATGCAATTTTGGCATGAGTATGTTATGGAATAGCTACAAAATATAAGCTTGACCCTATTTGGGTACGACTCGCATTTATACTCGGTACACTTATGTGGGGTATGACAATCATACTCTATATTGTACTAGTAGTGTTGCTACCAGACAATCATCTTAAAAAAAAAGTCTCTAAAAATAAATCAGTAAAAAAAGTAAAAGCTGTAGCAAAACAACAAGTAGAAAAGATTAAGTCGATGCCTCTGAAACAAGAAATTGAAGAAAAGGTAGTATATGTGAAAAAAACCAGAATTATACCAAGATTCTTTAATGGTATTGTATCACTTATAAGAGGCTTGTTCAGATTTGTCTTTCATTTTGTTCGAATCATCCTTGCCTGCGCACTATTTTTGATCTGCCTACCTATACTCATAGCCTTCTTGTTTACTTCGGGGGTTATGTTTAGTGATATAGTAGTAGATAACCAGATTATGTTCACTCAGGTAGATCTCTGGCTCAAGATCGGGGTAGTGTGATTGTTATTCTCACTCTTCTTTATTATCTTTGGAATATTTCTCAAACTACTACGGGGGAAGACCTTTGCTACCTCACTTATTCTTAGCGGTATTATTGCAATATTTATTTTCGCATTCATATGATGAACTGGTTTTGTAAAGACATTGAGTGAATACCAAAATATTTACACACAGAGCGATGTGTATGAGTTAGGGAGTAATACTCTCAGACTTGATGATATTTCAGTATTTGGGAATGAGAATTCATTTATCCAATGAGCCAACTGGATCGACGCTATCAATTTTGAAAGATCAAACTCTCTATCACTTTCAGTTGAAGTAACATCAGTTATTAATTCGAGTGACCAAGCGAGTGCAGATACTATATTTACATCTATGATTCCACTCGTAGTAACAGACGAATCAAAGCTATGATTAGCAGAGTCTACGTTCACTCAGCCTGTGCCATATAGTTTTCTCAGACGAGAACTGACATATTATATCCCTGAAGGTGTTGAGGTAGAACTTGGAGATAGCCCTAGCTTTGGCTGATATGTTTCATGACTTTATTATACATCGGATGACAAGAGCAGAAAAGCGTATGGCTTTTGGAAATGTCGTAATACAAGATTAGTGTATTCAGAAGAGTTAGAATGATTTGAATGTGTGAAATAAATAAAGAGTACTTTTTTGTCACTTTTTTCTAAAATACCGTTATACTAGTTACAGATACTTTATATATTAATCTAGGAAAAATGAAAACTACAAAACTACTGATACTTCTTTTATGATTCTATATCAGCTGAGCGTCACTACACGCTGCAGAAGATTTACAGACTATTTCGGTAAATAATTCACAATCAATGATGTGTACTATGCAATATGCTCCAGTATGCGGAATAGATGGCAACACCTATGGAAACTCGTGTATGGCTTGAAAGGTAGAGATAGCATATGAATGAGAGTGTGAGGTAGGGAACACAGACATTTCACCAAAACTAAAACTCTCACAAAATGACCAAAATTTTTATACTACTATTCAAGCTAGACTCGATAGTAGATATCAGCTAATTATAGCTGAATCTGTTTGAAGATATCAACTCAAGCTTACTAAATACAGTACTGCCAAGCAGAAAGAAATAAATGAGAGGATTATTGCAAAAATAGAAACCAAAATCTCAGAACTTCTCATGCAATACCCACAAGACATAGCACTTCCAGAATCAGCCAATAATAAATATCTTGCCTACTCACTTCTCAAATTTGAGTTGATGTTGTTAGAATTTTAATATAAATTAGTAAGACAAAAAAGCCTCTATTCTAAGAGGCTTTTTCTATATATTTATGGCGTTTTTTTTGATCTCTAGTATTCATTTCCCATTAACTCCTATATCTATACTATCTCAAGGAGCTATTTCTCAACTGAGTAATTTTTGAGAGAGAGGATTGAGTACTACATTTGTGATAGCCCTCTTCATAGGACGCGCTCAGAACTCTTTATCGTATCCTACCTCTATAAGGTATTTTTTTAGGCTCTTATCAAAAGAAATACTGATATCTTTTTCTTTCAAGTTTTTCTTGATTCATTCAAGCAGTATATCTGTTATTTCTAGTAAATTTGATTCACTGAGACTATCAAATACAACTATATCATCTATTCGATTGAGAAACTCTGGACGAAAGAATTCTTTGAGTTTATTTTCTTGTATATTACTTGTCATAATAATAACAGTATTAGTAAAACTTACCGTTCTTCCTTTACTGTCTGTAAGTCGACCGTCGTCTAGTATCTGTAGAAAAGTATTAAATACATCGCGGTGAGCTTTTTCTACTTCATCAAAAAGTATCACACAGTAGGGTTTGCGTCTTATAGCTTCAGTAAGTTGACCTCCTTCTTCATGGCCAATGTATCCTGGAGGAGATCAAATAAGCCTACTCACTGCATGCTTTTCCATGTATTCACTCATATCTATTCTGATAAAAGCTTCTCGGTCATGAAAAAGTATATCCGTAAGAGCTTTGGCTGTTTCTGTTTTTCAAACTCATGTTGGACCGAGAAATAAAAAACTTCAGAGAGGTTTGCCTGCTTCTGCCAGTCCAGCATGTGCTCTACGAATAGCATTTGAAACAGCAACGAGAGCTGCATCTTGACCAACCACTTGTTTTTTGAGGTATTGTTCTAATTGTAATAGCTTTTCTTTTTCTGTTTCGAGAAGTTTTGTGGCTGGAATCCCCGTCCATTTACTAATTATCTCTGCAATATCTTCACTGCTTACTTTTTCTCTGAGGTATCACCTACCTGAGTCATGCAAAGTCTTGAGTTTTATATTTATTTCTTCTAACAATTTTTCTTGTGCTGGAATTTCAGCATAACGAATTCGAGCTACTTCTCATAGATTTCATTCTCTTTCTGCTGTATTTGCTTGCGATTTGAGTGTATCTATTTGTTCTCTGAGATCTTTCATCTCATCCATCATATTTTTCTCTTTTTTCCAAGTTCACTCAATAGATACAATAGCCTCTTTTTTATTAGCGATTTCTTTTTCTATTTTTGCTATATTCTCAGGAGAAGTATCTTTTTCAGTTTTTTTTGCTTCGAGCTCTATTTCTAAAGTACGAAGTTGCTTTTCGAGTTTTTCAAGCTCTACTGGCTTTGAAATAGAACTCATTTTTACTGAAGCAAGTGCTTCATCCATCAAATCAATGGCTTTATCAGGCAGTTGTCTATCTGGAATAAACTTTATCGAGAGAGTAACGGCTGCCTCTATAGCAGAGTCTGTTATTTTTAAGCCATGATGGAGTTCATACTTGTCTTTAATTCCACGGAGTATAGCAAGAGTTTCTTGTTTACTTGGCTCATCTACGATAACCTTTGCGAAACGCCTTTCAAGGGCAGAGTCTTTTTCTATATATTTTTGATATTCATTGAGAGTCGTAGCTCCGATGAGTCTGAGTTGTCCTCTGGCCAGAGCAGGTTTAAGTAGATTACCTGCATCAGCTTGTCATTCTGCAGCTCAGGCTCATACGATCGTATGAAGTTCATCTATAAAGAGAATTATTTGTCCTTCAGATTTCTCGACTTCTTTAATAATTGCCTTGAGACGTTCTTCAAATTCACCTCTGTATTTTGCTCATGCTAACAGTGATCCCATGTCTAGAGTAATAACTCTTTTTCCTATGAGATTTTCAGGTACTTCTCTATCTACTATTTTAAGCGCAATTCATTCAATTATCGCAGTTTTTCAGACTCCTGGTTCTCATACAAGAACAGGGTTATTTTTACTACGTCTTGAAAGAATCTGTAGTGTTCTACGTATTTCTTCTTCTCGTCCAATTACAGGATCTATTTTTCACTGCTTTGCTTGCTCTATTAGGTCAATACCATATTTTTTGAGAGTATTGAGTTTATTTTCAGGGTCATTATCTGTGACTTTTTCTCATCACCGCATAGTATCTATGATTTCTTTTATTTTTGGTGATGTTATACCAAAAGCCACAAATATATCTTGTAATGGTCTTGGAGAATAGCCTATAAGTGCTAATAGTAAATGTTCTTCTGTTATGAATTGGTCTTTATTTCTATCAGCGATTTTTTCTGATTCGCTAAAGATAGTATTGAGTTCTGGACTGAGAGTTAGTTGGTATGTTCATTCTATTTTAGGGATTTTTGTGAATTCTTTTTTTACTGATCATAGCAGCAATTGTATATCAACTCATAGGTCGAGTAAAATATCTTTTGATAGGGAATCACTACTCTCGAGCATAGCCATACATAAATGCACTGGAGTAATTTGATTGTGTTGTTCTTTATTGGCTCTATCTTGAGCTTCCTGAATTCTGGTTGATGAATTTAGGGTAAATTTTTCAATATTCATATTTTTCAAAGTTAAAAAATAATCACTCTACATGAGGTCTTTTTATGTGCTTTATATCTACCTACGTAGAGTATACATTATACTCCTTTTTATTATCCATTCAAGTTATCATTTATAGATAAAAAATCTCTATATTTTTTCAGTGGTGATAATAAACTGTAAGATGATTTTTGAAATTACAAGGAAAATATGTAGTATAAGGATATGAAAGTAATGAGAAATATATCTATTACATGTAAAAATATGTTAAAAAAATTGCTGAAAAAATATCTTTGAGAGCTTACGTACTGATGAATCGATGGCTCAATCACAACATTTGCTATTGTCGCGGGGAGTATATGAGCCAATCTTGATTCGAGTGTGATTCTGATTCTCTGATTCGCAAATCTATTTGCTGACGGATTCTCAATGTCTATTTGAGCCTATTTATCATCAGGGGCTAGGGAACAACACAAGACCAAAAAAGAGAGACTTTATATAGGAGCTGCTACCTATATATCTTTTCTAATTCTTGGTCTCATTCCTCTCATCATATATATCCTTCAATATATTTGAATAGAGTTTTCTCACCCATTTCTATATGCATCAATGCTAACATTTATAAGTTTTGCTATCGTATGATACACAAAGTCTTTTATTTCAAAAACATCATATCTAAAAAATATCTCAGAAACCATGCTCCTCTGAGCCTCAGCAGCCATCGTCGCTTATTACGTGTGAGATCTTATAGAAAAGATTATTTAGATAAAAAATAGAGAATTTTTCTTGTATGTTTTCTTAGCTCCATAATGGATTGAGTGTAATTAGAGTCATGTAGTTTATAGTCTGTAATATCTCATCAAAAAGCATCAATATTTATTTTTCAATCATAATTTAGGTCTCTTAATCCTTCGACTTTGCATTGTAAATCTTGAATAAATTCAGTCCAGTAGCTGCATTAATGAAGTCATTTAGAAATAAAATATAAATCATACTTTGCAATACTATAGATATTGATATTATTACAATAAAATGAATAATTATATCAAGACTATCTCACAAAATTAAGTATTTTCTGTAATACAGAATCATGTTTAATATCGAGTTGTTCACTGCTGACCTCTTTCAGTCTATTTACAAAATATTCTCAATACCTATTTATTTTATTTCTTTCTCGCTTCGGTAAGTCATGTGTGACTTCTTTGAGTTCTGATAGGTTATGAGGACGTTTTCGAGATAATAACTCTAAGGTATCATTTCTCGCAATATTTCATAGTCTTATTTGATTATTATTCGATAGGTCTCGTCTGACTTGTTTTAATAGCTGTAGAACTTCTATATCTTTTGCCTCTACAGTATTAATAATATTATCATCTAGATCGAGAAGTATTTGTTCTTTTTCAAAACATCTATCTACTTCTTTATCTCATTCCTTAGTTCTCAGTTCTTCTTTGAACAGATTAAGAGGGTATTTGTCTTGTGCTTGAGATATCTTTTCAAAATCAATAGCATAGATTCATTTTTCTTTTAAAAACTTTTTCGCTTTCGCTGTAAACTTTGTAGTTGTGATATAGTATATATCTATTTTCCCTTTATACTCATTAGATATATCTACTATCTTTCCATAAAATTTACTAACATCATCATAACTGATATCTTTAACACAATGTTTTTTACACTGAACAAGTAGATATTGATTCTTTCCATCTATTTTTTTGATTCATTTTAAATCAATCCCATCATCTTGTTGATTGGTTCTACCATTTAATTTTACTTTATAGCCATGAAATTTTTCAAAATA
>Ga0208544_10000757_pt1 | contig 23845 bp, 22 predicted proteins | sample DEB08_DNA_9_FD_184526 | JGI IMG/M metagenome (GOLD analysis project Ga0208544, IMG submission 184526) | Aqueous microbial communities from the Delaware River and Bay under freshwater to marine salinity gradient to study organic matter... | ecosystem: Environmental > Aquatic > Marine > Coastal ... | reverse complement strand
AGGCATCAAAGTGACTGCAGGTAATGGTTCTGGTTGATACGAGATGGTCAATCTCATCTTGGGTAAGTCTCAATGGGGTAGATTCTCTATGCCTGATATCCTGGCCTTGATAAACCATCGCCCACTCGTGAAGTCCGTGGCAGGCGAAGTTGGGTGTTCTTGTCTGAGTCAGGCATAAAAGATTATGAATCCATTTAAGCCGCTCGACTTCTTTGTCGACAAGGGCATCAGTAGAAAGTGAAACGATGTCCTCAAGCTGCTGATAGTGTCTTGTCTGATACCTCTCCGGGCGTTTTTTGTCACACTCGAGTTGAATGCCGTAACCAGGGTGCCACTGTTCTAATTTGCCAAGTGAAAAAGGGTAGTAGGTAAAGAGGAAGTCTAGAACGGGGTGTTGCTGGTGGGAGGCCTTGCGGCGGCGGTAAGGCACGGTCCACTTTTTGACTTCAATGCGGTGTTTTTCCGCTAATTGCCGCCATTGATCCAGCTGCAAGTAGCTTGTTTCAGATGTCAGCATGGTAAAGGGATGCTTTCAGGTCAGGGCAGAGAATGGGAAACTCTTTTTTCAAATGAGAAAGATCGCCACTCGTGAAAATTTCATAGCTTGGCGGGGGTGCCACTATATCACCAGGGATAAAATGATTCACCCTATGGGCCACAGCCATGCCGGTGTCCATGACGGTGACCTTAGGTCCGGCGACTTCTTCGATAAGGGGCCGAAGAAAAGGAAAATGACTGCAGCCCAATACGAGGATGTCAGCATTTGCCGCAATGAGAGGTAGGACTTCTTCTTCAACAATGGCACGTGCTCTTGGGCTGTCAAAGTCACCGCTTTCAACAAGCTCGACGAAGTTGGGGCATGGCCTAGTGATGATCGTTACGCTGCTACCGTGATCATCGACTAAGCGGTGGAATTTTTCACCAGCGAGGGATGCTTCTGTTGCGAGAACACCTACAGTCCCAGTTTGGGTGATGGCAGCTGCGGGTTTGATGCCAGGCTCCATGCCGACAAAGGGAACTGGGTAGTTTGCTCTCAGTGCCTCTACGGCAGCGATGGTAGCTGAATTACATGCAATGACGATGAGCTTGCAGTTTTTTGATAGCAGGAAATCGGTCACGGCAAATACGCGACGTTGAATCTCATCAGTATCACGTGAACCATAGGGGCACCATGCACTGTCACCAAAATAAATGATCGATTCGTTGGGTAGGGTTTTGCGAATCTCGTTGAGGACGGAGAGCCCTCCGACTCCAGAGTCAAGAATCCCTATGGGTTGATGCGTTTTCACTGTTTGATGATTAACTAAATAAATCCATCTGAGGGGGGCTAGACTCAGGCAGGGAATGGTTACGGGTGTTTTTTGCCTTTGGTTTTCCCTTGGCTTCTGGACGGGTGGAATTCATTTCCAGATGAGAGAGAATATCTTTGGCGCGTTCGATGATGCTAGGAGGCAGGCCTGCGAGGCGCGCAACTTGAATGCCGTAGGACTTGTCCGCAGTTCCGGGCAGGATTTTACGTAAGAAGATGATGTCGTCATTCCACTCACGAACTGCAACATTGTAGTTTTCTACCGCTTCTCGGGTGCGTGACAGGTCGGTGAGCTCGTGGTAGTGGGTTGCGAATAGGGTCCGTGCCTTGATGGTATCATGGAGGTGCTCGGCGACTGACCAGGCAATGGAGAGGCCGTCAAAGGTAGCTGTGCCTCGGCCAATCTCATCAAGGATGACGAGCGAGTTTTCGGTGGCGTTATTGATAATGAGCGAGGTTTCGTTCATCTCAACCATGAAGGTGGATTGTCCGCTGGTTAGGTCATCGGAGGCACCAACACGGCAAAAAATACGGTCCACAAGACCGATGCGTGCTTTCTCTGCAGGAACATACGCTCCGATCTGGGCCATTAAAGTGATGAGTGCAACTTGACGAATATAGGTCGATTTTCCTGCCATGTTGGGACCCGTGAGCAGGATGAGGCGTGAGCTGCATTCCTCCATGAGTGTGTCATTGGGGACAAATTTCTCGTCGACGAGGGTTTGTTCCAGAACGGGGTGACGGCCATTGCTGATGTGCAGGTCTCGAGACTCATCGATGATGGGGCGCGTATGCTGGTGGAGTTGGGCGAGCTCGGCGAGACCGAGTAAGACATCCAGCGTGGCTAGTGATTCAGCACATTGTTGAAGCCGGTCTATTTCATCTGCTACTGCCTGTCTTAGTTTGATGAATTCCTCGTATTCGAGTTGCTTGGCACGCTCATCGGCACCGAGGATTTTATTTTCCATTTCCTTGAGCGCAGGAGTAATGTAACGCTCTGCATTGGTCATGGTCTGCTTGCGCTGGTAGTCATCGGGGACGAGCTCAAGCTTGGCTTTGGTGACTTCTAAGAAATAGCCAAAGACGTTATTGAATTTAATTTTAAGCGAATCGATGCCTGTTCTTTTTCGCTCTGTTTCCTGTAGTTCTGCCAGCCATTGTTTGCCGCTTGATGAGGCTGATCGAAGTTCGTCGAGTTCAGCGTTGAATCCATCCTTGATAATTCCACCGTCTTTGGTCCCCGCAGAGGGCTCATCAATGAGTGCACTTTCTAATAATGCGGTGAGCTCTGGAAATTGATGAAGATCTTTAAGTAGTTTGATTTGAAATTCATCTTCAGGGGCTTGCTCGTTGAGAGCCTCGAGGTGGCTGCGCAGGTTGGGGATTTGCAACAGTGAAGTGAGCAGGGACATCAGGTCGCGCGCATTGCCGGAGTTTTGAGACAGTCTCGAGGTGGTGCGCTCAATGTCACGAATGCCTTTGAGCTGCTCTCTGCATTGACCCATCAGGAAGGGCTCGGCAAGAAAGGCTTCAATGAGGTCCTGCCTTGATGTGAGCAGGGCAAGGTCATGAAGTGGGTGCAGTATCCAATCACGTAGCTTACGCGCTCCCATGGGCGTTGCGGTGCGGTCGAGCGCCCCAAGTAATGAGTGTTGCCTACCGGTAGGAGAATCGACGAGGTCAAGGTTGCGTTGTGAGGACGCGTCAATGATCACGTGGTCACTACCATTGCGCACAGCTAGGTGGCGAATGTGTTCGCAAGATCGGCGCAGTTGATAAGAAAGATAGTGCAGGATGGCGCCGGCGGCAGAAATGGCAGCAGGCATTTCATCACAACCAAAGCCGCGCAGCGATTGAACCTTAAAATGATCACAGAGTGATGTTTGTGATTGGTCAGTGAGAAAGGCATAAGCATCGTAGGGTAGGCAGCCGGAGAGGTGTCCAAATAGGTCGAGCTGGTCATCACCGACAATCAATTCTTTAGGAGCCAGACTTTGTAGGGCATCTTTCAAAGGATCAACATGGTCAAACTCGGCCACGGTGAATTCACCAGTAGAGTGGTCGGCATAGGCGAGGCCTATCTTTTTGCCAGATTGATAAACGGCGGCGATGTAGTTGTGGCGCGTATCGTCAAGCAGGGTGATGTCAGTTACGGTGCCTGCAGAGATGATTTGGGCGATTTCTCGTTCGACGATCTTGCCGGGCTGCGGCTCCGTTGTCTGCTCGGCAATGGCGACACGCTTTCCGGCTTGGATGAGTTTGGCGATATAGCCTTGGGCTGCGTGGTGCGGCACACCACACATGGGGATGTCATTGCGTTTTGTCAGGGCGACGTTCAGCACGCTGGCCGCGGTCTTGGCATCATCAAAAAACATCTCATAGAAGTCACCTAGGCGATAAAACAAGAGGATGTCATCAGGCAATGAACGACGCATTGCCTGATACTGAGCCATCATCGGGGTCAGTTTTTTTTCTTTCACCTTATTTCCATTCGAGGCTGCCATGTCTGAGATGATTTTTAGCGACTAAAACGAGGGGTGTCCAGCGTTGGCGATACCAAGTGAGCAGAATGCTGTATTTTCAACGAGATTGACAGATCTGAGATTCTGAGATGTATATAAATGTGATGAAATTTGATACTTCTTTGTTACGTTTATTGTCGGTTTGCTCCATTTGTGCGCTATCAACGATCACTCCAGCTGGTGCTGAGAGTGATGACGACACCCCATTGACTAAGACCATGGAGCAGAGCAGTGATGCTCTCAAGAGTCTGCGTAAGATAGATAAAGATGACTGGGCTGGAGGTGCCGAGGCAGCGCGGAGAGCAGCGGATGGTTTGCGCAAAGGGATGGAGTTTATTCCAATACTCATCAAGGGTATGCCTGAGGGCATAGAAAAGGCCAAGGCGCTTGCTGACTACCGCCGCATGATGGGTTTGTCGTATGCGAATTTATGCGAGCTAGAGATAGCTTATTTAGAGGAAGATGCTGAGAAAGTTGACGCGGCCATGACGAAGGTAAAAGCTGGCAAAAAAGAGGGGCACAAAAAATACAGTGACGATTAATGCGGAACGTTGATAAAGTGTTACTTCGAATTAGGCTTGGTTGAACGTTTTTGTGAGCTCGCTAATGTTATTCATCCGCAGACGTTTCAAGAGCTTTTGCAGCCTACTTAGTTACCGTCTTAGTCGGCGCCCATGCCGCATCTATAAAAAAGATGGTGCTAAACTGTCGGCTCAAGAGGTTGGAGCCCTAGGGGAGCGCATCGCCGCTGACCACCTTTCGTTGCATGGGCGAAAGGTGCTCTATAGAAATTACAGGGGCCCTCGAGGTGGGGAAATCGATATTGTCGCGCGTGATGGCCAGACGCTGAGCTTTGTTGAGGTGAAAACAAGAACGCGTAAGGGTTATGGTAGGCCGCTTGATGCAGTGGATAGAAACAAGCAGCAGCTTATCGAGCGTGGCGCAAATGCTTGGCTCAATCTTTTAGGTAAGCGTGACTTGGTCTGGAGGTTTGATGTAGTTGAGGTGATTCTGTGTGACGGGGAATTGGCGGAGGTCAATGTGGTCAATAATGCTTTTTGAGGCAGGCGGGCATGTTCCTGGCTGTTTAATAAATGTCTCATCTGAGCATTGCCAATCAGCCTATGATAAGAGATGGTTTCCCTCTTAATTATTCCATGTCGAGTTCATCTAATATGCCGCTTTATGTGATCGGCCACAAAAACCCTGATACTGATGCCATTTGCTCTGCCATTGGCTATGCAGATTTGTTGCAGAAAAAAGGGCTCAAGGAAGCCTTGCCTGCACGTTGTGGAAGTGTGCCAACGAGGACAGCTTGGGTACTGGAAAAGGCAGGCATGGAAAAGCCGCTTCTGCTGGATGACGTTAGTGCGACAGCAGAAATGATTTGTCGTAAGGATGTGGTGAAGGTGAATGATGATGCTACTTTCCTCCAGGCTTACCAATTGATGCTCGCTGAAAAGGTGCGAAGTATTCCTGTGGTAAATTCTAACAATCAACTATGCGGCTTGTTGAAATACTTGGACCTTTTACAGCTGCTTATGCCCATCGATACAGATCCCGAATCTGTGAGAAGGATGATCGCCTGTCCTAAAAAGATTGCGGTAACGCTGGGAGCTCTAGCGGGAGGTGCAGATCTAAAAGCCGAGGAACGTGAGATTGTTCAGCTGGTAGGCGCATCGAGCGTAGAGACCGTTACAAAACGACTTAAGAACGCCACCGAAATAGGGGACATCAAGTCATATGTGGTGATTTGTGGTGACCGTCCCATTATCCAGCAAACAGCCATTGAATATGGTGTCTGCATGTTAGTCGTAACGGGAGGATTTGATGTTGCTGCAGAGCTGGTGCAAACAGCGAAGCAAAAGGGAGTCGTCATTCTCAGATGTAAGCAGGACACCGCTACAGCTTCGAAGCTCATCCGATGCTCCAGGATGGTAAGTCATGCATTGGATGATGATATCATTCGTGTCATGGCTCATGATTCTGTTAAAGTTTTGCGCGATAGTTTGGCTTCTGTAAAACAAGACTTGTTTCCCATAATTGATCCTGGTGACAACTGCTTGATGGGAGTTATTTCAAAATCCGACCTGATTGATCCGCCGCGTATTCGTTTGGTTATGGTGGATCATAATGAATATTCTCAAGCGGTCGAAGGCGTGGAGCATGCTGAGGTCATTGAGGTCATTGATCATCACCGTCTGGCCGGCGACCTTGTCTCGCGTGAACCCATCAGATATATCAACGAGCCCGTCGGTTCCTCCTGCACGCTTGTTGCACGTGAATACCGATATGCCGGGATCGATATACCAAGAGAGGTGGCGATGTGCCTGATTGCTGGTATGGTTTCTGATACCTTGAATCTCACCTCGCCAACAACGACAGACTTGGACCGAGAGATTCTTGAGTGGTTGTGTGGCATCGCCTCAGTGAATGCTGCCGAGTTTACCCATGATTTTTTTGCGTCAGGTTCGTTATTAGCCCACAATACTGCAGTGGAGGCAATCAATGCAGACCGCAAGGTGTTTGAAGAAAATGCTGCGCGAGTGAGTATTTCGCATGTTGAAGAATCAGGCTTGGATTTATTTGCTGAGCGTAAGGATGAGCTTCGTGCCGCTCTTGATTCCCTCATTGAGATCAAGGGCTACGATCTGGCCCTTCTTATTGTTACCGATATTAACAGTCACCATAGCCTTCTGCTTGCCAGTGGTAATTCACAGATCATCAACGCCCTTGTTTTTGAACGAGATGCAGATGGTGTATTTCAGGCTCCTGGTGTAGTAAGTCGTAAGAAACAGGTTTTTCCTGCTGTGTGTCAGGCAATTCGTATCGCTTCACATAGTTAGCATTATCAAATCATGGCACGAGACATCGTAGTAATCAAAATTGGAACAGGGGTCTTAACCTCTGAAAAAGACGGCACGCTCGATGAGGCTTCTTTAGTGCGGCTAGTCACTTCCATATCAGAATTGGTAGCATCTGGAGTTCCCTGCGTGATGGTCTCCAGCGGGGCAGTTGGGGCCGGCGTCTCAGCGTTAAACCTCGGAGGATACCCAGAGGATATAGCTTCACGGCAAGCATGTGCAGCGGTGGGCCAAACTCGATTGATGCATGCTTACGAGAACCTGTTCCAGAAATTCAGGCTCAATGTGGCTCAAATTCTTCTGACGGCTTCAGACCTTGATCATGAACGGCCAAGCAATCATGTGATGGATACCCTTCATCGTTTGTTGCAAGAAAAGAACATTGTTCCGATCATTAATGAGAATGATACGGTAGCTGTTCAAGAACTTAGGGTGGGGGACAATGACATGCTTTCCGCCAGAGTTGCACGACTTCTCAATGCTCGCCTGCTGGTGATGCTGAGCACGGTTGATGGTTTGCAGGGGGAGGATGGTAGTGTCATCACTGAGGTTCGAGATATCGATAGTGTATCGGGGCACGTGAGGGCCGATCATGGTAAATTCTCAATCGGAGGCATGGCCTCAAAGCTGAAGGCCGTCAGGTTCGCCCTAGATGCTGGTGTGGAAACTGTCATCGCTAGTGGCCGAGAGCCATCAGCCCTCAAGGAAATCATTTCTGGGGGTCAGGGGGGGACTCGCTTTCCGCTCTGATTGAAATGAAGTAACGCTTATTTTAAAGTCGATGATCATCAAATTAGCCCCTCTTCTAGTTGACCCTTCGCATGAACTGGTGTAGTTTTGAACATGGTTAAGATTACACATCTTTCTTTGAATTGTGAGTGAAGAATACTCAATTTCAGCATATCGCGAAAACGAATTCTCTTGGATTCGTTGTGATGGCAAGGGATCGTTTACCAACAGCCCAGTGCTCAAAGATTGGTGTGAAAGAGAAATGGCTGCCGGCGTAACATCTATTGTTGTCGACCTAGAAGAATGCAAAGGAATGGACTCCACATTCATGGGTACGTTGGCAGGTCTCGCCATGAGGTTGATGAAATTGCCGGAAGGTAAGCTTCAAATCGCTGCGCCGAGCGAGCGCAGTCGTAAATCCTTGGAAGATCTGGGTCTTGATGTGCTGATGGAGATTGATCCACAAGAATCCAGCTGGCGAGACTCAATGGAGGACATCCGAGCCAAGTTAGTCGCCTGCAAGGGCGACGAGGAGAAAATAGGTCAAGGTGTTCATGTTCTGGATGCTCATAGAAAGTTGTGTGAGGCAGATAAACGCAACACAGAAAAATTTGGCACCGTGCTGGATTATTTGGAGGCTGAAGTGAAAGCCAAAGAAGCTGAAAACGAATAATGGTAGTTTTATCATAATGGTGACATACATATGTCCACGCAGTCCTAATGGCTGACCTTTTGACTTATATCAATTTTACAAAACACCCTTATTCTCAGTATATCAATGTTGGACCTTGGTTATCCGGCTACGGTCGTTCTATTCCTCCTGCTTGCCATCACTACATTTGCATGGTGCATCACCCGAGCGCGTCTTCGTAAGATTCAGCGAGAAAAAGATGATATTGTGGGTGAGGAAATGAGGATGTTTGATTTCCTGCACCATATTGGTGAGGCTATCGAAAAGGATATCACTCCTGCTCAGCTTTATAAGGAAATTGTCGAAGGCTTTGGCGAGGTGCTAGGCGCTGATGGTGGAGCGATCTATCTACTTAGTGAGGATAGAGCTCATCTTGTGCCTAAATTTATATCTTCAAATTGTCCGCCACTGGTGAGTGTCCCTGCTCAAATTACAGAGCTATCAAAAACAAATTCTAAAGCTCTGATGAGCCACCTCATGTTGACGAGGGTTGGTGCCGAAGAGGGAATATTAGGAGGAGTGATCGCTACTGAGACTAGCGTGCGCATTGAGAGCCTTCGAAGCCATGACTCGTTGAGCTCATCGTCTACTCATTACGCGCAGGATGCTTCTGCCATGCTATCTACACTGCAGTATGGCGGCAGAAGTATCGGCGTTGTAGCTGTAGTTCGTAATCATGAGAACGGGCCATTTACGGATAACGACTACGATGTATTTAGATCTGTTTCTGAGCAGTCGGCATTTGCGATGGGCAACGCAATGATACATCAAGAGCTCACCGATAAGCGCAAGATCGATGATGAATTACGCACGGCAAGAGAAGTGCAAAACGTGCTGCTGCCATCTGCTGAGCCTCATATACCAGGCTACCGAGTATATGGTAGTAACACCCCAGCACGCATCATTAGTGGTGATTATTTTGACTACATCGATTTGCCTGAAAATAGGTCGGGAATCGTTATCGCTGATGTCACTGGCAAGGGCCTGCCCGCGGGTCTTTTGATGGCAATGTGCCGCAGTGTTTTACGCTTAACGGCGATGGCGACGGTAAGTCCATCAGAGGCATTGGGCTTGGTGAACAGGCATCTCTTTCCTGACGTGCGGGAGGACATGTTTGTGAGTCTCATTTATATTGTCTTAGACAACGATACTGGAAAACTAAGAATTTCGAGGGCGGGACATGATGCGCCTATTTTATTCAGGAGTGAGACAGGTGTTATCGAAACCATTAAGCCGCCCGGCTTGGCTCTGGGGATTGATGCTGGTGATGTGTTTGATCGAGTCACCAAGGATGTCGAAATAGAAATGAAACAAGGAGACTGCCTTCTTCTCTACACAGATGGAGTATGTGAAGCTGTTGATGACTATGATAATGAGTTTGGGTTGGAGAAGTTAGAGCAATTATTCTCCAAGGAAGCAGCGATGGGGGCGGAAAGCGTTGTGGAATCGATTCGGCAGGAGGTATCTGTCTTTGCAGGTGACCAGCCTCAGATGGATGACATAACAATCATTGCTATAGAGAAAAGATAAGTTTGCCAAGGATGACGGCTTTGCCCGAGCCTACCGATTTCGTGCAGATAATAGGACAGCTCTAGAAAATCTCAATTAAGCTTTCATGAGGGATAGCACTGTTATTAATTGAGAGTATGTTATTTTTCACAATACATCTTGCAAGATGTGGGGCATTTCATAGTATTTGAATTGTTGATTGGACGTGCTTGTCCTCTCTCAAAAAAATACGAACTAAAACAAACTAAGTTATATTATGAAAATCGTTAAAATTATCGCAATCGTCGCAGCAGCATGTGGATTCATGGTTAGTGCTTCTTGTACTTGCCAACAGGAAGCAGCCGCTCCTGTGCATGTAGAAGCTGCTAAGTAATGATCACCTGGTGTTAAGACCCTAAAACGTTAAGATTATACCAACTATGAAAATTGCTATCATTCTTGCCGCTGCCGCAGGTCTTGCACTTTGTGCCTCCTGTGGTTCACAGCCTGACTCACAAGTCGCACCCGCACCTATGGTGGATTTATCTGCTAAGTAAGCGGGGTAATCAATACATCAAATATCACAAGGGTGGGTTAGTTAATTCTAACCCACCTTTTTTCTTTCTTTTTTATTTCTACTTGTCATCAGCACCAATTCCCGTCATCAATAATCAGTAAATAACACCATTAAATATGAATTTGTATAAACTAACGATTTTACCTATCGCCGCATTTAGCGTCTTTGCTCTTTCTTCATGCGGTTGTTGCACCGGTGAGGAACGTGCTCCTAAGTTGCGCGCTCTGCCCGCATTCAATGATCTTCCTGGCGCCAACTCTGGCGCGGGCTCAGATTCTGTTCCAGCCCCTGAGCTCTCCTCTGACCCAGCTCCGGTAGAATGGGACAGCGCTAAGTAATCTTGCACTGTAATTTTTTCTAGCTTTATAATTATCGACAGTAGATTTGCATCTGCTGTCACTCATGGTCACGTTGATACGTGGCCATTTTTTATGCAGTGGGCATCGATATGGCTTTGATCATAGCGGGGCGCCTTTGTCCCACTGGGTCATTTTGTCTAGCTTAGCAGCTAAATTGCTGTGACATTTTGTCGCTTCCGTGACATGCGCAATAGGTCTCTCATGACGAGTGCTTCTTGTAACATCATAATTATAAAGGGGATGAGTATTTAGAAGGCCTTGTTGGCATATAATCTGCAAGTAGATGGTTAACAAATTACAACGGGAGCGACATAGGTCACGATCTAAAGCTTACCGAATGAAAAAACGATCTACGTGCTGAAACAAAGCAAACCAAAACATCAAACCATCTAATTATTATGTCTAAAATACTAGGAATTGACCTCGGAACCACCAACTCTTGCATGGCTATCATGGAAGGCGGTGAGCCTCAGGTGCTGGAAAACTCTGAAGGAGCGCGCACCACACCCTCTATTGTTGCATTCACTAAGAGCGGTGAACGTCTTGTCGGCCAGGCGGCCAAGCGCCAAGCCGTTACTAACCCCAAAAATACCATTTTCTCAGCGAAGCGCCTTGTCGGCCGTAAGTATGCTGAGCTTAACGATGATGATAAGAAATTACCATACAGTGTTGTAGAGGCAGACAATGGTGATGCTCATATCGAGGTAGAAGTAGGTGGCGAGAAGAAGACCTACTCACCGCAGGAAATCTCAGCGATGATCTTGGGTAAGCTCAAAAGCGATGCTGAAGCTAAGCTGGGTGAAACAATCACCGAAGCGGTTATCACAGTGCCCGCTTACTTTAATGACTCTCAGCGTAACGCAACAAAAGCAGCAGGTGAAATTGCTGGGCTTAAAGTGCGCCGCATCATTAACGAGCCTACTGCCGCCTCATTGGCCTATGGTTTGGATAAAAAATCTGACGAGCAAATAGCCGTTTATGACCTCGGAGGCGGAACCTTTGATATTTCCGTCTTGGAAATCGGGGATGGTGTATTTGAAGTTTTGGCAACAGATGGTGATACCATGCTCGGTGGTGACGACTGGGACAACGCTATCATTAAATGGATTGTCGGTGAGTTTAAATCTAGCGAGGGTGTTGATCTCTCAGGTCAGCCTGATGCTCTTCAGCGAATTCGTGAAGAGGCAGAAAAAGCCAAGATCGCACTGAGCTCTTCTCAAAGTTACGACATTAATTTGCCTTTCATCACCGCCGATCAAAATGGGCCGAAACACATTCAGACCACGATTAGCCGTTCTAAGTTAGAGGAGATTACAGACAAGCTCTTTGACCGCACCAAGAAGCCTGTATTGGATTGCTTGAAAGAGGCTGGAGTCAATGCCAGTGATATCGACGAGCTTGTTCTTGTCGGAGGTATGACTCGTATGCCCAAGGTTCAAGAGATCGCAGCAGAACTTGCCGGTAAAGAACCACACAAGGGAGTTAACCCAGATGAGGTAGTCGCTATCGGGGCTTCTATCCAAGGCGGGGTGCTCCAGGGTGACGTATCTGATGTGCTGCTTCTCGATGTAACGCCTCTAAGTCTCTCTATTGAGACAATGGGCAGTATCGCAACTCCAATCATTGAGCGTAATACAACGGTGCCAGCTAAGAAGTCGCAAATCTTTTCAACGGCTGCAGACAATCAGCCAGCAGTAGATATTCGTATCTGCCAAGGTGAACGTAAGATGTTTGATGATAACAAGCTGCTTGGCAATTTCCGCCTGGATGGAATCGATGCTGCGCCACGAGGAACGCCTCAGATTGAAGTTACTTTTGACATTGATGCCAATGGCATCCTGCATGTTTCAGCTAAGGATAAAAATTCCGGCAAGGAACAGAAGATCTCAATTGAGGGATCGAGTGGGCTTTCTGACGAAGAAATTGAAAAAGCGAAGCGTGATGCTGAAACTCATGCCGATGAGGATAAGAAGCGTGCCGAAGCTGTTGAAGTGAAAAACAACGCGGAGATCCTTGTCCACCAAGTTGAAAAACAGCTTGGCGAACTCGGAGAGCAACTACCCGCTGAACTCAAGTCTGGTATCGAAGCCAAGATTGAAGCCGTAAAAGAAGCTCTCAAAGCTGATGACCTTGATGGTATTAAATCAGCTTCCAGCGAGCTTGAGGCATCTCTTCAAGAACTCGCCCAAGCAGCGCAGGCTGCCGGTGCTGCAGCAGATGCTGAGGGCGCCCCTATGCCAGACATGGATGGCGGATCAGATAAGCCTGAATCTTCAGAGCCCAAAAAAGCCAAAGGCAAAGTGGTAGACGCCGAAGTCGTCGAGGACTAATCCATTAACATTCTCAGATCTAGCTGGCTGTTTCGGCCAGTTAGATCTTTTTCTTGAAATAAAAAAACAAACTAAAACGAACTAACAAAACTATGGCTACCATAACACCTATCGGACAGCGCGTCCTCGTGAAGCGACTTGAAGCCGAAGAACTAAGTGCTGGAGGAATTGTCCTACCAGATACAGCAAAAGAAAAACCACAGGAGGCAGAAGTCGTCTCTCTCGGAACCGGAGGTAAAGACGAAGATGGCAAAGCCATCGAGTTCGCTGTCAAAGCAGGGGACACCGTCCTCATTTCCAAGTATGGAGGAACTGATGTCAAAGTCGACGGCCAGGATTTACTGATCGTGTCTGAGTCTGATATCCTCGGTATTGTGAGCTAACAACAATTCATCAAACAACTATTACAACTTAATAAAATAACATGGCTAAACAACTAAAATTCGACGAAGCAGCCCGACACGCACTCTTGCGCGGTGTAGAGAAGCTTGCCGCTGCCGTTAAGGCAACACTCGGGCCCTCAGGCCGTAACGTCATTCTCGACAAAAAATTCGGTTCCCCAACAATCACCAAGGATGGTGTCTCTGTTGCTAAGGAGATCGAACTTGAAGATCCCTATGAAAATATGGGTGCTCAACTTATCCGCGAAGTTTCCAGTAAAACATCAGATATTGCTGGTGATGGAACAACAACGGCTACTGTTCTTGCAGAAGCTATCTACAAAGAAGGTCTACGTAACGTAACTGCTGGAGCTAACCCAATCTCACTTCAGCGCGGTATCATGAAAGCATCTGAAGCTATTGTTGCAGAGCTTCATGCGATGTCCAAAGAAGTTTCCGACACATCTGAAATTGCTCAGGTTGCCACTGTTTCCGCTAACTGGGACACAGAAATTGGAAATATCATTGCTGAGGCTATGGACAAGGTAGGCAAAGACGGAACCATTACCGTTGAAGAAGCTAAGGGAATTGAAACTACACTCGACGTTGTTGAGGGTATGCAATTCGACAAAGGCTATCTTAGCCCTTACTTCGTCACTGACGCCGAGGCGATGGAGGTATCTTTGGATGATGCACTTATTCTCATCAATGAGAAAAAGATTAGCTCATTGAAGGACCTTTTACCACTTCTCGAAAAGGCAGCCAAGACAGGTAAGCCACTTCTGATCATTGCTGAAGATGTTGACGGTGAAGCCCTCGCGGCCCTCGTCGTTAACAAACTCCGCGGAACTCTTAACGTAGCCGCTGTCAAGGCACCTGGATTTGGTGACCGCCGCAAGGCTATGCTCGAAGACATCGCCGTCCTCACAGGTGGTAAGGTGATTACCGAGGATCTCGGCATCAAGCTTGAGAATGTAGAGCTCGAAGATCTTGGTTCTGCTAAGCGTATTACCATCACTAAAGATGCTACCACAATTGTGGAGGGCGAAGGTGGTAGCGAAGCCATTACTGGACGTGTAAGCCAGATCCGTAAGCAGATCGAGGACACATCATCTGATTACGATCGTGAGAAGCTCCAAGAGCGTCTTGCTAAGCTTGCTGGTGGAGTAGCCGTCATCAACGTTGGTGCTGCTACTGAGACAGAAATGAAGGAGAAGAAAGCTCGCGTTGAGGATGCCCTTCACGCTACTCGTGCAGCTGTCGAAGAAGGCATCGTTCCCGGAGGTGGAACTGCTCTTATTCGCGCTCAGGCTAATATCACTAACCTTGGCCTCGTCGGTGACGAAGAGACAGGTGCTGGTATCGTAGCCCGCGCTGTGGAAGCTCCACTTCGCCAGCTCGCTGCTAACGCAGGTCTCGAAGGTGCGCTCATTGTTGAGCACGTCAAGAAGGCCTCAGGCAACGAAGGTTATAATGTTGCTACTGGTAAATACACTGATCTAATTAAGGATGGTGTCGTTGATCCTACCAAGGTTACCCGTACTGCACTCCAGAATGCAGCATCCATCTCTGGACTGCTGCTCACCACCGAGTGTGTTATCACAGATATTCCTGAGAAGGAAGAAGATGCTGCCGGCGGTCATGACCATGGCATGGGTGGCATGGGTGGCATGGGCGGCATGATGTAGACCTACTACCTATAAAATTCAAACTCCGGTTACCGAATGGTGGCCGGAGTTTTTTATGTTATGGGGCCAATGCCAAACGCGGCCTTAATCAAGGTGCCTGCAAATGACTGGAAAGAGAGCAAGAGGACGCTAGGCGACTCCACCTATTTCAACGTTGAGGTCATCACTGAGATCTTCAACTGCTGCGATGAGTTCCTGCTCATTGGTGCTGTCAGGCACGCATACGGTTCCTGAGGCGTGAAAGATGGGGTGCCCGGACATTGGCGCACTTTCTATCGAGGTGTTAAGCTCTTCGATATTGGCGCCAGCGCTAGAAATGGCTTCGGTCAGTTGGCTAACGATTCCAGGGCGGTCATTGCCAAAGATATCAAGTCGCAAGCAGCGGGTGTAGGGGTAGTCAGATAAATCGCCTTGATCGTGAATCTGAACGGAGATGCCGTCCTCGGACAGAGCTTTGAGATTCTCTCTGAGTTGAGATAGTTTTTCTTCGCTACATTCTACTCGGACAATACCTGCAAACTGACCGCCAAGTCTGGCCATCCGGCTCTCCAGCCAGTTGCCATCACATTGCGCAATGGCACTGGAAATAAGCTTCATAACACCCGGACGGTCATGGGCGCAGATAGTAAGAACAAGAGAGTTAGCCATAAGGAGTGGTTGTGGTGCGAGTGTTACAGGTGCGTTTAAAGTGTTACTCAACGATGACAGGGGTGCCTATTTCCGCGTTTTCATAGAACTTACTGGCCATCTGTTCGGGCATGCGCACACAGCCATGAGAGGCGGCATATCCTGGCAGGAAGCCGGTGTGCATTCCTATTCCGTGATTGAAGCGCATGAAGTTGGGCATCGGTGCATGTATGGCAACCTCGTTTGGTCCGGGCTTATCAATACGGAAGTCGGCGTTGTTGTTGACCACTTCGTCGGTGATTTTGTTTTTGATGATGCCATAACAGGATGACTCATGGTCGATGTCTTTTTCGGTGACCCTAAAAGTGCCTGCTGGGGTCGAATGCTTGTCGTCACCGGACGAGATGGGCGCCATGCCAACGAGTACATCACCCTTGTAAAAATAGGCTTTTTGTTCAGCGCGCACGATACGGATTTTGGCAGCTCCTAGAACACCATCACCATCCCAATAACCTTTGGGTTGGTAGGTGGGCGTTCCCTCGGAAACAGGCAGTCCGTTTTGGGGTCTATATCCAGAGAGATACTGATTTTTACCCACCAAAGGGCTCATGGCCGATTGGTAGGGGCTGCATTGACAGAGCAATACAGTCACTAGGCTAAGAATGGGGAAGTGTAATAAAGGTAGATATTTCATGAATTTGAATTATCAGTTAAATTAAAGGAAAATGGACTACCCACCAGTAACGCAAGAATTCGATTAGGTCAAGGTGTGATCATGCACGAGATAAGGTGCTGGATTCTTGAAAAGATTGGCTGCTGAAATGTGTGTAAAGAGTTGCCATCGAACTATCGCAATGTGTTTCTTGCTTGCGCAACCAGTATTCAATGGTTAATCAGCGCGTATATCCTGCTTTCTGCAAGACGAACCAACTTATCTTATGCCAAATTACGATTACCAGTGCAAAGAATGTGGTCACATTTTCGAGGTTTTTCAGAAAATGAGTGACCCCAAATTAGAGGATTGCCCGCAGGAAAACTGCTCTGGTAAGATTAAGCGTTTGCTGGGTACTGGAGCAGGTGTCATTTTTAAAGGCTCGGGCTTTTATCAGACTGATTACCGCAGTGAATCCTATAAGAAGGGACAATCAAAAGAGAAGGATTCTGCGCCTAAAACGGATTCTAATAAAGGCTCATCGGACTAATGCTAGTTCGGAGCCTAACGTGTCTAGGTGGACGTCTCGTCTTCCTCTGTGCTGAAGCAGCGCATTACCGTATTGACCACGGCCTTGCCGCACTCTTCCTCATCAAGCAGGATATGGTTAACTCCAGCTCGTTGTAGCTCAATGGCATCACTGCTGAATTTTGCCCTGGCAATAACGACAATGCTCGGGCAAATCTCCCGCACAATGGGAAGTGCGGAAATCACAACGTCCTTGAGAGGGAAGGTGAAGGCTACAGCACGCGCCCTTTGGATATGAGCAAGTTCCCAGGTAATTCTGTGTCTGGCATCTGCAAATAGGCACTTGGTGCCTGATTTGAGTAACTTTTTCACCGTCTGATCATTATTTTCGATGATGACAGAGCGGATATTATTTCGGCGTAGTGAGGCGTGTAATTTTTGCCCGACCGGTCCATAACCACATATAATGACATGATCTTTAATGTGATCGATTTTGCCCGGCATGCCGAGATCATGACGTGACTTCATTGAATTGCTCTGAAGTCCCATCTTGTGAAGTTTTTTAGCCATGGGTTGGGAAAATTTCATCAGTGATGGAACAAGACCCATGGTGATAGCTGTGCATGCAAGGAGGATTTGTTCAATGACAGGGTCGATCGCATTGAGTTCCGCAGCTCTATTCAAGAGCACGATAGAGAATTCTCCGGTGCTTGAAAGGGCGGCGGCAGTGAGTAGCCAGTCACCGCTTCTTAATCCTGAAACTTTAGCGGCGATGGCTGCCGTGATGCCTTTGGCCACGATGGTGGCAATTGTGCCTATTAATATGAGAGCCCAATATTCTGACAGAGTTTGGAGATCGATAAGTAGGCCAATAGAGACAAAAAAGAGGGTGAGTAGTAAGTCTTTGAATGGCAGCACATCAGCTAGGATTCGATGACTGTAAATGGAGTTACTTACAACAACGCCAGCGACAAACGCTCCCAGTGCGGGGCTCAAGCCCAGCAAGCCCGCGATAACGGCAACGACAACACAGAGGCCAACAACGGCTACGGTAAAGAGCTCGCGGCTACGTGTGTTGGCGACTGCGGCGAGTAGTTGAGGCACTCCATATCGGCTTAGCGTGATCATCGCGATACAGAAAATAGTGGCCTTGCTCAATGCAAAGATAAGGGCTCCAGCACCACCTTCATCCTCATCCAACAAGACCGGCAGGAGGACGATAAAGAAGATGACGGCGAGGTCTTGAAAGAGTGCTATGCCAAGTGCCACACGACCAGGCGGGCTATCAGGCGCCCCCATATCTTGGAAACATTTCATCGACACGGCAGTTGATGAAAGAGCGAATGCAAAGCCAGCAACAATAGCTTGGTTCAGATCTAAGCCCCAATAATAGGCAGCTAAGGTCGCGACTAGAGCACTCAACGAAACTTGAATGCTACCACCGATGAGGGCAGGGCGCTTTAGGTTTTTGATTTCACTGGCGGAGAACTCGATACCCAAGGTGAAGAGTAATAAGATCACGCCAATTTCAGATAAGGCATGGATGAGCTCTCCCGAATCAGCACCCGCCCAACCAAGTAAACCACTGTTGGATAGAGCAAGGCCGCAGAGGAAATAACCAACAAGCAGAGACTGCCGGAGCCTTGTGAACAGCAGCGATATAAATACCACAGAGCCGAGGATCAGTGATAATAAGATGAAAAACGCCGGAACAGATTCCGTGGCTGCCAAAAAAACGGGCATGTCTAATAACTAACCCAAGCGCCTAAAAACTCCACATGAAAAAACATGCAAAGCCCAAGAATTGTCATCCTAAGCAGCAGCCGAAAATAAGCAACATTCTACTTGCATTGGCCTATGACTGCCCGTAGTTTCCCCCGCACACCACTTGGTGTGATCATTTCATAATCGCGGGGTGGAGCAGCCAGGTAGCTCGTCAGGCTCATAACCTGAAGGTCGTAGGTTCAAATCCTACCCCCGTAACCAATTTGAAGCCCCGTAACTCAAGCAGTTGCGGGGCTTTTTTTGCAGTTGCGGGGCTTTTTGCTTTTGCGAAAAAGTAGTTTCAGGTCCGCTTAGTGATGGGGTTTAGATGACAAGCTTTCACTTGTTGTCAACGTTATCAAGCTGAGGTGATAAATCAGTGTGGTGATGAATCAGACGCCATTGACCTTCTTCACGGCGGAAAATATTGGTAGCGCGGTGACTAACCTCAACGGGTTTTCCAGCAGCGGTCATATTCTCACCGAGCTCAACACACACCGTGTATGCTAAATCTCTTCCTGCGTGGACGATGAGATTTTTGCAGGTGATGCGGCCACCAAGTTTCATGGCAGCTTCTTTTTTGAATTGGGCACCCACTGCATCCCAACCGTCCATTCTCGCTCCAAACGGCCCTTGGTTACTGATATCATCAGAGTGAGACCAGATGGCATTCATCGGTGCTAATTCACCTGTAAACATGGCATTAAGAGCCGCGTAGAATTGATCGTTTGCGGCACGCACTTCGCGCTCATTATCTGATTTAGGTGTGATGTCTCGGCATATTCCGAGTATTCCGAGTGTGTTGCCATTCTGATCGACCCATGGTGTTTTTAGCGTATCGAGTAGTATATTTTCACCATCTGCATTGCTTACCCACTCTTCGTTACGTTTTGTCGCTTTGGAGGTGAGCATCTCCTGGTCTTTGGTGCGGAAAAACTTAGCCACATCTTCTGGAAAGAGCTCTAAATCTGTTTTGCCTATAAGCTCGTCCAAAGGCTTGCCGAGAAGCTCAGCCCAGGCCTGATTTCCGCCTCTATAAACACCATCAATATCCTTGTAGAAAATGATGTCAGGAATGGAGTTGATGATGGCCGCCGTATTGGCCACGGCATTGGCTAACTCTGTCGAATCATCGCCTTGGGTTTTGTTGGGGGCCTCTGCGAGGCTGTGTGTGCAGGTTAAAATAAAAATGCTGAGCGGGAGAAATGATTTTGTCATGGTTGCTATGGGTAGAGATGTTCAGGTAAGCCTATCGGAATAAGCAATTTGTATATGGCGATTTGATGCTGATTCGTCAAGTAACTTACCCGATAATGCATTCAACCTGCCTCGTTTAAGCTGATCTTTTAGATAAAAGAACAATCAGCAAAGTCTATAATATTAACTAATATCAACCATCGATTAACAGCTTGCGTGGGGGTTGCAAACTGCAAGAATCACCACCTATGAAAGCCCTAGCTATTTTCCTGATTGCGTTTATGCCGCTCACTTCTTTTGCCAGAATTGGAGAGGATTATACAGAGTGTGTTGCCAGGTATGGAAATGCTCAAAGAAAATGCGATGGAGAATACGGTGTGAAATACAGCCTGTTTAAAAAGAACATTTATCAGATTCATGCTAAACTCTGGAATGGAAATGTGCATCAGATTGGCTACAGCAAGGATACGAAATTCTCTGACAAAGAGATTGCCTACATCCTCAAAGTCAATGGCGGTGACAATAAGTGGAAGCGTTTAGATGATGCACGTTGGGTGACCAAAAATAATGCACTGACCGCCATCAGGGAGGATGGTGGACTCATCACCATCTTCACTTCAAAATATGGCCGTCATTACTGGGACAGCAAAAGAAAAGAAGATGAGGGCAAAGAGTTAGCGAATCTCGAAGGTCTCTAGGGCTAGCTTGAATATCCCAGTGAAAAGAGATGGAGCGCTAGGCTTCACGATTGCTTTGATCACCACAGCACAGTGTGTTGCAAAATCTAAGAGCTAAGCTCATAGACAACGGTCTGACGGTATCCGGGGGGGCGGCAGTAGACAACTTTTTCAACCTGAGTGAGAATGATTGAGAACTTTTCATAGTTATCCTCATCGCAATAGTGCCGATAGTAAGCTTTTGATTTACTTGGCATGGAGTCCCAATGGCTTTTGGCCGCATCACCTTCAATGACACGGGTTGTTCCAGACAGGTAGACCATCGATTCAAGTGATGGCGATGCAATCATCCATTCACCGTAAGGGTTTTCTCTAAGATTTTTGATCTTTTGTGTATTGGGGGCGGTGACTGACATCACCGTTTCCATCGAGTTGTCCGCAACGATGTTCATCCAAGTCGCGTGAGGATGACCACCATTGTCTGCCGTTGAGAGAACGGCATTTTTTGTGTCAGAGACCAGTAGGCTTGAAGCCTTCCAGAGAGCATCGTTTTTGGGCATGATCGAGGGGAGTAGTTGCAGGGTCTAGTGGCTTATTCTTGCGTGTCTGGATAGCTGCCAAATATTTTAACCAAAGAGCAGTGTTTCTCTAGTTCAAGAAGAGCATCAGCGACCGGTTTGTCGGTGCAGTGGCCGGCAAGATCTACATAGAAAATATATTCCCAGTCCCGCTGTTTAGAGGGGCGAGATTCTATTTTGCTCATATTCACATTGAGTTTGTCAAATGCTTTGAGAGCGCTGACCAGAGAGCCTGGACGATCATGAATCGAGAACAGGATAGAGGTGCGATCGTTGCCCGTTGCCGGACATGTTTTTTCACCGATAACAAGGAATCGGGTAGTGTTGGTAGCGCGGTCTTGAATGGATTCCTCGATGACGTCGAGTCCATTGAGTTCGGCAGCTAGCTTGCCCCCGAGAGCGGCGGCCCCAGAGCTTGCGTTCTCGTGGGCAAGCTGTGCAGCCTTCGTGGTGGACGAGACTTCGACAAGGTCGGCGTCTGGGAAGTTGCGCAGAATCCAATTGCGACATTGGCCAAAAACCTGGGGGTGGGAGTAGAGAGTTTTGATTTCAGCCCTGTCTATGGAAGACAACAGGCAGTGATCGATGCGCAGAAGGATTTGTGCACAGATTTGTAAATGCGAGTCGACAAAAAGATCGAGTGTATGGGAGACGGCGCCCTCGGTTGAGTTTTCGATGGGAACAACACCGTAGTGAGCCCTTCGACGTGCCACTTGATCAAACACTTCTGCAAAATTTGGCTGCGAAGAATAGGCTATAGAATGGCCGAATTTTTTAATCGCCGCCTGATGCGTCCATGTGCCCTCGGGTCCCAGATAAGCAACTGTGAGATTATCCTCAAGGGCAAGAGCTGCCGACATGATTTCTCGGTAAATAGCAACGATCGAATCATCAGGAAGACGGCCCTTATTCATTTTGGCTAGGCGCTTAAGCAATGCGTCTTCTCGTTCTGGCGCATAGATCTGCAGGCCCTCCTTTTTCTTAATCACACCGACCTCATGCACGAGGTCGGCCCGGTCTGAAAGTAGGTCGAGAAGTTGTTGATCGAGGTGATCGATTTTTTTGCGAATATCGTCTAGCGGCACTTTTTAGAGGATGTGGTGGTGTTGATGAGTCTATTGCTTTTTGTCGTCCTCAGTAGATGGCGTCTCAGAGGGCTCGTTGACTTTGGGTATGCCCGCAGAGCTGAGCGCTAGTTGCTGCTCAATATCTTCTGAAGTGGGTTCGTCGTTTTGATCTGAAATATCAGCATCCGATTCTGCGGCTTCAGGCTCGGGCTCTGGTAGCTTGATCGTACGTAGTTCAGCTGAGTTGGGAAGTTCGTCTACTGATTTGACGCCAAAATGCTCAAAGAAGAGATCCGTGGTGTCGTAGAGTAGGGGACGCCCAGGGAGTTCGGCACGGCCACCTATTTTGATGAGCTCACGGTCGAGTAGCTTCTGCAGCATACCGTCACAGGAAACACCTCGAACGGCTTCGATTGAAGCTTTGGTAACAGGTTGGCGGTAAGCGATGATCGCCAATGTCTCCATCGCGGGACCACTGAGGCGGCTGGGCTTCCTGTCAGGGAAGAGCTGACGCACAAAAGCAGCATAATCTGGATGGGTATAAATTTTCCACCCCTTAGCGCGTTCTGTGCAGAGAAAAGCGCGGCCAGAGGTCTCATATTGACGGTTGAGTTCTATGATGGCAGCGGTGACAAGATCATCATTGATGTCTGCTAATGCGGCAAGTTCCTCGGGTAAGTCCTTAGGTGTAGACTCGGGATCCTCATTGGAGTCTTTTTCGATTTCATTCTCTGCGGCGAGTGCGTCCTCAGCTTCGGCAACACGGGCCCGGATAATACGGGCGATTTCCGAGCTGGGTAGGGGTTGCTCGGAGGCGACGAGAAGGGCTTCGATAATGGCTGAAAGTTGCATAAGCGAATGCGTAGATTATGAGATTCGGAACAGATTGCAAGCCTGTGAAGGGGATTATCACGCGGGGTAATGCGCTGGGTCTCAGGGGTCGATACAAATGGTATTTGGTCTAGCTGGGTTTCTAAACAAAAAAAGCACCCCCGTCCATGACGGGAGTGCTTTGTAGATTGAGTTGTTCAGGCCAACTTATTGAGCAGGTGCAGGAACGGCTGGGACTGCAGGAGCAGCTGGGACAACCTCCTTGACGGCGTCTTTTACGGCGCCGTCTACAGCAGCCTTGGCGTCAGTAGCGGCTTTTTCGGCAGCAGCTTCTACAGCGGCTTTGGCATCGGCAGCGGCTTTTTCGGCAGCAGCTTCTACAGCGGCTTGGGCATCAGCAGCGGCCTTTTCAGCAGCGGCCTTTTCGGCAGCAGCGGCTTCTTCAGCAGCTTTGGCTTCGGCAGCGGCAGCTTCTTCAGCAGCTTTGGCTTCAGCGGCGGCTTCTTCGGCTGCAGCCTCAACAGCAGCAGCGGCTTCGCCAGTTGCTTCTTCAGCTTTCTCACAAGAGGTGAAAACAGCAGCGGAAGCAGCGAGTGCGATAATGTATTTAAGTTTCATATTACGTATTGGGTTGGTAGTTCGTTACTAGGTTACTAGTTGTGGCAGAATGAATGATCCACAGATGGTGAAATCATGAGACCTGCCTCAACGAGGCCTGCTTGTTAACATACAAGTGACCACTTGTCACAAGTTTCCCCAAAAAATCATGAGCATTTCTGTAGTCTTTGATAGTATCCTGTTAAAATGTTCATTTTGCTCTTGAACTTGAGGGAGAGTTCGTAGAGTTTCTGCCCGCCGTAGATCACTGCCTTTGTCAGTGAGGCGACGGGGAGTAGCTCAGCTTGGTAGAGCGCTGCGTTTGGGACGCAGATGTCGCAGGTTCGAATCCTGTCTCCCCGACCATTTTCTCTCGGAAAATGGTCTAAG
>Ga0208544_10000756_pt1 | contig 23845 bp, 13 predicted proteins | sample DEB08_DNA_9_FD_184526 | JGI IMG/M metagenome (GOLD analysis project Ga0208544, IMG submission 184526) | Aqueous microbial communities from the Delaware River and Bay under freshwater to marine salinity gradient to study organic matter... | ecosystem: Environmental > Aquatic > Marine > Coastal ... | reverse complement strand
CATCTGGTCATACTGCATTAGGTGTCTTACCAGCGCATCCGACTCATCGGTCGATTTCTCCCTTGCCCAGTGTAGTGGCTCCCCAGCGTTGTGCTGGTCATTCCCTTGTTTGCTGCATTTAGCTACCTGCCAGATGGCATCTGGGAAGTAATCGAGAACGCCACTATAGATAGGCGCTTGTTTTCTGGCTTGGTGTTTGTCGCTCATTTTTTGGTAGTAGTCATTTTTTTGTCTACCATTTTGTATACGGCCCCGACCCGCAGATCAAGCATAATCAACATGTCCATTAATTTTTTCATGTTACACCATATCTATACAGACGCGCACCACAAAAAACCGCGGGGGGACGGGTGGCGTGTCCACAACTTCGCACAACGTATATAATGCGTGGTAGCAACCCCTTCTATATAAGGGAGTTAGGTATAATGATCCCTGATTCGGGGTTCACCCTTATATAGAAGAGGCCTTGAGCGGATACATACACTAGATAGAAGAAGAGCTCCCGCCTCTGCTGACTGTGATACGGTATCACACTTGCTAGGCTCCCTGTATAAGTGAAGGGAAAAGACTCCCTCATAAACAAACCAATAAACAAATAGAAACAAACATTATGAACACTACTGCAACTTATTCCGAATTCAAGGCCCTAGCTATCCATGCCTCAAGAGAAGCTGGTCACGTCATTGGCACGGCCACAAAAACACTAGCTCTTTACCGTGCTGGCCTGATCACTAAACATCCAAAAGTCAACACCGACTATGACAAGGCCAAGGCGGACAGCTTTAGTCTTATAATGGATAACCTAGTTATCGGAGGCCTCGAGGAAAAGGCCGCCAAGGGCACGGCGAACAATACGGGCAAGTATCTGAAGACGGCGGCCCATGTCTTTGACACTGGCCTTAGTCTCGAACTGTTCCATGCCATTGGCCGCGGTGACGTGACCAAGGCCGCCGCCGCGATTAACGAGGAAAACATTGACGAGGTAAACGCCTTGCCATTGACCAAGGCGGGCAAACTGACCAAGGCCGCTAGGCAGTATCTTGGGCTCTTGGATACTGAGGTTGAAGGCGACGAGGACGGCGACGGCGACGGCGACGGCGACGACAAGACAGCCGCCCAACTATTGGCCGCGGCCCTCATTCAAATCACGAACGTCAAGCACGCTATCGAAAAGCTTGACGGGCATGATGCTGAACGCTTCGAGGCTATGGCCGCACTGTCTGACACCTTCAACGAATTGAACAGCTAAGCTAGACAAGGGCCCTTGTGATACGGTATCACAAGGGCCCTTTCCTCTACCCTGAATCCTTTACCCTGCATCCTCTATCATGAATCCTTTATCCTTTCTCCTTGATCTCTTGGGCGCCTTCTTAATTCTGGCCGCCTTCATTCTCTGCTATGTCATCCTTGTGCCATTGCAACCGTGATACCGTATCACACAAAACAAAACAAAACAAAACACTACAGCCATGCAAACTAAAACAAAAAAGCCAACGCTTAAATCTACCCGTGACCAGATCCGTGCTCTCGGGTATTCATTCCAAACCATCCTTGGATTCAATAACAATCCAAAGACTGCCAAGTCTGACAATGCCAGCAATTACCTAACTGCTATTGTATACTTACAGCCCAACCTAAAGACGTGCACCTATTCCAAGATGGCCAAGTGCATTAACCCTTGCCTCAATACGGCGGGCCGCGGCGGCATGACCAGCATACAGCTTGTGCGGCATGATCGGACGCGATGCTATTATGAACACCGCGATCTGTTTATGCAATTACTACGCCTCGAGATTGACCAGCACGAGCGGCGCTGCCATAAATACTTTCGCTTCCCCGCGGTCAGACTCAATGGCACCTCCGACATAGATTGGAGTGAGATCATTACTGACTATCCAAAGGTGCAGTTCTATGATTACACGAAAGATCTTGGCCGCGTCCGCCAATGGATTGAAGCGGCAGCCCCTCCCAAAAGTTGGGGCGGTGCCATGTTGCAAGGAGCTCGCCGCAATAAGGTGAGGCCCCGCAATTATCACGTTACCTTGTCATGGTCAGGGGCCAGCAAAGTATATAAGGAGAGGTGCCTTGAGCTCATGGCCCTTGACCCTAGCTTGAACATTGCAATGGTATTCCGCGACAAGGAAACCGTGCAATCTATACTAGGCAAGCGGCTGTTTGATCGAACGATTGTGGATGGTGATACCACTGACCTGCGATTCCTCGACCACGCCTATTCAATAGTAGCACTGTATGCCAAGGGCGGCGCCCGCCGTGACACCTCGGGCTTTGTCGTAGACGTGGCCCAGCTTAACATCATCTAATCTTGTGATACCGTATCACACCTAACTTAAACAAAAAATAGTTGGGGAAATATATTGTGGTATCCCATGCCCTATGTATCCTGATACCTCAACCATGAACCATCGACCATACAAACCCGCACCTTGTGCCACTGTGATACCGTATCACAAGGTGCGGCCTTGTGTGATCACGCCCTATCCTTGGGCGGTCACCTAATAAAAACAAAACAAACATATAATAATATGAACACTGCAAATACAAACACTAACGCCGCCGCCATTACTGACATCAACTCAGTAGTGCTGGCCAACCTAAACACTAGACGCGGTAAGATATCTACTCAGTGCAAGAGCACAGCCGACGACATCTCGATGGCCTCTGGTGCAGACCGTAAGAAACTATCGGTCACATTCCAACACCTCAACAGCGAGGAAATTAAAGCGGCCCGATCAACCATCGTTCGCCTTGTTAAAGATATCGGGGAGCTCACCTTGCCGTGCCCTTCAATCCAAGGGGCCCGCTATGTGAAAGCTACCGACATGGATAACGTGCAACGCATTGTCGATACCGCCGACGGTGATCTGATGCAACAGAAGCAGGAGATTGTCCGCCGATGGGATGACATCGTCATTGCTGCCAAGGCCAAGGCCGCGCAGCTTGCATTTGATAATGACATCGAGTGGCCTACAGCTGAAGAGTTTAATGACACAATGGGCATCGAGCTCGAGTGGTTGGCATCACCCGCACCTATCCAAGATACCGTGCTCGAGACCATCAGCACCGAGGTTGCGGCCCGAGCACGTGCATCACAAGCAGCCGACAAGATGTTCTTGAAAGCACACGCCGCACCAGTGCGTGACCTAGTCAAGGCACTGGCTCAAGCTGCATCCGCAACAGCGGCATCAACTCAGAAAGGCAAGCGCCTGAAGCAAGCCAACTTCGACAACATCGAGACAGCTATGAACAATGTATCATCATACAATTGGCTTGCCATCCCCGAGCTCACCGACCTAGTCCGCGGCATCAAAGATAGCCTTGGTGATGTCGATGGCCCCAGCCTACCACGTGAAGAGCGCGTCGCCGTCGCTGATAAACTAAAGGTTGCTGAAGCAGCAGCCATCGATACCCTCGCTGACCTTGGCATCTGAACCCCGAGTCCTGAACCCTGATTGTGATACGGTATCACAGCCATCACAATCAGGGTCTGAATTCTATTGACACTATATAAACAATCTGATATAACAGAAACCCGCTGGCGAGAGGCCAGCAACACTACCCAAAAACAAAATGAAAAACACTACCGAACACGAGGGCACTAGCCCCATCATAACATCGAGCCAAGTTGTCAAGCTTGCACAAATCGCATTCGCCTCTGGCTCCATGTATCACATCGAAGGTCAAGGCGGTGGAGGGAAGACCTCCATCCTACAGCATGACCTAGCCGAGGCCATGGGCATACCACCCGAGCGAGTCTTCAAGGTCAACTGCTCAGGCTACCCACCATCCGAGCTGGTTGGCTATGGTATCCCAGATAGTGAGACCCATGATATGTGGTTCGCTCGCCCCGAGCAATGGCCTCATGCCCTCACTGTTGGCGGTGATGATTGCCTCCTCATCCTCGATGAGTTCACCCAGTGGGCACCCGAGGCACAATCCTTGTGCCGCTCACTCTTTGACCCTGTCAATGGTGTGCCCATGATCGGCACCCATGAGCTGGGATCTAATGTAAAGATCTGCATCACATCGAACCGTGCAGTAGATGGCTCTCGCTCACTGCGAGTTGATGCACCCACCTCCAACAGGTGCATGACCAACACCCTAGCACCTGACCTCGATGATTGCTTAGCATACTATGCGAGTAAAGGACTAGGCACCTCGCCACTCTTTGCCTTCTTGAAGTATACGCAAGGGCTGAATGAGGCTGACCACTTCAACCCCGCCATTGGCAAGGGCTGGGATGGTGGGCCACATGCTACCCCTCGTAGCTGGGAGTTTGCACTACGCTTTACCAAGGATCTAGACATGGAGAAAGCTGACCCACTCACCCTCGAGACAGCATTGAAGGGATGGGTTGGCATGAAAGCAGGAGCCGCGGCCACTGCATTCCTTCACACCATCAGCATCTTCATCCCCCGCTTGAAGCAGATCAGAGCACACCAATCATCCATGCCACATGGTGACCCATCAGCTCAATACTCCATCGCTTACGCTGCACTACGCACCGCCAAGAAGGAGCTCAATGACAGTGGGCTGCCAGCATCTGATGCAGTGGTCGGTGGTCAACTTGACTGGCTTGTCGATGACATCATCATCCCATCCGAGGGTGAGCTGCGAGGCTGGGCATACCGCACTGCACTTGCGATTGGCATCCCCCTCGAGAAGCATGACCGCCGCGCACAAATGCAGAGCCTGTAACCTGCACCATGTATCCTCAACCATGCACCCTGTGATACCGTATCACAGGGTGCACTACCCAAACACTACAACCATGAGCACTACACTCAACATCACATCTATCAAGAACGACCTCATCCCTCAGGGTAATGGTCGCACCAATGCCAGCTACAATAGCAACGGCAATGGGATCCTAGCCAAGGCCATGCGTCGAGTCCGAGATCATCACGGCATGGCATACAATAAGCTGCTCTCACTCAAGTGGGAGGCCAACACCTGCACACCATATGGCGCGACCGATGGCCGCCGCCTGATCCTCAACCCCAATGGCATCAACAAGCTGTGCAAGACATCCAACCCTGTAGGATACATGGCTTTCCTGCTAGTGCATGAAGCACTCCATGCCCTACTCAACCACGGCACCCGACTAAGTAAGTTCACCAACCATGAGCAAGCCAACATCGCAGCCGACTACGTGATCAATGCCATGATCAAACGCGCCAACATCGCAGCCCTACGCCAAGGTGCCACCCGCCCACCATTCCCCATGATAGCTGGATGTCTTATCGACGAAGACTTATCAGGAGATAAGGAGGTCGAGCAATTGTATGGTGAGCTGATGTCTTCACTCGATGGTGATGAGCCCGAGGGCCAGCCCGATGGCGGTGATGATCAGCCACCCGAGGACGGTGAGTCAGAGTCAGGCACTGGCACTGGCACTGGCAGTGGTGATGACACTGGCAATGATGAGGGCACAGGTGATGCACCTGATGCTGACCCTGAGTCAGGCACAGGCACAGGTGATGGCGAGTCAGAGTCAGAGGGTGAGGGCCAAGGCTCCAAGCCATCGACCGATGATGAGATACTAGGTGATGACTTCGTCGGTAATATTAAAGGGGCCGACACCTTCGAGCCCGAGCTCGAGCAGGGTGAGACACCTCGAGATGTGGCTGAGGATATCGACCGAGAGAATGAGCGCATCGCCATGAATGATGAGATCAACCAGAGCTGTGGCATGGGTGGTAGCAGTGGCCGCCTCGACATCACCAACCACCAGAACCGTGGCGAACTGGACACTCCATGGGAGGACATCATCAGAGACTGGATGACATACTCCAGCTATGCAGGATGGGTGAGCCCATTCAACCAGCAGGTATACCAAGCCACTGGTATGGTATCAGCTGGCCGCGGCGGCAAGGCAATCACCAAGCTAGTGTTCATCGTGGACACATCAGGATCCATGTGTGGTAATGCACTACGTGACATCATGGCTAAGGTGCAGGTAGTTCTTGATGAGCTCCAACCTAGGAGCACAGCCATCATACCCTGCGACCACATGGTGCGGGAGGTGCATGACATAGAGCTTGGTGGCTTTGTCCCTGACACTCTCGAGGGGGGCGGAGGCACACGCTTTCAACCAGCGTTTGACTACGTGGAAGACCACTACCCTGACGCTGATGGTATAGTATTTCTCACTGATGGATATGCGAGTGACCTGCACCTCATGGAAGAGCCAACCCAGCCACTACTATGGCTGACCTACGGGCTCGATGAGGATAGGTTCCCATTCGGTGATGCAATCACAGTTCGTTTGTTTGACTGAGTAGTGCATGATGCATGGCGTGATACCGTATCACGCCATGCATCACCAACCCATCCGATACCATGACTATGACATCCTTCACTCTCACTGTGACATCAGTGTTCACTATACTATATGTCTTCTCTATCTTGACCAGCCAGCCTCAGCAAAAGTTCCCATCTGCACGCCTCCGACCCAAGTGGTGCGAGTCCTTTGTAGTAGCAGCCTACTTAACTGGTGGTATAGCATCCGCCCTAACTATCTTAATAATCTTGATGGCTATAGTAAGAGCCATCACCTAAACAAAACAAAATAAAACAAAATAATAATATGACAACGACAACTAAAAAACTACCGATCAAGATGATCGACATTGTCCGCTCCAATACATGGACGGGACTGACCGTAGCAGAACTGTTCCACTCTGGCCGACTAGGCTCCAATGGTGCAGACAAAAGGAACATCGAACTCCTCGCCGCCCAGCTCTATGAGCCGCAAGACCTTGAGGAATACAAAGAACTAATGAAGCTTGCCAACGAGGCATATGAATATCTACTCACTGAATAACAAACACTAACTAAAACAATGAGAGCACACCGCCTAAAAATAACTGACGAAGAAGGATTGCGATATCACTACACCGCAACGCAACAAGAAGCAAAGAAGATGTCGAAGAGGTTCCAAGATACAGATGACGAGGTCACTGTGTCCATCGAACTCGTCGACATACCAACCAACAAGCACGGGTTGATAACCTACCTCAACCTCGTAGCTGGCACTTATACCGACCACTACGCAAGACAATGAGAGCAACCATAACAATACTAGGTGTGGACAACGTCATCAACATGGCTGAGATCCTCACCAACCTAGCCAAGACAATCACTGAACAGGACGTTGACTCATATGAGTTGATGGATGGTTCATGGCAGATCGAAGAAGCCAACCTAGAGATAGACTCAACACCATGACAAAATACACAACAAGAACAATACAGAAATTCCGCAAAGCCCATGAACTAAAGCTGTCCCTATCTCAGGTACTCACCCTCTTAATACTGGAGCAAGATGTAATGACAACCAGCGCCATCAGCAGAGAGATAGGACTGTCGAGTGCTGCCATGACTGGCATCATAGATAAGCTGGAGGAGAGACACCTCGTCGTCCGCCAGCGTAACAGGTTTGACCGAAGGGTGATCACTATTGAGCTGGCACCCAAAGGGCATGACGTAGTTCATTGTCTCTCAGAGTATAGATAACATGAACAAACAACGAACACCATTCGCTAATTCCTTGGGGGCTCCGACCCCCAAGGATTATGACCAACTTGTCCAGCGAGCCAGTGAATTGTCTGGCATCTCGATGACAGATTTGCTATCCTCAAAGCGTACTCAACGGGTGAGTCAGTGGAGGCAATCGATCTTCTACGTGCTCCGCCACATGGGTGCTACCTTCCAAGAAATTGGCACTTACTTTAACAGGACACACGGCACCATCATACATGGTTGCAATACCCTAGAAAAAAATGCCAGCAATAAAACTGTAAGACAAATCATCGTAGACCTAACGACGAAGACCAATGGAGATACCGACAACCAGCAACCTTAAATCTTTGAGTGCATTTCATGATGTGTTCCTTGATCACATCCGCCCAGTAGCAGAGTATGATGGGAGAGACATTGACCCCACTGCGAGACAACAAGAGGAAGTTCTTCGTGCTAAGTTTATACCTGCGTCCATAGTTATGGACATCGTCAGCTACATGAAGTATCACTTAAGTGAGTTCGCCGCTGATGAAGTTCTAAAGATGGGGTCAGATAACATAGACTCAGAGGAGATGATCGAACGATGTGATGAGCTCGACCCATACTTCAAAGCCACACGTGCCCTCGCATTAGCAGTCCATGTATTTGCAACGGACGCGGCAGAGACATTCACTACTAGTGATGCCGAACCAGAAGACTAAGTCATGCCAAACTCACATCATCCATACGAAAAAGTAACAGGCGGCAAGGGGGATAGAGATATCCGCACCAACCCATCGACCTATCGCAACAGTATTTTCTGGAAGAGGTCAACGTGCTGCGATGCACACGTTGAGTCCAAGGAAGGTAAGTTATACTGCAAAGAATGTGGTAAGCTTACGTCAACTAGGTAAAGTTAAGGCCCTGAGAGTAGCGCACACAACCCAACCCTGCACCACAGGCCCTGCTATACCAGCCCTGAACCCTTTAAACATGGGGGTTCAGGGCTTTTTCGTGTCCACTCTATGGCTTACGTGACTCGGCCACTGGCCCTTCGACCAGCTTCTGGTTCTGTGGTTGGGCTGCGACCCACTTCCATATGGTGTTCAATCTATTCAACATGACAGCCTTCTCTTCTTCTGTCTCCTTATACTTGACCATACCCTCAGCCCAGTCAGGTGTGATGTTGATCCTATCTTGTTGTCCGAACATGAGGTTACTAGCCCTGCGCTCTGGTATCCCTGCATCACGTAAGGTTTGGTATGCTTGACGCTCTGCCAGCCCATACTTGATAGCCCCCTTCATCATACGGATGTTGTGGTTTGAGATAGCAGTCCTATTCTCCTGCTCCTCATTCATAATATCAATGATGTCATCAGTTGACTGCGGCTTCATAGAACGCAAGACATTCTTACGTGACCTGATATTGGAGAACTCTTCCTTACTCCTGAACAAGTAGTTCCTCAGCTGCTTCTCTGGGTCTATGGTATGAACCTTGAAGGGCAGGAATGCCCCACCCAAAATCCGTAGGACGGTGTGGTCTGGGTCAACATAACCCTCCTCACTTGCAGCTGTTTGGGCAGCCTTGATCCCCCGCTTCAGCACATCTGGTGAGTAAGCTTCTTGTAGTAAGAACGTAGCCTTCTTGTAGAATGCTTCTCCAGTAGTGTCGGAGATGTCCTCGACAATAGGCTTACCTGTGGTCGGGTCTCTGTTCTCAGTCATGGAGATGACAGCCTGTGCTGCAATCTGAGTATCTAGATACTGGTCAAAGACCAAACCACTGATGAGAGCATTAGCACCCCCGACGATATCCCCCCTGCTAATCTTCTCGTAGGCTCTGATCACAGGGTCGGCGAGTAAGGCGTAGGGGTTAATGTAAGTCAGGTCAATTGACTGGTAGTTTTTCTTACTACCACCCAACAGCTTTGGCAAAAATCCTGGAGCAAAGGATAGGAATGTATGTCCTCTTAAGTATGATGGTGCGGTGTCACGCTGGAAGTCTTCCATCTCCTCATCATCGGTGTCCATCCATGATGCGGCGAGAGCACCCCCAAACCCAGAGAAGACCACGCCAACACTCAACATCCCAGCGCCACGTTGTATCCCACGTCTCCTGATAACAGGGTTATCACTCTGCGTTTCCTGATATGCTAACTTAAAAGTGTTAAGTGCTACACGCGGAACCTCCGCTTTGAATCGTATGAAGGGTGCGACCAGTGCACCAATACCATGTGATGCAATGTTCTTCACAATAGGCGGGGCTTGACTAGATGACTGAGCAGTCATGAGAATCTTATCAGCGGCCATCTGTTTCAAGTCAGTGTCGGAGTAGTTAGCATATGAACTACCATCCTTAATGGCAGCAGCCCTAGCTTTACGCAGCACCCCCAGCTCATTCTCGTAGTAAGCTATCTTGTAGAAAGCATCAACCGCGCCAGCCATGCGAGTTGCTACCTTGTAAGGTTTGTCGAGGGTTGCATCTGCCCCCTTCCCCAGTAATTGCAACGCCACATTACTTTCTTTAAGTATATCATCAAAGGTACGCGTACCCTTGAGCATATCCTCCATCAGGGTGGATCGTATTTCATTCTTGATTACTCCAAGAGAAGTCAGCTCACTTAGGTAAGCGTCCATTCTGTTTGGATCTTTAAGCTCTTGCCATATGTAACCTGCCTTCTTACCCATGGCAAACACGTTCACGAAACCCTGAGATGGGCCAAAGAATAGCATGTTGGATAGCATGTTTCTTAAGTAGAAACCCACAGAACCTAGTGTCTTAGTAGCCATGGATAAACCAGATAGCTGACGGATAACTGTTGAGGTTCCAGCAACTGTCTTAGCTACAAGGTTGTCATCATTAGAAACCTTAGGTTTTAATAACTCACGGAATCCTTTCGTTGCCTCAGGTGGTGCCATCATATCACGCAATGGGTTATACTCCGACGACGCGCCGACGACAACAGGTTGCCAGTGTTTGTATTCCTCGTGTGTTTCAGGGTCTTCAGTTCTTTTCTTCCAGTCAGCGGCAGTCATCATGAACCCTTCACTCAAGCCTATGCTCTTCATGTTCCTGAACATCGCTTGTGTGGCAGCCATCTTAGACACAGTTACATAGGTTCGGATTAGGTTGTCAACTCCCCCATTGTTATCAGCCACCCCAAGTAAATCTTGTAGGGCTTTGGGGATGTCCCTCTTTTCTTTGAGGTTATCAGCCATCACGTCAGCATCAGCTGGGTTCATGAGCTCATCTTTAGCAGCGGTCTCGTACTTCGTGATGAAGTCATCCATCATGGTCTGGCCCAGTGTCTTTTTGGATGCTGGATTCTCTTGCTCGAGCTCCATCTGAATGATTCTCTGCGCGTCCTCAGCGTTGTAGACTACACCCAGCCTATTAGCTTCGGCCTTCATCTCCACTACCCTAGCTTTGGTGTGCTCATTATTGTAGTGGGCAATAGCTGCTTCGCGGATGTCATGATACGCACCATCCTCACGCACCCTCTTGGCAAAGCCAGTCTCAGTAAACATCTTGTATGTGGTGGTGATGTAGATACCCTGCTGGACATCGAAGTGGGCACGCAAGGTGTCAGATAAACCATACAGATCTTTCATCTTTTCCTGTATTGGAGTGATGAGTTCAGCACGTATGTCTCTTATGGTTTCGGCCAGCTCTGGGGATATGGCGTCAAGTTCAGCGAGTGCTGCCTCTTGGTCACGCCTGATCTCCACGGCCTTGGCCTTCTGCAACGCAATAACCTTGGCGTGCCTGTTACCTAATGCAATAGCTTTATCTACCTCTTCTGCTTTACGAGTTTCATAATCAGCCAAGGCAATCAGCTCCAGCTCTTCTTGGTATTCGTTCTCTACTTGGGTACGAGACTCCTCCGACATGATGGCGCTCTTACCTACTGCATTATTTAATAGAGTAATATCAGCATCATCCAACTCCCTACCATCGAAAGCTTTTTTGATTTGCCTATCAAACTTCTCTTTGAATGCCTTAGCGTTTTGTTCTGAGGCTTGGATAAAGAAGTCTCTACGTTCAACAAACCGCTGGACACGTGGGTCTAGTGAGCCTCTCATAAGCTCATCGATCTTACCTGCTGGTGGTCTGTATCCACCCGAGGCATACACAGGTAGTTCGAGCTGGTCAATAAACCCAGAGAAATCCATCTTGTCTTGATCAAATCCAGCGGATGGTTCGGTCGCAGACCGTAGCTTGCTATCCCGTAAAGACTCCACGAACTCATCAGGGTCAGCCAACCCTTCTTCAATCTTATCTGCAAGGATACCATACCCAGCGTCTGGGTTTGTGGGATCAAAGTAGGACATTGATTCCTGCATCCTGTATCCTGCTTTGATGGATCGTAGTTCATGCACCAGCCTGTTGAGTGCGGCATCCATCAGTTGGTTGTCAGCATTCTTATTCAGCTTCTTCATCTCAGACATGCGTCGGAAGTAACCACTGACGTAGCGGAAGAGAGTATTCAATGTCGATGGGTTCGTGCGGTGGAAGGCCCAGTCCTGCTCGGTGGTGTATCCTGTAGTAAGAAGCTCCATCTTCATACGCAGGTGCTCCTCTGTCATCTTAATGCGTAGTGCATTTTGATCAGCGAGTCCTCTCGCATCTAAGTTTTCTGCGGTGAGTAAGGCCCTAGCTCTGGCTGCCCTATTAGGTGACCCCTCATAGTATGCATCAATGGTATCTTCATACATGTTAATGGAGATAGTGTCAGCCATCTCAATGATCTCTACCTCTGATAAAGTATTGACCGATGCTACATGACTGAGTTCATGGGAGATTTGTTTTGCAACAACCATCTTCGATGTTGTAAGACTCAGGTCTTGCGTCAACTCCATAATCTTTTTGGGGTTGATGAACACGATGCCCTTCTCCTGATCAAACTCCGCGGGTGAGCTCATGGTACGATTGATCTCGAGTGGCACCTCTGGTGGCACAAGCTCACGCGCTACCGACAACAGTGACTCTGCCTTACGCTTAGCCTCAGCCTGCTCAGCTGTGTAAACTGTTCCCTCAACATCGAGGTCAGTATCATCCAACTGGTTAACCATGTCTTCTACGTTCTCGTTAGTGGCAGCCACCTCGGAGTCTAGCCCACGATCAACCGCTGTTATATAATCCACTCCCGCTACCCTAGATGCATTGGCAGTGTTAGTCATTTCAGCTGTGACCTGTTGAGCCAATCGCTTAGCCCGTGTTCTGAACCGTGGGTCACTGACCGTGACAGTTGATTGAGCTAGGTCAATCACATCAGTGATGGCATCCACATACTGGGATGATTCCTGAGCCGTGACTCCCTTACGGAAGAAGCGCATGATGGCATCAGCAATACGTCGGAAGAAGTTCTTACCATTAGCATCAGCTCCTAGTGCTTTGATCTCTTTCTGTAAGTCTGGGCTTAATAAGATACCTGCAACAAACTCATCAAGGTTGGCCAATGAATCCATGATTGGGCTGTTGGGTTTGTATCCATTGGCTAGTGCTGATGATTTAATATCAGCCATAAGGTTATTCAAACGTGTCACCGCAGCACGCTGGGCTGGTGTCATCTCATCAACAGGCTTGTTGATCAGTTTCACTAGGGTGGCGTGGGTATACTCTTCGAGTAAGACATTAGATAAGCCGCGCCCGTTGTGTCCATTTAAGTTAATATATACCTCAAGGCTACCATCAGCCATGATAGACTGCACACCAGCCGCAGCTAAATCTGACTCACCTATGGTAAACTTGACGTTTCTAATTAGCTCTGGATTCTCTAGTAGCAGGTCAGCAACTAACTGGTGTGACTCAGTCCCCGTCTCTGAAATTACAGTCAGTGCATTTATCACACTCTCTGGATCTCCAGATACTAGCCCCAACCTCTCCACCTCAGCAGCATTAACTGCACGTGCAATCTTTTGCTGTGCTTTAGTCAGTCTCGAGCGAGACCATAAGTTGCGAACAGAGTTGTCAATGGCACGGATATAATCCTGAGCATCACGTGTAGTATATGACTCACCCATTGATGCTTGAAGTGCATCGCGGACAGACTCGACATACTCTTTGTTCATTGATGGGTCACCACTCACAGAACGTGAGGAGATATTCATCAACTTAAATGAGGTTCGTAAAGATTGTATGGCAGGTGAGACATCAGGAGACTCAAGGGTCTTTAAGAATTTATTAACACGTGGACTTCTTTTACCACTCATCACAAAGTCAGCGACAATATTAACAAGGTCATCCGCATCCAGCTCAGCTATTCTTTGGCGGGCTAAATCAGATGAACCAACCACTGCCTCAGCCATTTCATTGAACGCGACCCTCAGGTCTTGGTTTGCTGGTTCGCTGAGCACCGTGCCAATATTAAATGCAGCAGTATCTAAGGTATCATAGAGTGCCTCCCTCTCTGGGGTAGCAGCAATAGGTCTTGGTTGACCGACAGGTTTCTGCTCCACTTCCCGCTTAAAGGATGTAACCTCAACAGGACTACCACCATCTTCTTTCGTGGCGGTGACAATAGGTGGCCGCTCAATCGTCCCCTCCTCATACCCCATGGCTAACTCATCTGGGGCCTGTATCTTCTGGTCTTCATAGAACAGAGTATCAGCAACACGACCTTCTTCACCCTTCATACGGCTGGCTTGTTGCTTGCGATACCTATCGGCTGTGCCATTGATAATGGCAATCATCGGTGGCATCCTGCCATCATAATCTAGCAACAGTCTATTGTTGATAATGTTATCAAGAACAAAGTTTGCACCTGCATCAGGTGTAGTTATCCCACGTTGTGAGAGTCCATCTAGAGCCTTCAAGATCTGGCCTTCCTTCAGGTTGGGAGCAGCATCTGCAACTTTAGTAAATGAGATGAGCTCATTCAACAGCCTGCCACGGTTTACTTGAGAGTCAATGATCAGCTTGTATTCTCCAGTGGGTTTGCCATCTGTATCTAGCTTAGTCTCGAGCAACCTCTTAGATGGCCCAGCTAACAACCGCTGCCTCATGGCATACGCATTAGCAGTAAATGCAGCATCAGTTACGGCGGCGTTCGCCGCTTCTTCCAAGTAGTCATTATCCATTTCACCACGGAACTGAAAGGCAGTCTCTATATTTCTTCTAGATTCTGTTGACCCTGTCATGGACAAACCATCATAAATAAATTTACGCACACTAGATGTGAACTCAGCGACGGTTGGCTCCGCCCTATTCGAGTCTACCTTCTCTGTGTTACCATAGATAGTAGGCATGGTGTTAGTGCTGATCACTGTCTGACCCAGCTCTTTATTTAATAGACTTACAAAGTTTGTATAGTTGACGTACCTATCATAGTTAGGTTGAGTCTCGACTACCCTATCAGCTCTCCCTGCTTCCACTCCCTGCTTGGTTCCAAGGATTAGATTACTTGGAGACATGACATTGATTACTAGTCCAGTGTCTGGGTCAGCCTGAATAGCTGGGTTCAGTTGGTCTCTTGGGAAATCCTTTGGTATCTTAACGGGCACATCACTATATAAGAACTCCGCTGTAAGGTTAGGATCATTGTTAAATATCCCGCTGCCGTTGGAATCTACCCAACCTCGGACAATTTTCTGCGTGCCTTTCGTAGTATTGTAGGGATCATAATGCTTGATTTTCCGTCCTTTAAATACAGTGGATCCTTGTGGAACACTCGTCTTGTTTCGGTAGTCTTTAGTGACTGGCCATGTTTTATAGATCTGCACGGCAGCTGTATCAGAAATAGTATCATAGTATTTTGCCGCCTTACTCGTTGAGTAATCAAAGCCTGCCTGTGAGGTACTTGAGATTCTCTGGGGGAAACCTGATGCCACCAACTCAATGAGTGCCTCACGATCTACATCCGAGTCTACAACATTTGATGAGGTTTGCACAAACTCTTCATCTACTGCGGGGCTCACGACATCTTCAACTACGTCAGGTTGTTGTGCTTTGGCTTTGGCTTTGGCTTTTGTTGTAGTCTTTGGTTGAGCAAGCTTCTTACCTAAGACAGCCGATGCTTTAGCGAGGCTTGGTTGTTTTGCTTCTACTACCTCGGGCTCTACTACAACCCGCTCGGCTTTCTTAATGTCATCCGCTTGTCTGTCGGCTATCTCTTGAAGATCATAACCCTCGTCCTGCGCCTGCTTTGTTTGACTCTCAGTAATTGGGTTAAGAGTTTCTGTGTCAGAGTTGGTGAGTTGCCCATCCTCAGGGAACTGAAGCCCAAGCTCTCCCTGAACAGCAACCCGCTCTTCCTGACTAATATCCTTAGTGAGTGGGGTGATGCTGATGGTAGGCTCAGCAGGTCTTTGATCCACTCGAGCATTTTCTTCTTTGACAGCATCCCAGTTTTCCTTGGTCGCCTTAGGTGTGACAGTGCTCTCAGCCCTGTCAAGGAAATCTACGGACTCCTGATCAATAGGTTTCTTACCAACCCATTCTCCAGTGTCTGGGCTACGCACACCCACAACAAAGTTCTTGGTGTCCAGTGCGTAGTCTGCTTTGGTTCCACGCATCACCTCTGTGTCTGCTTGTGCCTGACTGAACTGAACATATGGTCTTGCTCCTGTTTCTAAGATCAAGGCCATGTTTCTGAGGTTGCCCTCGACGGTTCTCTCAGGCTGCTGTGCTGCGGGCAGGTCTCCAATGAGCTCACGCTTGATGGTTGGCTTGCCACCTTCCTTCTTAGGAGGGACTTCAACATCCTGCATTGTGAGGTCACCATTCATGATAGCCTCAGCTACCCTAAACTCCCTGACTGTTCCCTGCTCGCCTGCGCGGACAGCCGAGTCGAGGGCTTCAAGCTGAGCATCACTGAACTCGTCAGTCATGGCAGCAAATGCGGTTTCTTGTATATCATTCAACGCGGCCACATCAGAGTCGGGCAATAGCACAGTGTTTGATGGTGTGCCATCTACGAAAGGCTCGTGCTCCCACTTCTTATTCTGAGCTACTGGGATAACTTGTTCGGCTTGAGGTTGTGCTGGTTGTGCTGCCACAGTGGCTGTCTGGCTTTCAAGGGTACCCTCGAGATTACCCTGCTCCTCCACCACAGCCGACAGTCTTTCCTCAAGTGCTGCCTTAGCCTCCTCATTTGGAGCCACTTCAATTGCTTGTTTGACCTCTTCGACTTCTGTCTGTTTCTCAGCAATATTGCTTTTTAATTCCTGAACTTGTGGTTCAGTCATTGGCGCTACAGCTGGGGCTGCGGCAGCCTCGGCTCTAGCCGCCGCTTGTTTAGATGCCTCTGTCTCTTGAAGCACTGGTGCAGCTGGTGCCTCCTGTGTTGAGGGTTCGTCGGAAGGGGGCACAAAGTTTGGATCCAGCTCTTGGGTTAAGGATGCCCTAGCTTTTACTGCCTTTGCCCCCCTAGCCTGACCAAATAAGACACGGTCAACGAGGTCTGCCATCGCAGGAGAATTATTCTCATTGAGGTTTGAGACTAAGCCATCACGGAAATCTGATTCTTGCTTCCTCATATCTTGGTCAGCCCTCGCCCTAGCTGACGTTCTATTACCTAACCTCTGCGCTACAGGCATACCCGCGCCAATAAAGCCACCAGTTAATCCTGCTTTAAAGGCAGCCTCCCACCGCGCTAACCCTGTGTTAGTGTCCGTATAGTGATCTGTTATATAAGAGTTTGCTACTTCATCTATTGCCTCTTCCAGTGCTTCAGAGCCGAAGCCATCCAAGGATTCACGAACCCAGTTCTTCTGTCCCTTAAACTTATTGGCACCTTTAATCATATCTTTCTGAACCCTAGCAACTGCGCCAGCCCAGATTTTCTTTGAGTTCTCGGAACCAAGCTTGACCCCAGCACCTCGCCCAACCATTCGCTCAACTACCTGCAAAGACTCTTTCTTTGTCATACCTTTAATAAAGGCATCTTCGATACCACCTCTACCAATAGCTTTGAAAGCACTCATGGTGGCTACTGTGGCGAAACCACCCAGAAGACCAGCTCCAAATGCAGCATCATGAATTTCATCATGTGACATCTCTGGGTTATTGTCTTTGAGTGTCGAGTATGTGGTAGCGTAGGTGCTGCCAGCAGATCTATTAAATGCAGGCATGTTGATTGCAGCTGCTTGAGTGAACTTACTGTCCGCCCATTTACCAAACTGATCCATGGCCTCGATGGCACCAACCCTTGTTGCTTCTGGAGGCTTAGTCAGATAATTAGCTTTTACTAATCTATCTAAAGCTTCTTCTGATCCTTCGTTCCCAAGCCTTCTCATCGATGTTCGGGTAGTCAGGCCCCCTTTAACAATACCCTTAATCAATCCTGTGGTGGTTAGCTTAGCCCCCTGCTTTGCAGCCATATAAGCAACACCACCTGCACCAGTAGTCACTGTAAGTGCCGCTGTTACAGCCATGTCAGCTAACACAGGGCCGACGGTTTCCATCACATCCTGCCCAACACCAAACTCTACCCCAAACATGCGGGCCCGTTCGCGTCTCTTTGAGTTTTCTGCCTGCACATTGATGAGGTGGTCACGAGCCCATTTAACATCCATCATTGCGAGCGGGGCGGTGACCATAGAAACAAAACCCTGCCCCCACGCAGCGCCAACACCAGTAGCTCGAGCTTCAAACTCATCGTAGTTATCTGGATCTTTGAGGAACTCCTCTAGAATATGGTGGTCTTTTTTACCCTCAGCCCTACCATCTGTAAGTGTTTTCAACCACTGCTCACTACTTGCACCCTCGGAAAGCAGCTCATTAGATGGGTCAAAGTTGCGGGCCGACATAGCCTCGCGTTCATCTCTTAACATCTTCTTATCCGCATCTGTTAAATCTTGGTTAGCTGAGATGGTCTGCTCAAACTTGTCCACATTAGATACCAAAGAGGCGTGTATACGAGCTGGGCCATACCCATACCTCTTCAGGTTATGTCCTATTTTATTGGGGTCATCTTGTAGTTTGAATTGACCTGTGTTGATGAGGTCTTGTGTGGCACGCTCCGCGACCACGGTACGGAACTCACCAAGATCCATATCCATATTCTCAAGACTAGAGTTAACTCCACCAGCGGTGACGTAGAGCATCTGTGTCTCCTCATTAATCAATCGATCCAGTCTTTCGGTATTGGCTGGGTCATCTTCAACCAATGCTTTATCATATTCTTTGTATAAACGCGTGATCTTATCATACTGCTTAGCCGCAGTGTCATTACTGCTTACCACCCCACCTACGATATCACTTAGCTCTTCTTTCCGTAGCAAATCAAATCGTTGATACTTAAACCCATCTGGTTGTTCTAGCTGGTATGCAATGTCAAGCGCATCAGCGGAGGTCACACCAAAATCCTTGGAGGAGGCAATAATTTGTTTGACGGTTTTACCTTGGGCGGCTTTACCTAACTGAACGTAAGAAGAACCATCTTCTTTATACACTCGGGCAGCTGTGACACGCCCATCAAGGAGCGCATCCTTAGATGCACGATCAAAGATACCACTACTGGCATATCCTTCGGCACGCTGTTTCCAGTATTCAAGGTCTGTTTTAATCTCATCATTCTGAGAGGTGGCCTCAGGGTCAACCGCCATAGACTTTGCATATGCTTTTTCTTTGGCTCTGTAAGTTACGATATCATCCCAGACTTGATTGGGATCTGTCCCCTCAGGTAACTGGTCTAGGTTGTTGGCCGCCATCGCACTTATCGATGATGAGCTAGACTCAGCAATCATTCTAATACCAGCCTCAGGGGAATACTTTGGAGACCCAAACAACTTCTCATTAATAGCCTCACTCCCCTCGTCTTCCGCAATGGCTCTTTTAGATACTGCCGCCTGATAAAGACCAGACCTTAACTCATTTTCTACAGATACACTATATCCATCAGCCTCAATGTAAGAGTCACGGACATATGAGGTGTAACCCTTAAGATCTTCTAGGTCATCACCACTGGCATTTTGAGATCCCCACTCGGAGAATGCTTGGTAGTCTACCTTCTTAGGTGTTTCCTCAGAAGGATCTAGTAGAGGAGCTTGGGGGTCGAGGGCGTTGGACTGTGTCCAAGGGGATGCGGATACTGGTGCGAATGGTTTAACGTCAGACATAGCTGTTTCGTATTTGTGTTGTGGGTGGATAATATATTCCTTTAGTTAGCCAGTTGCTGGCCAAATCGTGTGCTTGGTACTTCTTGTTCTTGTCTAGTGTAAAATTGTTTGCGGTTTTGACGGTGTATTTGTAAGTCCTTACGGTATTGGTCATCCACAAGATCAACCAAATCATCATCCTCGATATCTTTAGTTAACTCACGAGCTTTCTTTAGGGTCGTGCCCTGCTGATCGGCCACCGTAGCAATGAGTGCAGCTCTATGTTTGTCAGAAAGTCCACCATCTTTATTCTGGTTGTATAAGTACTCTGCCTCCCCAACAGAGTATACGCCACCAATCAACTTACGTGTGGCCTCTAGGGTTTTGAGCTGCTTGTCATATTGGGACTTATTAAAGGCTAGCTGATCTTTTTCTAGCTGCTCATCTTCGCGCTTCTGATTAATCTTTCTTGCCTCTTCGACACCGCGTTGTTCAATTGCAGTGATAACACCATCCTCCCCCGCAATGGACTGGACTGCACCCACATTTCCACTAATTACAGCCTGCCTTATACGACTACGCTCTGTTTCTTTTAGGGCTTTTTCCTTTGCCGCAGCTTCGGCGGATGCCTGCAAATAAGAAGCAGCAGCACCAAACATTGTATTAGCTCCACTGTTGTTCGCTGCCATAGGGTTTTCTAATTTATATAAAGCAACACCTTTTCTTTTATCTTCGTTGCTGGCATCACCATCTATGATTGATTGTAGCACTCCTGATATTTCATTAACCCTCACATCATTTTCACGTTTTTTCTGGTTATCATACCGTTGGCGTTCCAAGGTCTCAAGGTTCATCTGGTAAGCAAGATCACTATTCCTGATGGAGTTCTTCTTATTCTGTAGATCCAGCAAGTCTTTAGCATCATCCATGCTAGGGCCATACTTTTTTTGTAAGTATGAGTTCTCCCTACCAGATAGGTTGGACTGAAAAAAGTTACCGCGCATGGGAGCAATGTCTTGATCAAATGAAAAGCTTTGTGGGCTTGGCTGGTTCTTCGCTTCTTCTGATGCATCAACGAAAGCTTGGGACTTCACGGTTGGCTCCCCTGCAATCTTCTCGGCTGCGGCCATACGCAGCAACTGATTAGATCCCTCCTTGTCACCAGCGCGTCGAAGCTTTCGAGCTTCTAATCTCATGCGCCCAGACTCAGACATAAGCTGTCGAGCAGGCGCATCTGTGCCAGTAATACGGAGAGAAGACTTCCACTCACCGTCCTGAAGTTTTTCCCACTTACTCTTTTTCTCTTGGAGCTTTTGCCACTTGCTCTTCTCCGCGTCATCTAGATATTTCTGTTCCATGTGCGAAGTTTAACTATGCGTTTCTTTTCTTCTTCTCTTCCTCTTCTTTTGCTGCCCGTCGCTCCCTTGGCGTTGGGTTTTTTGAGATGCGTTTGGACTCTTGACGAAGAGGGCTGCCGCGACCTGCTGAGTATCCAGATACCCTGCTTGCGGAATCCTGTACTTGAGAGGATGCACCTTGGACTCCGCCTGTGGCACCTTGGACTCCTTTCCTACTCTGCTCCGTAGACACCCCACCTGAGGATCCTTGGGCCCCACCAGATCTTGTGCTTAGAGCGGTGCGCTCAGCGGCGCTTTTGGCATTGTTAGTTAACTGATCATTTGCATACTTATCAATCTGCTGACTGCTCAGTCCAAGCTCCTTACCTTGAGCATAGAACTCTGCCTTGTCCTCTGAGGAAGCAGTAGACGGGTCATAGTTTGCGGCATCAAGTGTTGCCGCAAAATCTTTTCGCTTATCCGTTCTGTCACGCAGTTCCATATCCCTCTGGTTCCGATTAAAACCACGTTGGGCCATCATAATATTTTGTGGATCATAATCTCGAACGTAGTTACCCTGTGCGTTTTTGGTGACTAGCTTTGATGCATCAAACTTAGGGGCCTTATTGTCAAGAAAGTCTTGGGCTCTTGGGGTTTCGTCAGTAGCCTCTCCAGCTGGTTTGAACTTACCTTCCTGCTTATTGGACATTACGTCATCCACCACACCGTCGAGAGTCATGGGCGCACTAGCTGCTGCTAATAGTTGGTCAGCTTTTAGAGACCCTTCAGGCCCTGCCGCTGGTCGAGGGGCCGCCGCTCCGAGATCAGTGGCTGCTGCGGGATTGCCTGTGCCAGCTGTTGGCCCACGAGCCATATCCAGTAACTCCTGACCCTTAGCGACACCTTTGTAAACTTCCGCAGAATCATTCACCGAATTGAACAGTTGCGACCCACCAGCTGCTCTGTTGTCTTCCACTCTGATATTATTATCAAACTCAGTAACCGCTTCGTCACGAACTTCTTGCTTTTGAGCACGGCTTTTAGCTTGTGCATCTGGCCCACCAAAAAACGACTTTGCTTCTTCCCCAAAATTCCCAAGCATCCCTTGGATGCTAGCGGGTTCCCCCTGTTTGATGCTATTCCGTTCTAATTCCTCTTTGAGTTGCTGTAGCAATGTTTTTGGTTTTCGTGGAGTGGCCATATGTAACTTATAGGTTCAAGTTAATATTGAGTATATACATTGTGCTTTCAAACTCAAGGGTAAATTCAAGGTAAGTAAGCAGCATCATTCTGTAGTGCTGCCTTGAGATGCTTCATGGATTTAGGTGGTCTGCGGTAGGATTGATTAGGGTCTACAATCTTAGGCTCCATTGCTATCAGCCCGTGCCTCTGCCTTGCACAGTCAAGGGCAAGGAAGGCGGCGTCAGCCAAGTCAGGGCTGCGTCCAATCCGCTGTTTGAACTCAGGCTTGGATTCAATCCGCACCTTGAGTGAGCCAGTCTTAACCAGCTCGTAGTTACGCCCGACAATCTCCTGAGCTAGGTCACTGTCCAGCCCGAAGAACTGGCGTGTTCTCATGAGCTCCTTACCCACAAACCACAGTTCAGACACCCTGTTGGTATATAGTTCTATACCAGTGAGTTGGCTATTTACTGAGACTCGCTTATCAGAAGGCTTACCACCAAAGGTAACACGTAGGAACCGAGGAGACCACTCGCCAGCCAGCACGTCACAGAATGAGGAGCCAGCACCAGTTGCATCCACCGCTAGATCGTCTGGGGCTACGCCTTCCTTCTCACAGATCTTCTTGATCTGCTGGACTATCTGGTATGAGCGCGGCACTGCCTTGTTGGTAGCATCATCATTCAGCTGGAAGCTCTTGCCCAGCTCAAACACATACTGCCCAGTATCATCTGTGCCTACGTAGCCTGTATATAGAATGGTTCTATCACCACCGTTGGTAAAGGCTGGGTCAAGCCCAGCTACCTTGACTGGTGGTGCCCCCCAATTTACTTTGTGCATACATCCACTCTTAGTGATCTCGTTCTCGGAGTAGATGCCACAGTCCTCATCACTATCAAAGAACACGGCTCGCACCATTCGCATGTAGCCTCGTGAGGATGTTCCTAGTAGCTCACGCTTCTCTGCGATCTGGTCAGCACGTGGTAGGTATGGGTAGATTGTCTCACCAGCGAGGATGTTGGGGCTGCGCTCACCATCTAGTCTGATATACCTGCCGCCCCACTTGGTGCGCCAGCCATCATCGACGTTGGTATCTACTGAGTCCCAGCCGTCTTCAGGCTCAGACCACACACCGAAGGCATCGAACTTAGAACTAGGGTTGGACATACCAATCATCCTGAACTCTGGGTTAGCAGACAGGTTGGTCAGGCCAGCATGGACTACAGCCTCGGAGATCTCCGACAGCTCGTCTCCAATGACAATCACCCTCTTGTTCTTAATACCAATAAACTTACCCACGGCCTCACGGGTTCGTGACTTCTCCGCTGCAATGAGTGACAGGCCAGACTTCTCCAGCAAGGTGCCGTGCTCATTGACATAAGCGACGTTACCAATTGAATCCCGAATCCTGAAAGGCATATCATCTATCACTGCCAGTAACGTGATGATTGAACCCCAAATCCTTTTTCGTGCTTCCCGTAACGTGGTTGAAGTAATCAGGACTAAGGTATCCTTTGGCTGGGACAAGCAGTTAACGATGGCGTAAGCAGCCATGGTGTGAGACTTGGATGAGGATGCAGCACCACCCACAGCGAGGAACTTATTATCAAGGCAGCTGCGGATGATCAGCTTAGCCCATGGGTTCTGCTCCATCAAGGGTTCAGGGATATCTGGTCTGTTCCAGAGGATGTCACAGATACGCCAGAAGTAATACTCCTTCGCCACCATCAGTTCGTGGTTGGCAAAACCAAAAAGCAGGGCCGTCAG